>JAEEGF010793784.1_pt1 | contig 13851 bp, 5 predicted proteins | sample 9134171 | NCBI WGS metagenome assembly JAEEGF01 (sample SAMN16246542, study PRJNA631951) | gut metagenome | biome: gut microbiome; feature: rumen; material: AP-attached | host: Bos | place: Iran: Karaj | collected 2018-10
AAACCGAATACACATCAAGGCCGAAGTGCCCCGCAAGCTCTACTGGGCCGACCGGCTGGGTGTACTCATTATGGCCGACATACCGCACTTTTGGGGAAGGCCTGTGCAGAATAGCCGTCAGGATTGGGAGTATTGCATGCGTCAGCAAATCAGTCGTGACTATAACCACCCCAGCATTTTTGCATGGGTATGTTTTAACGAGACTTGGGGCCTGACGGATACTGCAGATGTATATCAGCCAGAAACCCAGGACTGGGTGAGACGCATGTATCAGCAGGCAAAAGATTTGGACAAGAGCCGGTTAGTAGAGGATATGTCAGCCTGCCGACATGACCACGTTCAAACAGATATTAACTCGTGGCATAGCTATCGTCCCGGTTTTGACTGGGAGCGCGAGATTGCCATGTACTGCGACAGCACATATCGTGGGAGTAGCTTCAACTTCATAGGTGGCAATATTCAGGGCGATGAGCCGATGATGAATAGTGAATGCGGCAATGTCTGGGGATACTATGGCAGTGCCGGCGACTGTGACTTTTCATGGGATTATCACCTGATGTTAAATGCCTTTCGCCGCCATCCACTTTGTGCCGGTTGGCTCTATACCGAGCACCATGATGTCATTAAGGAGTGGAATGGCTATGTGCGGTTCGACCGAAGTCCCAAGTATGACGGTCTGGAAGACCTTGTGCCTGGAATGAGCCTCCGCGATCTGCATAGTCCCTATTATGTTTCGCCGGACTGCCCGCTTTATCAGGTGGTACCAGGTGGTAGCAACCAGCAGGTTCCCTACTATCTTAGTGTAATGACCGACGATACGGAGGACTCATTTACGTTGCGTACAGAATTGGTGCGATATGGCGATCTGGGTGAAGTGGAAAATGTCTCAGAGAGTGAGCAGGAACTCACCCTCACGCCTTGGCAGAATGGCCCTGCGGGTAGTCTGGCTGCAAATATTCCACCGAAACAAGGCCTATACCTGCTGCGCATCATTCTGAACAAGGGGAAACAGGTCGTGCATCGTAATTTTGTGACCTTCCGTGTGAAGGATGCTCCTGCTACTTTGCCTGCAGATTGCCAAGTGCTTAGTTTCCAGCCTGCTAGCTACACCAAGTCGGAGTGGTCTGTCAAGACGTCTGCGGTGTTTGACAGTCTGAAGGTAAATGGCCTTGGCAATGGTTTCTTCGAGTATTCTGTGACGCTCCCCAAGGATTTGGCGACAGACCGTTTGAAGGAGGCCGAGTTCGTATTTGAAGCATCCTCGCGCCCAGTACTGGGAAGTGACCTGCCCGACCGGCCTTCCCCCGGCTATGATGACCCGAGCTATGATCCGTCCCGGAATCCAAATGCCTATCACATGACCGACGACAAATTGAACCCGTCCGCTGTGGAAGTCCTGGTGAACGGGCAGCGTATTGGCGTTCAGGCATTGAATGATGATCCTGCCGACCACCGTGGTATTCTCTCATGGGGGTCACAAAAGCAGGACATGCGCCTCCACGAGGCTGGCACCTATGGCCAGTTAGTCAGAATGGAAGTTCCGGCAACGCTCTTGAAGGGGCAGCGCCAGCTTACCATACGCTTTAGCGTACCCCAAGAATCGGGCGAAGGAGGACTGTCCATTTACGGTCAGGATTTTGGCCGTTTCCCGCTTGACCCCACCTTAATCTTCAAGTATGAGAAATAGAGATTCATTTTTTATTTAAAGACCATTATAAAACTGCTACTATGAAACAAATAATCATCTTATTATTCGGTGTAATGATGCTGAGTTCCTGCGCATCTCACCGTTCCGGGTGGAAACTTGTCTGGACAGAAGACTTCAAGGGCGATGCCATAGACTCATCTTCTTGGACGCGTGTAAGGAAAGGCCCGTCGGACTGGGATGATATGATGTCCCAGCGTCCCGACTTGGCTTATGTCAAAGATGGCGAACTCGTGCTTTTAGGCAAGCCCGGCGATACGGCCAATGGCGATGAAACACCCTTTGTTACCGCAGGCTTGCAGAGTTCGGGCAAACGCTCCTGGCGGCTTGGTCGTGTAGAGATCAAGGCTCGCTACAATAACGTACAAGGCTTTTGGCCCGCCCTGTGGCTAATGCCTGACGCCTCGCTGCCCAAACCGGAGTACGCTGAGATTGACATCATGGAACATCTCAACCATGAAACGATAGCTTACCAAACTGTTCACTCGCGCTACAGTCTGGACCGCAAGGCCAATGAGCAACCAGCCCACTCAACCTCGGCACCCATAAAGCCAGGCGATTGGAATATCTATGCTACCGAGGTTTACAAGGATAGCGTATGCTTCTTCATCAACGGAGAAAAGACGCTCACCTACAAACGCATTCCTGAGGCACAGTATCAGTTCCCCTGGCCCGACTATCCCTTCTACCTCATACTCTCCAACCAGCTTGGAGGCAGTTGGGTGGGTCCCGTTAACCGGCCTGAGCAAATGCCTAGCGAGCTCCGTGTGGACTGGATAAAGGTTTATCAGCAGAAGAATGCGCGCTGAAACCCTCATCTCGGGAGGATTCAGACAAGAGAATAGCACAGAAGAATATCAATATTAACCGAATTAACCGATTAGGATAATGAATATGAAAAATTTCCACACCAGTTCCGGCACTAGGCTTGCCGGGAGTCGTCTTTTCTGCACTGTATTCTTAGCGCTGCAGGTTTCACTCTCTGTATGGGCTCAGGACATGCCTTTCCGCAATGAAAGCTTACCCATTGAGCAGCGTGTTGACGATCTTTTGGGCCGGATGACTGTAACCGAGAAGATAGATTTGCTAAGAGCCACTTCGCCCGAGAATAAGCGCCTGGGGTTCCCCAAGTATTTTCATGGAAACGAAGCTCTGCATGGCGTAGTGCGCCCGGGCCGTTTTACCGTGTTTCCACAGGCGATAGGCCTGGCCTCTACTTGGGACCCGGAGCTAATGCAAAACGTCACCACAGCCATTTCGGATGAGGCTCGCGCCCGTTGGAACCAACTGGAGCAGGGAAAAATGCAGACCCATCAGTTCAGCGACCTGCTCACGTTCTGGTCGCCTACTGTGAATATGGCTCGTGATCCCCGCTGGGGCCGCACCCCTGAAACGTATGGCGAGGATCCCTTCCTGACCGGCGAGATGGGTACAGCCTTCGTGCGAGGCCTGCAGGGCGACGACCCGCGCTATCTGAAGGTGGTCTCTACGCCAAAGCATTTCGCATGCAACAATGAAGAGCACAACCGATTCGAATGTAATGCCGAGATTCCCGAGAAGCAGTTGCGCGAATACTATCTGCAGGGTTTCGAGGCCTGCATCCGTCGCGGTGGCGCTCAGTCCATCATGTCGGCCTACAATGCCATAAACGGGATTCCTTGTACGGCCAATCCGTGGCTGCTCACGAAGGTGCTGCGCGACGACTGGGGTTTTAAGGGCTATGTGGTTTCCGATTGCGGGGGCGTCTCGCTAATTCGTTCGGGCCATCATTTCGTCAGGGAGAAGATGACGGCTGCCGTCCTGGCGCTCAAGGCCGGTCTCGACCTGGAGTGCGGGGATGATGTTTATATCGAGCCCCTAAAGAAGGCCTACGAAATGGGAATGGTAACCGACGAGGACATCAACCGTGCAGCTCGGCGCGTGCTGACATCCCGCATGAAGCTGGGCCTTTTCGACAAGCCTGAAAGCTGCCCCTACACAAAGATTCCGGTCGAGGTCATCGGTTGCGAGAAACACCAGCAACTCACCCTCCAGGCAGCTCGCGAGGCCATTGTGCTGCTGAAGAACGAGGGTGGTATGCTACCGCTCAGGAAGGGAAAGGTGCGCAAGCTGGCTGTAGTGGGCATCAATGCCGGGCAGTGCGAGTTTGGCGACTACAGCGGCATGCCTGCCTCAACTCCGGTTTCCATTCTGGACGGTATCAAGGCAATGGCTGGAAAAGGAGTGAAGGTGAGTTACGCACCTTGGAAGTCGGTCAACGACGCCAAGGAGATTATTAGTCCCGAATACTTCCCCCGCGGCCTGATAGCTGAATACTTCAGCGGAGCATCGCTCGAGGGAAAGCCCGCTGTGCGGAAAGACGAGTGGATTAATCTGGAACCCGCCAACCAGGCGCCCGATCCTTTCATCCCCGAATCGCCTATCAGTGTGCGATGGACCGGAACGCTGCGTCCGCCTGTAAGTGGGGAGTACACCCTGAGCTTCGATGCCAAGAATGCCTTCCGCGTAGAACTGGACGGGAAGCCTTTGTTCGGCAATTGGGGCGACAATCCTGTTAGGGAGAGTAATGTGAAAGTCCAGTTGGAGGCCGGGCGCGACTATACGCTGAAGGCCGAGTTCTATCATTCTGACTGGGAAACCCCCAGAGCCAAGCTTTATTGGACACTGCCCGAGTCGGCTCGTCAGGACCGCGCCGCCCTGTATGCCGAAGCTCGCCGTCTGGCTGAGAAGAGCGATGCTGTTGTGGCCGTGATGGGTATCAACAAGAGTATAGAGCGTGAGGGGCACGACCGCAGCTCTATCAACCTGCCGCAGGATCAGCAGGATTTCTTGAAAGAGATCTATGCCATCAACCCGAATGTGGTGCTTGTCGTGGTGGCCGGCAGTTCGCTGGCCCTTACCTGGGAGCAGGAGCATCTGCCCGCTATCGTGAATGCCTGGTATCCGGGCGAGAAGGGTGGTACGGCTGTAGCCGAGGTGCTCTTCGGAAAGTATAATCCTGCAGGCCGTCTTCCACTCACTTACTATAGGAGCCTTGACGACCTGCCTCCTTTTGACGATTACGATATTACGAAGCGTACCTATAAATACTTCCAGGGACCTGTGCTCTATCCCTTTGGGTTCGGACTGAGCTATACCCAGTTCAGCTACTCCGACCTCCGCGTCGAGGATCGTGGAAGCGCTGTCGAGGTCAGCTTCCTGCTTAAAAACACCGGAGACATGGACGGCGACGAGGTGGCACAGATTTATACCCGCCTGCCGCAATACGAGGGGGCGGCTCCCCTTAAGGAATTGCGCGGCTTCAAGCGTGTTCATCTGCGCAAAGGGGAGAGTAAGTCAGTCACCATCTCGCTAAGGCGTGAGGATCTGCGCTACTGGAGCGAGAAGGAGAAGCGGTTCATCATTCCTCAGGGGCTGCCCGAGGTTATGGTGGGTTCCAGCTCGGCAGACATCAGGCTGAAGCAGTAATCCCCTGAAACCTTAAACTAACTCATGACTGAAATGAAGAGGACTATCTTAAGCTTGCTCATTTTGGGCACATTGAGCCTGCAGGCTATGGCCAAGGCTGTCAATATCAGTTGCAGGGACGCTAGGCCTAAGGGCGTGAATGAATGGATTGCCTACCGCCGCGACGTCAGTCTGCAACAGGTTCCCCGTCAGGCGCTCGCCTCTATCGCTGCCGACAGTAAGTACTGGTTGTGGGTGAATGGGCGCATGGTTGTTTTCGAGGGTGGGTTGAAGCGCGGACCTAAGCCCGATGCAGCCTACAAGGACCAGGTCGACCTGGCGCCTTACTTGCGTGTGGGACCCAACCAGATTGCCATACTGCTTTGGCATTTCGGGAAGGACGGCATGTCGCACAAAGACAGCGGCATGGCCCAACTCTGGTTCCAGTGCCCCGCCATCAGGCTCGACAGCGACACTCAGTGGCTCTGCAGGCTCCATCCCGCCTATGGTACGGCGAACGTTCCCGAGCCGAACTACAGGCTCTCCGAGTCGAGCATATCCTTCGATGCCAGGCGCGATATCGAAGGCTGGCAGACGGGCGGCACTGAGGGGTTCCAGCCTGCTGTGGAATGCACGGAAAACCTGATGGGTACGCTTCAGCCGCGCCCCATACCCCTTTGGAAGGACTATGGCATACGGACGCTTAAGTTCACTACGCGCCGGGGACCCGAATGCGATACCGTCATTGCACGCCTGCCGCATAACATGCAGATGACACCTATACTGACTGTCAGCGACAAAACAGGCGGGCACCGCATCCTCATCGAGACCGACCACGCACAAGTGGGGGTCGAATGCCTGAGGGCTGAGTATATCACCCGGGCCGGGAAGCAGCAGTACGAATCGCTGGGCTGGCTTAACGGACTGACCATAAAACTCACCGTCGAGCACGGAGCAAAGGTTACCGGTCTGGCCTATCGCGAGACAGGATACGATACCGAGCCCGCAGGCACCTTCGCCTGCAGCGAACCATTCTTCAACCGTTTCTGGAGCAAGGGGCTGCGCACCATCTACGTCAATGCGCGCGATACCTTCTTCGACTGCCCCGACCGAGAGCGGGCGCAGTGGTGGGGCGATATCGTCACGATCCTGGGCGAATGCTTCTACACCTACTCGCCCTCCCTGCATCTGCTCGTCCGGAAAGGCATGTACGAGCTGTGCGACTGGCAACGCCCCGACGGAAAGATAGGAGCACCCATTCCGGGCATCCACAATGGCGAACTGCCCTGCCAGATGCTTGCCGCGGTCGGACGCTACGGGTTCTGGACCTACTATCTCAATACGGGTGACCTGGCAACCATCGAGCATGTCTATCCGGCTGTCAGGCGCTACCTGTCGCTCTACGAGGTCGATGCTCAGGGCATGCCCGTCTTCCACCAGGGCGACTGGAACTGGGGCGACTGGGGCGAGAACAAAGACATGCAGTTACTACAGGCTATGTGGTATGTACTGGCGCTGGAGAGTGTCGGCAACATGGCCGAGCTGCTGGGTCATCCCGTAGAGGCCGATGCCTACCGTCATCGTATGCAACGGGCGAAGCAGGCTATCAACGATAACTGCTGGACGGGCGAGGCCTATCGCCATCCTGCCTACCGCGATTCCACCGACGACCGAGTGCAGGCCCTGGCCGTACTCTCCGGCGTCGCCGATGAGGCAAAGTACGATGCCATCTTCAGGGTGCTGCAGCAGGAGGAGCATGCCAGCCCCTATATGGAGAAGTATGTTATGGAGGCGCTCTTTGCCATCGGGCAGGGTGAATATGCCTTGGAACGTACCCGCCGACGCTATGCCTTCAACGTGAACCATCCCGATTTCGACACACTCTTCGAGGGATGGGGACTCGGCGGTAAGAAAATAGGCGACGGTGGCTCCGTCAATCATGCCTGGAGCGGCGGACCGCTAGCTGTTCTGCCCTCGAAAATGCTCGGACTGTATCCTACGGCCGGTGGCTGGCGACGCTTTGCCGTACATCCTAGCCGTACCGTCTTCAAGCGCTGCAGCCTCGCGTTCCCGACCGTAGCCGGTCCCGTTGCCGTCAGCTACCGCTTCAGCGGATCTCAACTCAACTGGCAGATCGAGGTGCCCAGGGAGTCCTTTGCCGATGTGCTGATTCCGTGGTCGTTCACAACCGGCACCCTCGACGGCCGCAGCATCGCCTCCAGCAACTTCGTGCTGGGCGAGGGAAAGCATCTCATTCGGCTGAACCTGAGCGGGAACTGACCCCGGCCATCCTGCTTGAAGAGGGAGAGTGCTATTTCGCAAATGTAGGCAGTGGCGGGGCATCCAGGGAGACCTCGCTACTGGCGGGAGCATCCAGTGGGGCGCCTGTCAGTTTGTGGTTCTGTGTCATCATGCCCCAGACCGGACCGTTCCAGATGCTGACGATAATGCCCAGGCAACCGCGATCGGGCATCTGCTGGGCGAGAATACGAAGCATGCGCTCATATCCGGCTATGCACTTCTCGCATATCTGGCTGGCCTTCTTCTTGTAGGCAGGCGGCACGGGGTTGTTCTTCTTGTGGGGTATCTGCTTCAGCTCCAGTCCGTCGTGGATGCAGTCCAGATAGAGTTTGGAGCACAGCACGCGGTTGCCCAGCAGGCTCAGGTATTCCCTTGCGGCCTCTGTCTTGGCATTGTCGTACAGGGTGGTCAGCATCTCTCCCACTTTCAGGAAACGGTCTGACGACCATTGTACGTCGTCTGGGTTATAGGCTGTATGCTGCCCTTCGTCCAGCCAGAAATCGATGGCCGCAAAGCCGATGTTGCCGTGGTGGTCCACATCGAAGGCGTGCAGTTCCTGCATGGCATGCTGCATATCCAGGAAGGCCTCTGTGTCTTCTATGCCCAGTCGCTGTGCGTATTCCCTGTAGAAGTCGTCCGGACGGCGGTCCTTCATGAGCGTGGCCTCGGCTGCATAGCGGAAGGAGGTGCGGTTCTCGGCTGTGCGCCAGTGGTTGAACAGCAGGCTGCGATGCTGAACGCCTGGTGCGGTCTGGTCCATCTGCCTTATCAGGTCGTCGATGCCTTCCACGTGGTTTTGCTGAATGTACATCTGCCCGTCGAACTCAACCCACGAATACAGCTCAGTCCATTTCAGTTCCTCGGCATTGGTGATGAACTTGGGGTATGCACTTGCCACTCCCCGGCTTGCGTACTGGGAGAGGACTGCGATATAATGCTCAGGGAGTATCTGTCGGGCATGCCTGAAAAGGTCGCCTATACGGTGGTGAAGGACGCAGTAGATGCCCAGCTTCAGCTGCTTTACGCGCCCCTGGAATGCAGGATCGGCCTCCAATGCCTTGATGGTAGCCGCAGCCGTGTCTATCTGCTGCGTGGCGTAGGGCATGTCGTCGTTCCATCCGCCCATCTCCTCTGTGATGAATTCCAGGTCGTCAATGGGATAGTTGTCCGTGAGGATATAAGCCAGCTTCTTCGTCTGCTCCACGTTGAAGTGGCGGTTCTCGCAACTGAACTGCACCCTCAGTCCCATCTCCTTGGCCGTCGTTATGACTTGGCGCATCCAGTCCATGGCAAACTCGCTGCGCTTGGCCTTGTCGTTCCAAACGGCCTCAGCGCCTGGGATGCAGAAGATAGAGTCGTTCGTGCCCTTGCAGAGCTGTTTGAGGAAGTCCCACTTGTCGCAGCGGTGGGTAGAGCCGTAGAAGAAACTGCCCGCATAGTGCATCTCGCCCGTGACGTCCTCGGCATACCACTGGTAGGGGTAGCTGTGGATGGTGAGTTTGTTGAAGCGCATGCGCACCATGTTCTGCAGATACTCTCGCACCTCAGGAATCGTATAGGCCGAGATGTCCATGCTGAAATTGACATGCTGGCGGATGCCTCGCCACCTGATGTGGGGGGTGACGATGGTGTCCGTTCCCTCCACCCTGCTCCAGTCCACACTTGCAGGCAGGACAGGCCCTGTGATGTCGAAGGTGATGCCCAGCTGCTCGCAGAAGGTGTAGAGGGCATGCAGCGCTCCCACGGCATCGGAGGAGGTGAGGGTGAGGGTGTGGCCCTTGTCGAACCGATAGCCGAACTGGCCCAGCTCGTCCATGGACGGGTCGCACTTGTACTTAATCGTCAGCGCCTTACCCTGCAGGGGTGTTATCTTCTGCAGTTCCGAGGTCCACAATGCCGCCTCCTCCTCAGCATAAGCGAAGGAGTGGTCTTCTCTGAGCGTGGATCCTGTGCAGGCACAAAGGCACAGCAGTGTGAGAATTGAAAAATACTTTTTCATGTCGAAAATCTTTAGCATGTTGTAAATATTATTTCGCTACCTTGAATTTCTCACCGCCACAGGTCCCAGCAGTCCTGCATGAGGTGTTCCCTTGTAGGGCGAGGGGATGGTCTGGTAATGGTTGGCCAGCGAGCTATATACAAGTACCTCCACCTCGTTGTCGCCAAGGCGGACATAATCGGAGATATCCAAGACGTATGGCTTGTTGATGAGCACATCCACATGACGCCCGTTCACAGCCACTTCGCAGGTGGCATCCACAGCACCCAGGTCGAGGCGGAACCGTCCCTTCGTGTCATTCAGGCGGAACGAATGCCTGTAGCTTATGCCGCCCGAATAGAACTTCAGTGCGCCCTGCTGTGTCCAGTCGCCCAGGGGCATCCTGCCGCCCTGGCATGTTATACCGACAGGCTCGCGGAAGAAATCGGCTCCTGAGACGCCCAGCTCGGCCTGCCCCAGCAACCAGACATCAGTTGTATGGGGATTTACATCCTTCAGCCTGAGGTTTCCCTCCTTGTCGGGCAGACCCGTCCTCTTGCCGTCAACCCAGATGCCCAGTATCTTGCCCTTCACATCGAAATGCATCTGGGCAGTCCCTGGCGCTGTGGGGAAACGGTAGAGCCAACGCCCCTCTTCTCCCCCCCGGATGTCAAAGGGCAGGAACCTAGTGCCGTACCATTTCGAGGCCACGATAGGCTCATATTCTCCGACGGTCTTCGGCTCAGGCTCGCCGGCAGGATAGAACATAACCATAGAACGGTCGCGATTGTCCACACTGCTGCTTCGCATTCCCTCCAGGGAATAGCCCGCCTTCTTCGTATCAGGATAGACCAGAAGCAGGGTATGCCACCCTTTCTTCATGGAGATAATATCATCACTTTTGTACACATCCCCGTCCAATAAGACCCAGGGCTTCACTCCTTCCACAATCTTGCGGTATTGCCCGTTCTGGGGAGCATAGACCTTCGTGCGGAAGAGCTGGTGCCCTCCCTGATCCAATATCAGAAACTTGCTTTCCACCTTAGCCTTCAGTCCATGATATCCCTGACTGCCCGGACTGTCGAACACGCCGTATTGCCAGGAGAAGCTGTATGGCCGCCAGACAAGTCCGTTGTTCCCGGCCAGCGCTTCCTGCACCAAATCATCTACAGAGCGTTCTTTGGAGACGGTAACAGTCTCCATGTATGGGCCGTAACCATAGATGTAGTTGCTGCCGTTGGCGGCTGCCATCAGTTCCTCCACGCGGAGTTTTCCCGTCCCAGGCAGGAAGAAAGCTTTCATCTCGCGGGCCTCTACGCCTATCTTGCCAGGCGAGGCGGGGAGGCGGAAGTCGCCCCATTTGTTATCCATCGTCGGTACGATGGTAATATCCCAGTCCCCATCCAGCGGAATGACTTTTTCGCTTTCTGCTTTCCGCTGTCCGTTCTCCGTGGCCTGAACGGGTGTGCCAGGCGAGAAGACGTAGATGCGCGAGGCCTCCTTCTCTCCGTCGAAGCGCACCCAGGTGCCGTTCTCGTCAGTTCTCAGGGCGGACACCTCTTTAATGGTGCCGTGCTGGGCATCCCATACCTCCACCTTGCCGTGAGAGCGGAAGAAGAGCTCGTCGCCGTGTGGGATATCCATCACCATATAGACATCCTGATTCCCGATGTGGCGGTGCAGGACACGCCCCTCGCCCGAGGAGGCGCTGAAATCGGTCGTCGTCTTGTCGAGTACCAGTTGGCGCACCTCAGCAGGCGAGGCGACCTTGATGATGTGCTCGTCCTGCTGCAGTTCCTTCATCATGTTCCCCAATGCCACCACGATGCCTCCCTTTGCTGCAAACTCCTGAATCTTCTGCAGCGTCTCGGCATGAACGGCCCTTGTGTCGGCCAGTACGAGTACGCGGTAGTTCTCGTCGGAAATGCTCAGGCGCTGACGGTTTATTCCGGCCTGCTGCAACGAAGCATAGTCGATGAAGTCGAAATCGATGCCGTGGGGACTCAGCTCATTCACGACAGAGAACGAGAGACTGGGCGAAGAGCCCGGGAAGGCCTGAAGGGTCTCAGTGGGATAGAGGATTGCCACATCTGCCACATGAATGCCCTGGCTCAACAGGAAGCAGAGGCGTTCGGCATACTTCAGCCACACCTTCATGTGGGGCCAGTATGGCATACGGAAGTGGAAACAGGGAGGTGCCCATTCCCACCAGCCGCCATGAGTGGAGTAGTAGAGGCCATGCAGGCAGAGCAGATTGCCGCCTGCAATGATATGATGGTCCAGCTGGTGAGTGAGCAGGGCTCCGTTGGCATCCCATCCCATGCTGTGGAACGCTTCCAGCCATACACGAGGCCGCTGATACAGGTGGGCTGCACTGCTCGACACCTTTGTCTGCAGGAAACTGCTCCCCCTGGAGGGTGCGTCATTGCCTGGCGCAGTGAACCATTTCTCCACCCTGAAATAATCCAGGTACTGAGTGGGGGCCGTGCCGCGCCCTTCATTGTCACTGCCGTAGATGAGCCCCTTTTCGGCATGCCATTCATAGATAGGGCGGAAGTACCGCTCCTCGGCCAGCTGTGTCACCACCTCGGCATAATCCAGCCGGGTGCGCGAAATCTCATCCCTGCGTGCCTCATCCCCGACTGTATCGAACAGGTCGGGCAGCAGCGGCACGATGTCGTATCCCTTCCTTTTCTGGAACTCACTGGGCATGTCTTCGGTCCAGGAGTGCAGGTTCAGATAATACTGCAGCTCATCCTGGAAGAAATAGTTCATACCCTTCAGCCCCTGAGCATCCATGTGATCGACAAAGGGCTGGAAATAGTGATTTATCATCTGCTGTCCGAAGGCGGGACTCAGCTCAGGCGCGCGTTCCGTATATACAGTATAGAGGCTGTCCGACCCCTCTTTCTTCCTGGCTGTCAGCACATGTGCAGGCTTTTTGTCGGCCGGTCCGAGCAGAGCCATCCTGAGCCGCCCCTGATGGTTCTTTATCTCAGGAAGACTCAGCACATCATCCATAAACTCCCCATTCTGGGGCCACGCCACCACATAGTCGTCCATCCCCAGTCCGATGCCCTTTTCTGCACAGCGGGCCGAGAAATCGTTCCATATCTGCCACCACTCAGGGTCCTTCATCACGTAGGGCGATCCGCTCTGCACACGTCCGCAGGGTCCGTGCCCGGCAGCATTCAGGGCCGTATCGACGGCGGCATGAGTGTGGTTGTAACTCACGCAAAGGCCGTCGGTGGAGGCCTCGGAGAGGATGTCCAGCTGTTCCTGCAGCCGTTCCAGCTTCAGCGAGTCGCCTGTCCACCAGTAGAAGGGCACGTTGCCGTATCCCTTGGGCGGGTTCTGGAAACCGCTGCGGATATCTATCTCCCCGCTGCGCGAGGGATAGCCCTTATAGGCCTGTCTGATTTCCTGCGAATGTAGTGCATTGTTGCTGAACAGTATAAAGCAGATGAAAAATAGATGTTTCATGATGGTATTTGTCTCAGTTCTTACAGTTTCCTACGTATATCACTTGCAAAGATAGTAATTTTATCCTTAACAGATAGCATTCCACCTCTAAAATTTGCTTTATAATGGTAATTTGAGTTTCTTCTGCCGTTTTCAGCTTTCCCCATTTTGTCAAAATGCAAATGCAAAAATGCAAATTTGCAAAAATGCAAAAGGAGTGAGAGCTGTCCTTCCCTAGAAAAGCAGAATGGCTTTGCTTTAATCCTGCCAGCTGGAGGAAAGGATAAGGGCATACAGCGGATTGTGGAGTTTGCTACAGGCGGGTGTAAATTTTACGGGAGGCGGGTGTAAATTTTACGGGAGGCGGGTGTAAATAATGTTTGGGGCGGGTATGACAACAATTGCAAGTATTAATAACTGCAACTGCAAGTATTAATAGTAGCAGCCACAAGTATTAATAGCAGCAACCGCAAGTATTAATGGGTGTCCTTCCCTGGAAAAAGTTGAATGGCTTTTATCTTAGCCCTAGCATAGGTTGAATGGGTTCCGGCTGCCTTTGCGGGCCTGTCATATTGCAATATTCAGGATTGTCTGTCCCTGGAAAAGGTTGAATGTTTTGCAAATTTGCATTTTTGACCTTCGGTCTAAAATCAACGCGACTGACTTGTTGTCTTCCTCGAACGCGACTCAGGATAGTTCATGCAAGCATTACTCTCCGCTCGCTGCTCTCTCGGTTCGGCCATCCCCAATCAAGCTTGGATGGCTCTCGCTGCTCCGATTTTTGCATTTTTGCATTTGCATTTGATTCAATTTTTTATGCATCATCTTTGGTTAGGCATGCCTTAAGTTCCCACGGAAGTTTTATCCTGCGCCAATGTTTTTGATTCGGCTTGTACACTAGCCTGATTCTGGCGAAGGTGAATATCGGAGATTGGGCAATATCTAATAATTATCATCT
>JAEEGF012469426.1_pt1 | contig 13851 bp, 5 predicted proteins | sample 9134171 | NCBI WGS metagenome assembly JAEEGF01 (sample SAMN16246542, study PRJNA631951) | gut metagenome | biome: gut microbiome; feature: rumen; material: AP-attached | host: Bos | place: Iran: Karaj | collected 2018-10
ATGTCCAAACTCCTAAACTCCCAGACTCCTACACTCCTAAATCAACTTCCGAAAGTTGAGTTATTTTATATAAAAACCTGATTATTGATTGATGTTTCGCTGTTTTGGAGGTGAGATGTAAGAGGTGGGAGGTGAGAGGATGGTTTGGAGGCTGTTCCTCATTTGCGGTTAGCCTGTCCGCAGCCTTTCCCTTTTCGCCTCTCTGTCTGCGTTTATTCTCTTTTATACCTTTTACCTTTGTCTGCTCACCTCTTCAACTGCAGATTACCGAACACTGAGATTGGTGATGGGCTTGAGATTTTCATCGAGGAAGCGGACGCAGAAGTCGCTGAGTCCGGGACCGTTGATGACGGCGCAGCGCAGCACGTTGGTGCCTTTCTTGAGAGAGATGCGTTGTGACATGCCATCGTCCTCCACCATGCGTCTGTCGCCTTCAAGAAGGAGCACTTCCTCTCCGTTGAGCCACCACATGGATGCACCGTTGGAACCAGCTGCCAGACGAACGTTGTCGTAGTCGCACGGACTGTCGATGACGGTGACGGCCCAGAAGAGCGAACCGTAGGTCTGGTCGCCATAGCGCTCGGCAAAGCGGAACAGCTTCACGTTGTAGTTCTCGCTGTCGAGTGCATGCCAGGCGAGCGTCTGCTTGTCCACCTTCACCTTCTGCTTGTCCTTGGGCAGCACGGTGAGCTGGTTCTTGAACCACGTCTTGGTGAAGACGTCGCGCAGGTAGGTGTTGGTGAAGACGATGTTGGAGCGAATGTCCTGCTTGATGGGCTCGAGCAGCATCCAGCGGCGAATGAAGCCAGCGTCGTCAGGCTTTGCGACCGTGGCCGTGCTTGCGGAGAAGTACTTGGGACGGTTCTTGAACTGCACCCAGTCGATGCTGACGCCCTCGCCCTCGCAGGTGACCACGAGGTCGGTCGTGCCCTGCGGCGTGTATTCCAGCGGTGAGGTGAGTGTGAGCCACTGGTTGCTCATGTCGCGACGGAAGGGTCCCTGCTGGCTCTTCACCGTCATCTCGAACTTGGCGATGACGCGGCCCGTGGCACTCTTTTCGCGGATGCAGAACGAGGTGTTGTCGGAAGCCTTGGCGCTGACCACCACGTAGGCGTCTGCCAGCGAACTGAAGTCTACGTCGTTGTAGCGAATCCAGCTGCCCTTGGCGGGAAGCGTGGCGTGCAGGCCGAGCGGCGTGTAGGGCTTCAGCTGCCGTGTGCTGTCTGACGGATGGTTGTCCGTGGTGACGCCGGCGCTGGCACTGCTGTAGCGGTCTATCTCAATGCGCTCGGTGGCCTGGTTGATGCCTACACCGCGCAGGGTGGGATGAACTTCCTGAATGGTGCCGTCGGCATTGAACGCCACCTTGTCGATGCACACCGAGCGACGCTTGTCGTCGCGCGGCGACAGGTCGTTGTGGTGGTAGAACAGATACCACTGGCCTTTGTATTCGACCAGGCTGTGGTGGTTGGTCCAGCAGCTGTTGGCATGCTCAGCCATGATGATGCCCTTGAAGTCCCACGGACCCAGCGGACTCTTCGACATGGCGTAGGCCAGTGTCTCGGTGGGGTTGGCGCCATTGCTCGTGTCGCCACGCACCCATGGGAAGGTGAGGTAGTACCAGTCGCCGCGGCGGAAGGCAAACGGGCCTTCCTTGAAACCGTCGGGCAGACCCTTCATCTCCTGTCCGCCCACCTTCATCGGAGGCATCTCAGGCATGCCCTCGCGACGAGGCATCTTGATTTCCTGCAGTTCTCCGTCGAGCTCTTTCATGTTGCTCTTCAGCTTGGCACCGCGAATGCCCATGCCGCTCCAGTAGATGTAAGCCTGTCCGTCGTTGTCGACCAGCACGCAGGGGTCAATGCCCGAGACGCCTTTGATGGGCTCTGGCTCGCAGGTGTATGGTCCCTCGGGACGGTCGGCCGTGGCAACGCCGATGGCAAAGCCGCGTCCTTCCTTCGGGGCATTGGGGAAGAAGAAGTAGTAGCGGCCGTCCTTGAAGACGCAGTCGGGTGCCCACATGGAGTAGCCCGTGGGGTTGCCCCAGGGAACGGTTTGCTGAGAGATGATCATTCCGTGGTCCTGCCAGTCGGTGAGGTTCTCCGACGAGAACACGTGATAGTCGGCCATGCAGAACCAGTCCTGTCGCTGTCCCTCGGGCGGGGTGATGTCGTGCGAGGGGAACAGGTACACCTTATTATTAAACACGCGCGCGGTAGGGTCGGCGGTGAACTGGTCGCGAACGACCGGGTTCTGTGCCGCCAAGGCGAGCGGCACACCCAGAAGAAACATACTGAGAATTCTTTTCATGAGCTGAAATGTTATTAATAAGTTTTGTTGAAAATCCGTGTCTTTTTGTTCACTCCCGATGTCGCATCCGAAGAAAAGACGCACGATGAGCGTGGAACGAAACAACCGGGAAGTCCTTTCGAGAACACTAAAACCCGATATCGTGGGCAAAATTAGGAATAATTTACCAAAAGAAAGCCGTTTTTTGTAACATTAGCGGCAAAAGAATGTAACATTTATTTTATTGTTTACATAAAAGAAAGATGATGTTACATTTTAGTATACCCCGTTGTTAAATTTATAATAAATTTGCACCGGCTAAAAGCAACAATGTTGTGAACTTACTGAAATGGTGCAGAACATTTACCTAAATTTATATCAATATTCATTAAATGTAGTATGTATGTGGACCTTTAAGAATCTACAAAAGCCATTAGTGTTTTTGTTCCTGCTCTGTTTGTTCCCCATGGGAGCATTGGCTCAGAGCAAAGTAACGGGAACAGTGAACGACGAAGCTGGTGATCCTATCATCGGCGCAACAGTGAGAGTACAGGGTACGAGCGAAGGTACCGTGACTGACATGAACGGACAGTTCAGCATCACGGCTCGTTCGAATGCTGTGCTCAACATCTCTTATGTGGGCTACCGGACCGAGAGCGTGAGTGTGAACGGCCGTAGCAACATCGTTGTCGTGATGAAAGACGACAATGCCATGCTCGACGACGTGGTGGTCATCGGTTACGGTACCATGAAGAAGAGCGACATCTCTGGTTCTGTCGCAACGGTTGATCAGGAAGCTGTCATGAAGCGCATCCCCACAAACATCGGTCAGGCCCTGCAGGGTGCTGCCGCTGGTGTGATGGTAACGCAGTACGACGGTACTCCTGACGGCGACGCTGCCATCCGCATCCGTGGTGTCGGTACCATCCATGGTGAGGCTTCACCTCTTTATGTTGTAGACGGTGTGCAGGTGGGAACAAGCGCCAGCTTCGTGAACCCCTCCGACATTGAGCGCATCGAGATCTTGAAGGACGCCTCTGCAACCGCCATCTACGGTTCGGCAGGTGCCAACGGTGTGGTGATGATTACCACCAAGCACGGTTCAAAGGGTAAGACCAACGTGAACATCACTGCCGACTTCGGTCTGCAGACACTGCCTTACACCCTCGACGTGCTCGACCTGACTACCTTCGCCAAGGCTCTTCGCGAGGCCAAGATTACCAACCAGGGCGACGGTATCGGCAATGCCATCTGGAATGAGAAATTCGACGGCAGACTCAACTCTATCGACTGGCAGAAAGAGATGACACGCGCAGCCCTGCGTCAGCAGTACGGCGCATCGGTGAACGGCGGTACCGACAAGACGCAGTTCAACCTCTCGTTCGGTTATCTCGACGTAGACGGTCTGGTGGTCAACACCGACTATCAGCGTTTCACCGCTCGTGCCAATGTCAGCACAAAGGTTAACAGGTATCTCGAGATTGGTGGTGACATCAACTTCACTCACAGTGAGAGCCACGGTTCGAACATGGGACTCGGAAACAACCAGAACATGTCGTCTCTGCGTGACTTCGCTTCTCTGACCCCGACCCTCGACTACCTCACCGACAACAATCCTGACGGAACACTGGTGAACGTGAACCTGGTGAACCCCGACGGAACCTACGGAACTGGCTATCAGTCTACTCCGAACGGTTGGGAAGGTAACACCAACATGGCCGGTAACCCCTACGCTTCTCAGATGGAGAACGGCGAGCGTGCCCGCAACGGCTACGACCGCATTCAGACCACAGCTTTCGTTGATGTGACTTTCCTGGAGAATGAACATCACAAGCTCGACATCCGCAGCCAGGGTACATACACCTATTGGGGCAACAACAGTTCTGACTTCACAGGCGGACGCACTCGTTATAATTATATAGGTGGTGCTCTCACTGAGGTGCCTCTGAATGCTGACCAGACCTACAACTTCTCGCTGAACAACAGCCACGGCTACAGCCTCGGTATGCAAACCTACCTTACTTATAACCTGAACTACGACATCCACAACCTGACCCTGATGGTCGGTAACGAGGTGGGCAAGTCTTGGGGACAGTGGCTCAATGGTAGCAGAAGAGACTATGCAACAGAGAGCAACCGCGACTTCGGCATGGCCCGCAATGCGGAAAAGCAGCTCGGTGGTGCCTACAACGGCGACACTCGCAACATCTCTTACTTCGGCCGTCTCTCTTACAGCCTGATGGACCGCTACATCCTGACCGCAACCATCCGTCGTGATGGTTCTTCAAACTTCAGTGCCAAGCAGATCGACACCGCCGGTCGCGTTTGGGACGGACACCTCTGGGGTACCTTCCCCTCACTGGCTGCTGCATGGCGCATCAGCGAGGAGCCGTTCATGAAGGACGTTTCGTTTGTTGACAACCTGAAGCTCCGCCTCGGCTGGGGTCAGACTGGTAACGCTGGTAACATGGCTGGCCGTTCGAAGATCGTGCTCAGCGGTGACGCTGCCTACGCATTCTATCCAGAAGGTGGTGTCTCTGGTTACTGGGGTAACCGCAACCGCCAGACTGGTCAGTTTGCTCCGCTGGTTGACCCGAACCTGAAGTGGGAGACCAACGAGATGCTTAACTTCGGTCTCGACTTCGCATTCCTCGAGAACTGGGATGTAACCCTCGACTACTTCGTGAAGACCACTAAGGACCTGCTCATCTACAAGCAGATTCGTGGCTCTGCAGGTTTCAAGGAGGTTTACACCAACTATGGTGAGATTGAGAACAAGGGCTTCGAGTTCGCCATTGGCTATCACAAGCAGGTGAACAAGGACTTTGGCTGGAGCGCTCGTCTGACTGGCTCAACACTGGCCAACAAGGTGAAGAAGATGGGTGATCCTATCTACAACACCTGCTCTGACAACGGTACGACCATCGACGGTCACCAGGTAGGTGCTGTGGACGGTGCTTCCGAGTTCTGGACCAATCACTCTATCTGTATGGAGGGTGAGGCTGTCGGTTCTTACTTCGGTTATGTTTCTGATGGTATCATCAAGGACGCTGCCGACCTGGCTGACTATAAGAACCGCATCAAGAGCGACGACTATTCTAAGTGCGACGACAACCACCCGCTGTCTGTTGGTGACATGAAGTTCAAGGACCTCAACGGCGACGGTCTTATCAACCAGGACGACCGCACCATCATCGGTAACGGATTCCCCTCCCTGAACTACGGTCTCAACCTCGCTGCCAACTATAAGGACTGGGACTTCAGCCTCTACATGTACGGCGTGTTCGGTCAGGACATTCTGTCTTACTCGGCCATGAAGCTCTCTTCAATGGTTCAGCTCGACGACCAGTGCATTCCTAACATTCTGAAGGACAGCTACAACGATGCTTTCCGTAATGGTGGTGGCTCACTGCCTCGTCTCACCGTCCTCGACCCGAACCGCAACGCCCGCGTCAGCGACTTCTGGGTGAAGAATGGCGACTTCCTCCGCATCTCTAACCTTCAGGTGGGCTACACACTCCCGCGCAACATCTGCAACACGCTTTCCATCCAGAAGGCTCGCGTATACGTGGGTGTCAACAACCTCCTGACCATCTCTGGCTACAACAAGTACGGCGATCCCGAAATCGGTACTGGTTCTGTGCTTTACACAGGTCTTGACACGGGTCGTTACCCGATGCCGCGCACATTCATGGCCGGTGTGAACGTGACTTTCTAATGCAGAGTTTTTAGTTCATAGATCATATAATAAAGATAAATAAGTAATAAGAATATGAAGACAAAATATTATATTTTCGGAGGCGCTCTCTGCAGCATGATGGGTTTAGGCCTTACGTCGTGCGACAATGAGGAGTTTCTGGATGTAACCCCATACAACATCATTGAGCAGGAGCAGCTGTTCGACACTGATGAACATGCAAAGGCCACCTTGAATGGTGTCTACGACATGCTGTTCCCCAACGACACCTACGACGGTGACTGGGGATTCAAGCCCAACCTCTTCACCGGTTGCCATCCCACCATCGACACACAGGCCACTGGTTGGGATAAGGACTGGAACTCTCAGAACTGGAACCCAGGCTCAAGCGAACTGCTGGGCGGATGGAAGCACGTCTATGCCGGCATCTGCCGCGCCAACGACTTCCTGGCTGGTGTGGAAGAGGCTACGGCCCTTTCGCCTGCTGTGAAGAAGAGTCTTGCTGGTGAAGGCCACGCCGTTCGTGGTTTCTTCTACCATTGGCTGGCTACAACGTTCGGCCGCGTGCCCATGCTGAGCACAGGCGAGAACTACATCAACACTCCTGAGAAGGCTCGCGCTGAGACCTACACCGAGATGTGGGACTTCATCATCGAAGACTTCAAGGCTGCTGTCGAACTGCTCGACTGGAAGCCCATGGACGGACAGTATGGCCGCGCCACCAAAGGTATGGCTCTCGCTTATCTGGGCGACGCCTACATGTGGGAGGCTTATCGTCTGACCGACGGTGCCAACGGACAGGCACAGGACCAGGCCAAGGCTCAGCAGCTCTATCAGCTCGCTGCCGACTGCTTCAAGCAGATTCTGAACAGTGGCGTCTACAAGCTCAACGACTCGTTCACCACGCTGTGGGACCCCGCTTCTGCATGGGGACCCGAGGCCATCTGGGTGGAACAGCTTGACGAAGGCACCAACTGGGGTGGCTGGGGCGACCTCACCTCTAAGCTGATGCTGAAGTGGTACACCGCATGTCCTGAGAACGGCGGTTGGGGTTCTCTCTACCTCTCTTGGGAGTGGTACTCTTGCTATGAGAAGGGCGACAAGCGTCGTGAAGGTTCTTGCTACACAGGTGCTGTGCCGCAGATCGATCCTAACAACGCTGCCTACGACCCGCAGTATGCCGACTGGTATATTCCTTCCATCTACGGTGTGAACCCGTATCTGCAGGAGACACTGGGCCACGGCAATCCCACCAGCCGCACACGCCAGTTCCACTTCTTCAACGGAGAGTGGGCACCTGCCATCTGGAGCTCTAAGATGTGGCGTACAGCCTCTGCCGAGTACAAGGCTTGGGGTGATGGTCACTGGAGCCCGACGCCCATCTACTGGAAGCGTCTGCCCAACGTGATGCTCGACTATGCTGAGTGCTGCTTCCGTCTTGGACAGGATGCAGAGGGCTGGAAACAGATCAACGCCCTGCGCCAGCGCGCCTTCGGTAAGCTCGAGGATGGCAAGGAGCAGGCTCTCACCGACAAGTATCTGCCCTACTACAACCAGTTTGCTGACTGGGTGGGACGTCCTGAAGGCGAGAACTCTAACGGTGGTCCGTTCTACAAGGGACGCACACAGTATCCTATCCCCTTCGGAAGCTATGTTGAAAATGTTGAGGACGCAGAGACCTACTACACCGCTCTGAAGGCTAAGAAGGGCTTCGAGTCTCCCGTGTGGAAGGTGGCTGTCAACGAGGAGCGCCGCAAGGAGTTCAACTGCGAGTGGAGCCTCCGCCCGGATATGCAGAAGTCTGGATTCATGGCCGACCACGTGGCTCACAACTATCCGAAGCGCGACATCGACCAGTCGGGTGAGAACGCACCCATCAAGGACATCCCCTGGACCGTGCGTACTTACGACTACAACGACCTGAAGATGGATATGCCGATTCCTGAGGACGAGATCCTGAAGAACCCGCTTTGCGACCAGAACCCGGCATACACTGCCAAAAAGTAATCAACATTCATTATACCCAAGAGGTGCTGCTCGCTTCAAGAGCGGCACCTCTTTCCCGTTTTTTCACTTAACTCAACTTTCGGAAGTTGGTTAAGGAGTGTAGGAGTCTGGGAGTGTAGGAGTTCTTTGCAAGCAAAGCGACCAAAGGTCGAGCGTGGACATTAGTTCATATTCTAGAAATCCCGGCAAAAGAGCGAAAACAACTATCATCTATACTCCCAAACTCCCAAACTCCAAAAAGTTTAGAACAAGCGAAAATTCAATTAATAAAGTACCGCCGTACCTCTGAAGCCGCATGGCCCAGGGTGACAGTATAGAAAGGACTTTTAAAAGTTGGCCCTGTCAAGTAGATGAACAATTATTGTTTGTATGTTGAACACAGAAATACCAAGATGCAGAGCTCTTTTGCAAAGAGAAAAACTCTGTGCCTCTGAGTCTTTGTGTTCAGTTTATGATGTTACAGATGAGCCCCTAAGGGCCTGCACCTATAGAAAAATGTATGCCTCCTAAACAGTCGCTTCGCTCTCACTGGTTTGCCGTCACAACGGTTCTTTTCTCGGCCGCTGTGTTTTCCTACTGGCAGTTCCTGCGCCCATACGTCATGCTGGCGCGCGAACAGTCGCAGCTGTTCCTTTGGAACCGCGAATACCTGCTCGAGCGCATCGTCGTTCCCGGCGGACTCGCACAATACCTGAGCGAGTTCCTCGTGCAGTTCTTCGTTCATCCCGTCTACGGGGCGCTCATCCACGCCCTGCTTTTCGCCTCAGGCCTTTGCCTGATGCGCAGTCTGACGAAGCACCTGAAGGCATCTTTCCTCATCTCCCTTCTCTTTTCCGTCTTCCTCTGGTGGCTCACCACCAATATCTATATACCCCTGACACCCATCGTGGCCGTCCTGCTCACGCTGTGCGTCATGCGCTTTGCCACAGGGTGGCTCCGTCTTGTCCTCATCCCCGTTCTCTATTGGCTTGTGGGCCCTGCCGCCGTTCTTCTGCTGTTGCCCGACGGCCGCAAGCGCAAGCCTTCGCTCCCTCTCATCCTCTCGTCAGCCCTTCTCTTCGCCGTATGCCTGCTTGGCAGCTCCTGGCTCACACCCTATCCGCTGCGTCAGGTGGCCCGCGGCATCGACTACTACTGGGAAGATCACAACATGGGCACGCTCGAAGAGATGCGCTTCGACATGCTGATGCGCCAGCGCAACTGGAGCGCCGTTGAGAAGGCCACGCCTCCCAACCTCCAGTCTTCAGCGTCCATCAGTCAGTCCCAGGCCTTCATCATGAGCGAGATGTTCATGCAGAAAGGCATGGTCAGCATGGCGCAGCGTGCCGCCTTCGAGGCCATGGAGTGCATCCCCAACCACAACAAGAGCGCTCGTTCCCTGCAGCGCCTCATAGAGACCAACCTCGTTCAGGGCCACTACGACGTGGCGCGCAAGTATCTCAACCTGCTTTCGCAGACCACCTTCTATCGGTCGTGGGCCAGTCAGATGCGCCCTTTGGCCGATCATCCCGAGCGCATCCCGACGCATCTGTCCCTCGGTCCGCTCTTCAAGGTCTACGAGAAGACACCCGACACTTTCTTCTATTAATTCCCCGTCCTCTTATGTTCGCATATACAGCTGCCCATAACCCGGTTCCGCCTTCTGTCCGTCAGGCTCTCCCCTTCTTTGGAAGGGTCGGGGGAGTTGTTCTCTTTTCCCTCCTCCTCCTTTTTGCCTCCTGCAGCCATCAGCCCACCAACGTGCAGCAGGTCGACCGGCTCCCCAACATCTATCCCGACTACACCGGCGTCACCATCCCCGTGGGCATCGCTCCGCTCAACTTCGCCATGGCCGACGACAGCGTCACCACCGTCGATGTCACCATCCAGGGCCAGCAGGGCGGCTCCATTCATGTGAACGACTCATACGCCGACATCCCCATCGACGAGTGGCACAGTCTGGTAAAGCAGAACCGCGGCAGCCAGCTCACCGTGACCGTCTGTGCCGAGCGCGATGGCCAGTGGACGCAATATTCCCCCTTCACCATCTTCGTCAGTCCCTACGACCTGCAGGCATGGGGCATCACCTATCGGCGCATTCCGCCCTCCTACGAGCTCTACAGCCGCATGGGCATCTACCAGCGCGACCTCTCCACCTTCAGCGAGCAGCCGCTCTTCGTCAACACCCAGGTGCCCGGCGCTTGCGTCAACTGCCATACTACCCAACCTCCAACACCCACCACCCATCACCCATCACCCAACTACCTCTTCCATGTGCGCGGCTCCCACGGTGCCACCGTTATCCATCAGGAAGACCAAGATCAAGTGCTGCAGGCGCGCAACGACACCCTCGGCGGATCGATGGTCTATCCATCGTGGCATCCCTCAGGCCGCTACATTGCCTTCTCAACCAACAAGACGTCGCAGATGTTCCACGCCCACAATAACAAGCGCATAGAGGTCTACGACTCCTCCTCCGACGTCTTCGTCTACGACGTGCAGACCCACCAGATCCTGCGCGACACCCTCACCATGCGCACCCTGTGGGCCGAGAATACCCCGGCATTCTCCTCCGACGGCCGATGGCTCTACTTCACCACCGCCCGCCGTCAGGTCTATCCTACCGACTACGACCGCGAGGTCTATTCCCTCTGCCGTGTCGCCTTCGATGCCGCCACCGCCCGCCTCATCCCCCCTGTTGACACCCTCCTCTCACCCTCCCTTACCCTCGTCGACTCCCTCCTCCCGCCGTCAGGTAAACCGATGCACCGCATCGGTCCCACCCCCTCAGCAGCCCCTCTCGCCTCCGTCACCTGGCCCCGCCCCAGTCCCGACGGCCGCTATCTTATGTACACCCGAGCCAACTACGGCTACTTCTCCATCTGGCATCCCGAGGCCGACCTCTGGCTCCTCGACCTGCAGACCCAGCAGACATGGCCCCTTGCCGACGCCAACAGTTCCGAGAGCGACAGCTTCCACACCTGGAATGCCAACGGGCGGTGGTTCCTTTTCACCAGTCGTCGCGGCGACGGACTCTACACGCGTGTCTATCTCGCCTCCCTCACCCCCGACGGCCGTTCCACCAAGCCCTTCCTCTTGCCGCAGCGCAACCCGCGCCGCTACGACGAGCTGTCGCTATACTCATTCAACACACCCGACTTCACGGCGCAGCCCATCGACGCCGACCCGCGCACCCTGGGCCGCCGCCTCGAAAGCGAAGAACGTATCAGCGTCTCCGTCCGTGAGATGTCTGACAACCCATAAATTACATTTTTCTTAGGTTATTATGATGCTTAACGAAGCATCAGGGAGAGAGCCCCGTCGAGATGACGTGACTCTCTTTTCCTTTGAATACCTCATTCGTCCCAAGATAAGCCCCCCTTTCGTCCCCCGAGGGGGACACGTTAGTTAAAGAGCTATTGAAGTAAGATTTACGTCAATTCGCTTTCTTTGATTTTCAGGCACGATAAGTCATCCTGCCGTTTTTTTTATTTTGAGTTAGATTTTAATCCGATTTTGTGTCCCAAGAATTAAAGACAGATTTACGTCAATTCGCGTTTTTGAATTTTCAGGCACGATAAGTCATCCCGCCGTTTTTTTTATTTTGATTTAGATTTTAATCCGATTTTGTGTCCAAGGATTAAAGTCAGATTTACGTTGATTTACGTTTTTGAATTTTCAGGAACGATGAGTACCCTGCCTTTTATTTTGATTAAGATTTTAAAAAGATTTTGTGTCCAACAATTAAAGTCAGATTTATGTAGATTTACGTTCATGAGTCCCCCGCCGCCTTTATTTTGATCAAGATTTTAAAAAGATTTTGTGTCCAATAGCGTAAGAGGTAGATTGTAATACCCCTAAACCTAACGTGTCCCCCTCGGGGGACGAAAGGGGGGCTTCTATCGATTTTGTGTCCAAGCCCACCAATCTTATTGACGTATATTGACGTCCTCCACCTCCCATTTCGCCGTTTTCAAGAAACAAAGCCATTGATTTTGTTTATCAATTCCATTGATTTTGTTCGACAATTCCATTGGATTTGTTTGGCAATTCCATTGATTTTGTTCCGCGATATTGTCGGTTTACCCGTCAGCAGACGGTAGTCTTGGACACAAAATCTGGCAAAAATCCTTTTATAATACCAGCGGCGTGGTGACTCATCGTGCACAAAACCCTTTTCCAATTGGCGGTATAAGCATCCGTTTTCGTGCTCATGTATTTTCAGAAACAATCACCCCGCCGCCTTCTGTTTTATCAGAATTATGTTTTGATTTAGAGTCCGCATCAATCCAGAATCCTTCCATTTTGTTCATTTTTCATCAAATCATCCCCTTCATCGCTACAAATCATCCCCTAAAATGTTAAAATGTCCATTTTCTTTGTCTTATGTAACAAAAACATAATCTGTCGTAAAAACAAACTTGTTTTGTTACTTGTCACAAATACACTTATAAATAATGTTCGTACCTTTGCCGCCGAAAAGTGAAGTAGGCGAGTATTGTGTCGTCGAACTATCATGCAGACTTCCTTGTATCAACAAAGAATATAACAAATAATTAAAAACAATAATCAATCTTTTAAAAAATGAAAGAACTATTAAAAATCAGGGATTTTATGAAAGAGATGAGAAGGCCAAGCGCTTCTTCACCATCCTCTTTAATCTTATTCATGATGGCTCTCGCCATGATGATGCTCGTGCCCAATGGGGTGAAAGCTGAACTTGTTACTGATGCATATTATGACTTTACAAGCAACGGAACCTCCGACACTGAAGTAACATATGGTTCTACGAATTCGACTTACTCGGATTGTACTAATTTTACAAAAATCGGAAGTGTTGCTGATCCTACTCGTTTTGCTTGTCAAGCAGGCAACTGGATTCTGAAATCTGGTGGAGGAGTAAGGCAAAAAGGATTGCTCAATGTTAATAATGGTGTCCGCAAGTTTTTGATTGACAATGTTTCAAAAGGCGCTCTTGTTACTTTTACATTGGCACATCGTGACAACAATGATGATAAAGAAATCACACTTGTTTCCTCAAATGCGACTAAAGATGGCAATACTGTCAAGATGACAAGTACAGGATTGTTGGCTGTAGGTATTCCCAATTATACAAATATCTTGACTATCACTATCCAGCACGACGATGCTGGCACATACTCCTACGACCCCGCTATTGAGATTTATGATCTTTCTGGACAGAATAATAATGAATATGATACTTCCAGTGCTGGTTTCCAAATGGGTTCAGAAGAAGCCCAATATCTGACCAATCTTCGTTCTGGTCTTTCGCTGAACAACAGAGTAGCTGTTACCATCCCTAGTGACAGTCAGGGCTGGACTTTCAACAATGGCTTGCAGAACAACAATGATTGGACATTTCTCAATTTGTCTATTACCAATCTGAAGGCGGATGATCGTGTTAGGATTACTTACGAAGGAAGTGGCAATTATGGGAACAATATATATTTTGGAAGTGACCCAACCCAAGGAGGTGCACTGAACAGTGAAGCGTTTAAGGATATCACCAACGACGGAGAACTTCAGACAGATGAGGGAGAACATCAAATAGCAAGAGACGAGCCTGTGGAAAATGGCATCTTCTATACGATGACAGAAGACGGTCATTTGGATTTTGTTGTTGCTCCACGTTTAAAGATTACCAAGATTGAAATTTATAGCGACCATCAGGCTCAGATGCTCGACCGTTATAATGGTACGGCAACTGCGGGCTACACTGCCTATTTCTCAGAAACAGGTCAGCTGATGGCCAAGGAACATATAGTACCTGGCGGTCTGGAGGTACAGGTGGGCAATACGTCGAATGTAGATCAGCATGCCATTGTGGTAAGTTCTGATGAGGGTCCTGTATCCTTTGT
>JAEEGF011478500.1_pt1 | contig 13850 bp, 12 predicted proteins | sample 9134171 | NCBI WGS metagenome assembly JAEEGF01 (sample SAMN16246542, study PRJNA631951) | gut metagenome | biome: gut microbiome; feature: rumen; material: AP-attached | host: Bos | place: Iran: Karaj | collected 2018-10
ACCCGTTGGTTGAATTAAATTTGTAAAATATTTATGTTCAAAAAGTTGCACATAAGCGTTTCAGGAAGAGAATTGAAACGGTCTTTTTGATGTCAGCCTATCTTCAGACAGAGCATGGTCAGGTCGTCGCTCTGCTCAGCTCCATTGGTATGGCGAGCCACTTCAGACTTCATGAACTCGATGGTGTCCTGGCAAGAGACGAAGGGGTGAGTGGCAAGCAGATGGAGGATGTGCTCGTCGCCGAACTGCTCCTGAAGAGGGTTCTCAGCCTCGTTCAACCCGTCGGAATAGAGGAAGAAAGGCTGGCCGATGATATTGTCGAAGGATTTGCTCTGAAACTCTATGTCTGACATGATTCCCAACGGACAGTTAAACGGCAACTCTATAAAATGGGGAGTACCGCCTGATATGATGACGGGGGGATTATGGCCGCAATTGCAAAGCTCAACTTGTCTAGTCAGTAAATCTGCCCTGCCGATAAACAGCGTGACAAACATGCAACTGGCATTATTCTCGTTCAGTGTCTCGTTCATCTGCTTGGCGATGGCGGCAGGAGATAGCTGCTGATGCGAAGCCACGCGAAAGAGGTTGATGGCAGTGGTCATGAAGAGCGAGGCGGGTACGCCCTTGCCGCTGACATCGCCCAGACAGAAATAGAGATGATTCCCGTAGATGGAATAGTCGTAGAGGTCGCCGCCCACCTCCTTGGCAGGTGTGACAGAGGCATAGATGTCCAACTCGGGATGGTCGGGGAAGGCAGGAAACTTTTGCGGCACCATGCCCATCTGTATGTCGTGGGCCACGCGCAGTTCGGTCTCCATCCGCTCGCTCTTAGCCTTGAGTCGCGCCATTCGCCTGACGGCAAAGTATCGGAATGTGATGAAGATGATGATAGCGAGGGCCACAATGACCACGATGACTATGGCAAAGCGGTTGCGCTCGAGCTTGTTCTGCATTTGCAACTCGTCCACATGGTAGAGCGTGTTCAGTTCGTCGAGTTGCTTGTTCATGTTACGGGTGAAGGTGGAGTCTTTTTCGGTCAAGAGTTGCTTATACATGGCCGCGCCCTCTTCGCCCCTGCCCAGCATTATCAGCGCATCGGCGCGCTCCTCACTGATGTCGTTCTCTGGGGGTAGCAGTACATTCATGCTGTCGAGACAGGCCATGGCCTCCTGAGCCTGCCGGTGAGCCAGAAAGTAAGTGCAGCGCGACAACAGCAGGTTATAGTTGGCAATGGTCGTCAGGCCCGACTTATGCACCTTCGCCGTATATTCTTCACTATGCCGCAGGCATCTTTCGGCTTCGCCATAGCGACCAAGTTTTGTGAGTGCTTGAGCTCGCAACGACTCACAGTTGGAGAGTCGGCAATAGAAGAAATCGTCGTCGCCTACAATACCGGTGCGCAGCCATGCCTCCCACTCCTTGCAATGTTGCAGAAGTTCTTCATGGTGGTTGAGTTGGAGCAGGGCAATGGCCTGCATGATGTAGGCATTGTCTAAAACGACGTAATAAAGACTCATTTTCTTTGGCAGGGAGAGGGCTTTCCTATAGTGGATGGATGCTTCGCGGTAAAGACCTGAGGCACTATAAATGTCGGCCATTCCCAAGTATGCCAATGCCAGTCCCCCCTCGTCGTGGCGTTGTTGGGCGTGTTTCTTCAACGCCGAGGCCTCGCGGGTGGCTGTCTGCAGTTTGTCCATGTGTATCAGGGTCAGGACTTCGATGCCCCTCACCAGATAGTACACATTCCACTGACCGTTCGTTTCCAGCCACTCCAGTTGGTCATCTACCTCGGCCATGTACTGGTCGTTCATGAAGTTGTTGTAGTAGGTCATCATCAATACCCCTCGCTCTTTGGCTGACTGCCGGATGCTGTCCTGCTGGTCGTAGCGGTCAATCAGCTGCTTGATGCTGTCTATCTGCTGCTGAATGTCTGACTGCCCGAAAGCTGCCGTGCAACAAACGAGAGTCAGGAGTACTGCGGTGAGCCTCCAAACGATCGGCCGTAGAGATTTAAAGGCTGAAAATATTGGTAATTTCATCGTATCACATCAAATTAGCGCTTCATGCTGCAAAGATAAGACATTTTTTCTTACTCACACCATTTCGCCTAAATTATTTAAGGTAAGTTCTAACAATTTATATATGTTGTACCTGTTGGTTGAATTAAAATAATGCATATTTAACTTGCCCTATGGGCCTATGATTGAGAAGATTGAAATACTGCAACATAGTGAAGGCAGCGACCTTAGCAGCCATTCTTGTGAAGAGACCCTTAGGTTTCTTTGCATAGTTTCGTATCATCATGAACTGGTCGTTAAGCTGGGAAAAGACCGTCTCAATCCTCTTCCTGAAACGCTTATGTGCAACTTTTGAACATAAATATTTTACAAATTTAATTCAACCAACGGGTTATAATATGTAAAAGGACAAATGAAGGAGACCTTAGAAGCCGATGCTGGAATATATCCCGGTGCTTGGCTCATTTGGATCGGCAGGCGGTGCTTCTATAATGCTTTTATAGAGCCGAGGGCCGAAAAGCGGAGTCAGAACTACGCTGAATCCGTAGTACAGCAGCTTGTCGCTCCAGCAGGCGTTTTCTCTTACGAAGCGCTTGCGGATGCAGAATGCTATGATGAGGAAAAGCGTAATCATCGTTCTGTTCGTTTTTAGTTCCTTGTTTCTACTGCAAATAGAGTGATTTCCCCGGAAAGGGCAAAAATAAACGGAACATAAAAGGAACATTTTCTCTGCCCCTCTGGGTATTTTCTTTCCAGTGCGTGGAAAAATGGAAAGAATTGTAATGCGTGGTTGACAAAAGAACTTAGCTCACAGGACAGGCCCTCTGTGAGCTTTTCCCTTCTTGAAATCTGATGAGTGTGAGAAGGTAAAGGGACAACTTTCCTATATTGTTCAAGACTTGGAAGAAGAGCAACAGCAAAGTCGACACCGTGGACTCCACATGTAATACTTTATTCAAGAAAGATGCGGTGTTAAGCCGCATCTTTCACTTTATTAGGCTTAATAAACACTAAAAAACAAACAAATATTATTTTGATTGGAGTTTTTTCACTAACTTTACACCCAGACTAAAAATTTGAAATGTATGCAAGACGTAAATCGCCTAAAATTAGTCTTAGTGGAACAGAAGAAAACCAGTAAATGGTTATCCGAAGAACTTGGAGTGAGTCCATCTACAGTTTCCAAGTGGTGCACCAACTCTTCACAGCCAGACATTGAAACTTTAGCAAAAATCTCAAAACTATTGGAAGTTGGTGTAGAAGAATTATACAACAAAAAATTCATGGAATCTGTAAGTAAAAGCTAGAACAAAGATATTGGATTATGGGTTGGAGATATAGAAAAAGAATTAAGATATTGCCCGGTATTCATATTAATATCAGCAAAAGTGGTATAAGCACCAATGTTGGTGTAAAAGGAGCTAGTGTAACATTTGGTCCTAAAGGAACCTATGTTAATGCTGGACTTCCTGGTACAGGATTATATAGGCGTGATAAAGTTTCTATCCCCCAAAAAGAAGAAAACACTAATTCTTTTCTGAATTATACAGATTCTGCTACTGAAGAAGCAGGGAAGTTTAACAAAAATGCACTAAAACTTATAGGAGGGGGTCTGTTATTCCTTTCTATTATCACATTGATTAGTTTTATCTCCTATTTATTTACTGCTGATATTGATCAACGTATTATTGAAAGTCCGATGGCCGGAGATGTTCTTAATTCCAAACTTGAATTTCATAATATTTGTGGTGGTTGGGGGGCATATACATCTTGGTTCTTCATATCTAGATGTTTGGGGTATCCCGCATTTTTAATACCATTATTCTTTTTAGTAGTATCACTCAAGATGTTCGGAATACATATGCCGAACCTATGGAGGTGTTTATTCTCGTTCATACTAATCATGGTATGGGGAAGCGTATTCTTTGCTGAATTTATAAATCCGCTTCTTTATAAGAACGTTTTTAACGCAGGAGGAGACCATGGAGCATACATTGCAATGGTACTAGAGAATAATATAGGTAAATTTGGACTGACTGTAATTCTTGTTATAGTAGCACTCGTCTTTTTCTATATTATACATCAAAGAACCACTCATATTAATGAAAAAGATGGTGCTAACTTAACAGATACTAATTATGCCGAAGATGGTGAAAAAGAAAAAGATATTGATTATAATACTAATATAGTAACAAAATGTACTGATGGCACAACAAAAGAAGGAACAGGTACTACCTCGGATACTGTCGATAACAGAAATAATATCAATGGAGAATTTGTGGAAAAATCTGGTGAAAAAGAGTGGAAAAAGGATATTCTATATCCATACGATCCAAAAAGAGATTTAGAGAACTACCATTATCCAACTCTTGATTTGCTCATGAAATATGAAAACGATGGCTTGCCATATATCAATATGGAAGAGCAAAATGCCAATAAAAACCGTATTGTAGATACTTTGCGAAATTTTGGAATAGAAATATCTTCTATAAAAGCAACAGTAGGAGCCAGAATTACATTATATGAGATATCGCTTGCTCCTGGGGTGAATGCCTCTAAGTTGAGAGGATTAGAAGATGATATTGCTTTAGCATTGAGTTCTCATAATGTCCATTTTATAATTCCAATACCAGGTAAAGGAACAATCGGAATTGAAGTTCCCAATATCCGCCCTTCTATTGTTTCTTTGGAAAGTATTCTAAATACCAAACAATTCCAAGAAACAACAATGGAACTACCTTGTGCGATAGGCAAGATCATTACTAATGAGGTTTTTATGTTCGACCTAACTAAAGCACCTCATATTCTTATTGCAGGATCAACAGGTCAGGGCAAGTCTGTTGCTTTAAATACGATGATTATGTCTTTACTCTACAAGAAACATCCTGCAGAAATGAAATTGGTGCTCATGGATCCATATGGCGTAGAGCTTGGAGTATATTCACAGATTGCAAATCATTTCTTAGCCACATTGCCAAACGAATCCACTATCGTTTCCAAAAGCAACAAAGCTGTTAGTACATTGAATGGCTTATGTAAGGAAATGGAAGCCCGTTATGACTTGCTGAAGAAAGCTTATGTTCGGAATATCAAAGAATATAATAGAAAATTTATTGATCGTCAGTTGAATCCAACAATAGGTCATAGATTCATGCCTTATATTGTTGTTGTTATTGACGAATACGGAGACTTTATTGAAGAGAAAGGACAAGATTTCGAGACTCCAATAGTTCAATTGGCTCAATATGCTCGTGCTGTTGGTATTCACATGATTATTTCAACGAAACGACCTACCAATGATATTATCACAGGAGCAATCAAGACTAATTTCCCAACACGTATCGCTTTTAGACTACCAGAGCGTATAGATTCTCAAGTCATTCTTGATTGTGATGGAGCAGAAGATTTGTTGGGGAATGGTGATATGTTGTTTAGAGCAGGTAAAAGCATTGATTGTATAAGAGTCCAATGTGCTTTTGTGGATACACCAGAAGTGAATCGTATATGTCAATTCGTTTCCCAACAACAAGGCTACATTAGTCCATTTGAATTACCTGATCCATATTTTGATGATACTGAATACGGAGAATCACATGACGTAGATATGCAACATCTTGACCCATTGTTTGAAGATGCAGCACGTTTAATTGTCATGACTCAAGAAGGCTCGACAAGTTTAATCCAAAGAAAGTTTGCAATTGGTTATAATCGAGCAGGCAGACTAATGGATCAGTTTGAAAAGGCTGGCATCGTAGGTGCTGCTCATGGTAGCAGACCCCGTGAAGTGTTGATTATGGACGAAAAGAGTCTTGAGAACATTTTAAGTCAATTGGGATTTTAATATATTCACTAAGTAAATATTGAAAACAGAAATATGAAACATTTTATAACAGATAGAGAAGCATGATGATCGTCTTTGCTTCCGTAATCCAGGCTTGTTGAAGTTGCCTGTAGAGGCTATCTATCGAGGCGTAAACTCGAAAGCTCGTAATCCGAAGATTCAGAATATGCTCCGGATGATTGGCTTTGGTGAGAATGTAGGTTCTGGATTCCCCAAAATTATTGCCGCATGGAAAGAAACCAATTGGGGTGAACCGCTGCTGTTGAACAAATTGGACGTTGACGAAGTTGAACTGGTGCTACCTGTGCCTTCTACTAAAGCTACCTCTGACACTGCACCTGCAAATGCACCTGTAAATGCACCTGTAAAACTTAACAAAACGCAGATTGCTATTGTTAAAGCAATAATAAATAATAATCATGTTACATATGATGATCTAAAAACTATTCTCGGAGTTGATAGATCGACTATCACACGTAATATTGCAGTATTAAAGGAAAAAGGTGTTATTAGACGTATTGGTGAAGATAAAAATGGCTATTGGGAAGTGCTATTAGACATTAAAATTGTTGATTAGTGGGCCTTATTTAGTGGTGCAAATGTGGTGCATTGTGTAAATAGAAAAATCCGCAAGAATCTAATATTCAGAATCTTGCGGATTTAGCTCACAGGGGGACAGGCCCTCTGTGAGCTATTTCTCTCAGCCTATAGGCATCTGCGGGTTTAGAGGGTTCGACATGATTCTTATATCTCTTTTGCCAATTGCATAAGGCGTTTGATTTCGTTATCAGTAATAGTACTCTGCTCTGACTTATCGTAAATTGACAAGAGAACTATCTGCCCTTGTTCAGCCCGAACAATGACATCTGCAGTATATGTAATGACTCTTGCACCGCCGCTTTTACCTTTCCCCTTTGATGTAATAGCCATTCTACACAAACGGGACGGTTCTGCTGTGTAATTCTACTTCACCACAACCTTCTTTGTCGTGCCGTCCCTCATTCGGACTATATTTAGTCCTTTTTGTAATCCTGTATGACGCTTGCCATCTACAGACAGATACATCACGGCATCCTCTTGTAACGTAATCGCACCAACGCCAGTAGTGTAGCTACCATAGATTGTTATGTCATGTGCTGGCATTGTTTCAGGAATATCACTCCAACCAGAGAATGTATAACCTTCCTTGGTAGGCACGGGTTCTGGTGTAATTCTTGCACCTTCTTCTAATTCATAAGCTATGTAGTCTTTGCCATCAACATAATATGAGATTTTGAAACAAGAAAAGAATTCCCCCAACTTTTTTTGCAAGTTTGAACTGCATACCAAATTCAGTGAATTTACAAACCAAATTCACTGAATTTACATTGTAATTTCAGTGAATTTAACTAGTTAATACAGTGAATTTACTATGAAATAGCTTAAGGATTATGACAGATCAACTGTTCTTCTTGTAGCTTTGTACCGCCCATCCCCCCATGAAGAGGCCGATGCCGAGAAGGGCGAAGGCTTGATGAGCTACGTCGCGGAACTGGCCGCCACGGATGAAGACGGTGCGGATGGCATCAACGAAATAGTGCATGGGATTGACGTAGGTGGTCAGATAAGCCAGATGGGGCATGGAGCGCGTGGGGGTGAAGAGTCCGCTAAGGAGCAGCAGGATGACGACAAAGAACCACATGATGAAGATGGACTGCTGCATGTTGTCAGAGTAGTTGGAGATGATGAGTCCCAACGAAGAGAAGAACAGGGCCAGGAGCATGGAGAGGACGTAGATGATCCACAGGGGGCCGGCTGGCGTGAGACCGTAGACAGCCCAGGACAGCAGCAGGCAGACGGTGATGATGAAGAGGGCAATAAGCCAGTAGGGAATCAGCTTGGCAAGGATGAAAGTCCCCTTCGAGACAGGCGTGACATTCATCTGCTCGATAGTGCCCGCCTCTTTCTCGCTGACGATATTCAGCGTTGGCAGGAATCCCGTCATCATCATCATGACGATGGCCAGGAGGGCAGGAATCATGAAGAGCTTGTAGTTCAGGTGCTTATTGTACAGATACAGGGTGGAAGACGAGGCAGATTGAGGGATCACGAGCTGCGACAGATAGGCGGCGCCCATCGCTCCCTTCATACCGTTGACGGCATTGGCAGCGATGCGTATCTGGGGCAGACGGCCGCGAACGAGGTCTTTCGAATAGTTACGCGGAATGACCATCACCACGTCGGCATCGGTATGCTCGATGTCGCTCAAGGCTTCGGCGTAAGTATGTTTCTGGCCGCGGAAGACGAAGTACGTGTTGTGCTCTATGGCATGTACGAGTCGTTGTGACTGCGAACTATGGTCGAGGTCAACCACGTCCACGACAATGTTCGTCACCTCCATCTGCATCACCCAAGGCGCGACGCACATGATGATGATAGGAAACGTCACAATGAGCCTTGGAAGAAAAGAATTGCGACGTATCTGCGTAAACTCCTTCTGAACCAAATATCTGAGCGTCGTATTCATTTTTTCAATTTTCTGATTGTTATTCCAAGCGTTTCTTAAATGTGGCCAGCGAGAGCGTCAGCAGGATAAGAGTCATCGCAATGAGCACGGTCAGTTCGAAGACCACCTGGTCGACACCTACGCCCATAATCATCAGTTTGCGCATGGCCGAGATGTAATAGCGAGGGGGGATGATGACGGACGCCCACTGCAGTATCCGTGGCATCGACTCGATGGGGAAAATCATGCCCGACAGCATGAAGTTAGGCATGAGCAGGATCATAGCACACACCAGCAGAGCCGCCAGCTGCGTCTTCGCAATGTTCGACACCAACAGTCCCAGTGACAAGGCCAGCAAGATGTAGATGGTCGATATGACGTAGATCCAGAACACTGAGCCTTGCAGAGGAACGTCCAGCACAAAGCGCGCCATCAGCAGGAAGAAGTTCAGAATGATGAAGCCCAGCACCAGATAGGGGACAACCTTGGCCACGATCATCAGCAGCGGCCTTGTAGGCGAGACCAGCAGCACCTCCATCGTCCCCCTCTCCTTCTCACGGGCAATACTAATCGAGGTCATCAGGGCACAGATGAGCATCAGCAGTATACCCATGATGGCAGGCACGAAGTTGTAGGCCGACTTCATCTGCGGGTTATAGAGCATTTTCGTGTTGATGAGTCCACCGGCAGGATTCATGAGCACCTGCGAGACGTAGGTCGTCCACTGCTGCGACATGTTGGGGTCGGCACCATCGACGATGAACTGCAGGCCACCGTTCTTCGACGCATAGTCTTTTTCGAAGACAATGGCCAGGTCAGCCTTCTGGTTCCTGATGATACGCTCTGCTTCCCGGGGGGTGGCAACGGTGCGGACGATGGTGAAATACTCCGACTGCGAGAGCCGTTCAACGGCTTGCTGTGTGGCGTGGTCACTATAGGCCGTCACCACCACCGTACGAACATTCTTCACATCAGTGGTAATGGCAAAGCCGAAGAGTAGCATCATGACCACCGGCACGCTAAAAAGCAACAGCACCGTCAGCCTGTCGTGCAGAATGTGCTTCGTCTCCTTCCTTACAAATGCAACAAATTGTTTCATCTACTTCTCACTCTTCAATCCTCACTTCTCTTGGCTTGTCTGGCCAGATGGGTGAACACATGATCCATATCCGGCTGACGGTATTCGCGCTTCAGTTCGTCGGGCGTTCCAACAGCCTTGATCTTGCCGTCAACCATAATCGAGATGCGGTCGCAATATTCAGCCTCGTCCATATAGTGAGTGGTGACGAAAACGGTGATATTACGTTCGGCTGCCTGGTAAATAAGCTCCCAGAACTGGCGCCGCGTCACGGGATCGACACCACCCGTCGGCTCATCGAGGAACACGACGCCTGGCTCGTGGAAGATGCTGACGGAGAAGGCCAGCTTCTGCTTCCAGCCCAGCGGCAGCGATTTCACAAGGTCGTTCCTGTGCTCCTCGAACTTCAGCTGGCGCAGTAACTCTTCAGTCTTCGCTTTTATCTCTTTACTCCTCATCCCGTAGATGCCGGCAAAGAGACGGATGTTCTCGGCTACGGTCAAATCCTCATATAACGAGAACCGCTGCGACATATAGCCGATATTCTTCTTTATTTGCTCATATTCTGTGCGGATGTCGTAGCCACAGACACGACCCGTTCCGCTCGTCGGCTGGCTCAGGCCCGTCAGCATGTGCATGGCCGTCGTCTTGCCAGCCCCGTTTGCGCCAAGGAATCCGAATATCTCACCCTTCTTCACCGTAAACGAGATGTCATCGACAGCGAGAAAGTCACCAAACGCCTTTACCAGGTGCTCCACCTCGATGACAGAATCTCCCGCGTCTCCTTTGGAGGGACTTGTAGAGGCTTTCAGTGGGGGCGGGTTGAAGATATCGGAAAATTCCGTGAGTATGCGGTCCGGCGTGTCTATGCCCCTTATGCGTCCGTGGTCGAGAAAGGCCAGACGCTCGCACTGGCGCACTTCGTCGAGATAGGGCGTTGAGGCCACAATGGTGATGCCGCGCTCCTTCAGCGTACCCAGCATTTCCCAGAGCTCTTTCCTACTAATAGGGTCGACACCCGTTGTCGGCTCGTCAAGAAAGAGCACGCTCGGCCGATGAACCAGCGCACAGGATAAAGCCAACTTCTGCTTCATACCACCCGACAAGGCTCCTACCCGTCTGTCCTTGAACCGCTCTATCTGCGAATAGACGGCCTTGATGCTGTCGTAGCCCTCCTCGACAGTCGTGCCAAAGAGAGTGGCGAAAAACGTAAGGTTCTCTTCTACCGTCAGGTCCTGATACAGCGAGAACTTGCCTGGCATGTAGCCCACACGGCAACGGATGTCGCGCATTTGCTTCACCACGTCGAAGCCATCAACCGTCGCCATGCCCGTTTCCGGCAACAGCAGCGAGCAGAGGATGCGGTACATCGATGTCTTGCCCGCTCCGTCAGGGCCGATAAGACCAAAGACCTCACCCTTGCCCACGGAGAACGACACATCATCGAGTGCCTTCACCTTGCCGTATGACTTGGAAACGTTATTAACAACAATTGCATCCATGACGGTAGCACTTTTCACTCTTCACTTTTCACTATCAAAGTGCCATTTCACTTCGCCGTACATACCAATCTTTACGAACCCATCGTTTTTGACGGCCACCTTCACGGCGTACACCAGGTCGGCGCGCTCATCATCGGTGACGATGGTCTTAGGCGTGAACTCCGAGCGCGAAGATATCCACGTGACCGTACCGTCGTACTCCTTCTTCTGGCCCGCGCCATAGTCGGCAAAGACCTTCACCTTCTGACCGATACGGATGTCCTGAAGTTGGGCAGAGGTGGCATAGGCCCGCATATACATTTTCTCGGTGTCGGCAATCTTGAAGAGCGGCTTGCCTACGGCGACGAATTCACCACGCTCCACGTACTTTTCTAATATGGTGCCCTTGGCTGGTGTCACAATGTGGCACTTGTGTAACTGATCAAACAGCTGTTTTGTCTGAACATCGGCAGCTGCCGTCTGTTTGTCAAGGGCACGGGTACTGGTGGAAAGCGAAGAAATCTGCGCATCGAGCTGGCGCTGCAAGACTTTCACCTGACTTGTCACATCGTCCAGCATCTTGCGTGGTGCGGCTCCGTCGGCCACCAGTTCCTTATACCGCAGTTCCTCCTGCTGGGCCTTGGAAAGCTGCTGGCGCACGGCGGCAATCTGCGCCTCCATATCGGGTTTCTGACTCTGGTACACCTTCTTGGTAGCGTTCAGCTGCTGAATCTTCAGCCATACCTGTGTGGTATCAATCAGTCCCACCTCCTTATTGGCTTCAATAGTGTCGCCCTCGTTGACACTGAACGTCAGCAACGCGCCGTTCTGCTCGGCAAACACGGTGGTCTCCGTAGCCTCGAAAATTCCCGTAGCGTCGTACTCCTTCTCGTTTCCTCCGCAAGCGGACATCATCAGCGCCACGCTTGCCATTATCGTGATTTTTTTCATTCCTCGTTAATTATTAGTCGTAAACTTAAGATTGTAGATTTCCTTCAGCATCTCTATCTCATGTATCGACTGCTGTAGGCGCGCAGCATTCTCCTGATGGATTTCCCGCACCAGGTCGTTCACATCGATGATACCGTGTGAGAGCTTCGATTCAGCAGCAATGCGCACTGCTGAACGTAGCGAGATAATCTCGTCGTCGTCGGCCATCAGCTTCCGGAAGCGCATGATGCTTTCGTTCTGCTGAATCTGCTCCAGGTTGTTATTAAAGAGGAATACTTCGCGGTTTGTCTCCGTCTGTTCGCGCTGCAACTGGATTTTTGCCTTATCGTTCTTACGTGTGTACAGTGCTCCGATGTTCCATGATATCCGTGCTCCAACCAAGCCGTTCAGTCTCCAGTCGTGCGACATCATATCCTCAAACATATTTAAACCAGGATAGCCATAAAAGCCCTGTGCAAAAATGCCGAGCTTCGGCATCAAAGCCGAGTTGAGCGCTTTCTCCTGAGCGTTCAACAGTCCTATCTGCGCGTCCAGCGCCCGCAGCTCAGGGCGAAGATTCTCAGTAAACTGCTGTGGCTCTTTTGCTGCAATTACAGGCTTCACCAATGTATTGACTTCAATCCCGCAGAAGGTTGAGAGCATCATCCGCAGCATCCGCTTCTGCGACTCCAGTTCCGTGGCCTTCTGCACCGTGTTCAGCCGTTCGGCCTTCACACTCTGCCAGTCGCTCTCCGCTGCCGTACCGCCACGAACCATCGATTCCAGTTTCCGCTCATTGCCTGCCAGCAGTTCCTGCAAGTCGCGGTTCAACTGTATCTGCTCTTCAAGCAACAGCAGCGAGAAGTACATATCGTTTACGCGTTTGCGAACCTGATACAGATTTACCTCCGTCTGCGCCGTCTGTACCCTACCCTGCTCGCGAGCTATCTTCTTCTGGTTGCTGATGCTGCCGCCGTCGTACACCGTCTGCTGGACGTCAATGCCAACACGGTACTGGTCCTTCTTCAAGCCTTTCATGTCAAGACCCATCGTGGAATAAAAATCCTCTATCTTGTCAGGGAACTCCGTGAAGTCGCTCTGGTACGTGGCCTGTGCTGAAGCCGACACCTGCGGCAGCCACCCCTTTCCGATATTGGCCACCGTCAGATTGGTGGTCTTCTCGATAAGGTCATACTGCCGTATCAGCGGATAGTTCTGTTCCGCTGCACGCTGGCACTCCTCCAGCGTCTGAGCCAATGTCATCAGTGGCAACATCATCAATGCACAGAAATACCTTCTCATATTCATTGCATTTTATTTGGAACTGTAATTTCAGAAGTGATAGAAGATACCGAGGGTGCCATAGGCATCTGCAGTTTTAGAGGGTTCAACATTATTATTGTATTCATTTTGCTTTATGTTTGTTCTTCTTGCTGAACAGGTCGGAATGGGTGCCTGTCCGCGAGAGTGAGATTTTGTTTGCTGCAAAGATACGAATAATCCCGATACTTTGCAAGAATATCGTGCGTTTTTTCTAATATCTGTTGCCAGACAGAGTGGGGAAAATCCGTCAGACGGTTGGAGAAAGAAAAGAAAAAAAAGGTTCACTTTTTCTTTAAAAAAACTGCGGAAATATTTGGTTATATGAAGATTATTTTGTATCTTTGTATCGTAATTCAAGAGTGAGTTACAGCGGGAGGCGGTCACCCGATGCAGCTGGTCGCAAGAAGAATCTAATACCACAAAAACACACAAATTATGGCAAAAAACAGTATTGCAATGGGCATTAATGTCCGTAAGAACAAGAACTCGAAATCGCTGGCTTTCGGCAAGTATTACCCCGAGGTCGACACCAAGCCGACGCTGACGCTGAAGGGCTTCGCACAGCACCTGGTAGACCACGGCAGCATCTACGGCGTGGACATCGTCGAGGGCGTGCTGAAGAAGATCACCCAGTGTCTGCCCGAGCTGCTCTCGCAGGGTGTGCCGGTACAGCTGGAGCCCCTGGGAACGT
>JAEEGF012339403.1_pt1 | contig 13848 bp, 10 predicted proteins | sample 9134171 | NCBI WGS metagenome assembly JAEEGF01 (sample SAMN16246542, study PRJNA631951) | gut metagenome | biome: gut microbiome; feature: rumen; material: AP-attached | host: Bos | place: Iran: Karaj | collected 2018-10
CTATCGTACCATCTGCTCAGGTATTGCCGCCTTCTACGAGAATCCTGAGGAACTTGTCGGCAAGCGCATTCTCTTCTTGGCCAACTTCGCTTCACGCAACATGATGGGCATCGAGAGTCAGGGCATGATTCTCTCCGCCGTTGATGCTGACGAGAGCCTCAGCGTGGTAACAACAACGAAAGACGTGAAACCTGGTAGTCAAGTGGGATAAAGGTAAAAAGGTAAAAAAGTAAAAAGGGAAAAAAGTGCAGGCAATAATTCTAGCAGCAGGTATGGGTCGCAGACTTGGCGACTATACAAAGGACAATACGAAATGTATGGTTCCAGTGAATGGTGTGCGACTCATTGACCGGCTGCTGGGACAGCTTGCTAAACAGAACCTGCAACGAGTGGTAATCGTTGTAGGTTATAAAGGCAAGGAACTACGCGAGTATATTACATCACAATATGGCAAACAGCTAACTGCTAATTGCCAACTGCAATTTGCCGAGAATCCTGTCTACGACAAGACCAACAATATCTATTCGCTGGCGCTGGTAAAGGACAAATTGCAGGAGGACGATACGCTACTCATTGAGAGCGACCTCATCTTCGGCGACCGCATGATCCCGATGATTGTGGACAACGCCTACCCCAACCTTGCTCTCATCGCCAAGTACGAGACGTGGATGGATGGTACTATGGTACGCTTGGACGACGAGCAGAACATCGTCAATTTTATCTCGAAGGACGCCTTCGACTATAACGACGTCGATTCGTATTACAAAACTGTCAACATCTATAAACTCAGTAAGCAGTTTTCAGAACAGAAGTACGTGCCCTTCCTTGATGCCTACACCAAGGCTGTTGGCAATAACGAGTACTACGAGAACGTGCTACGCATCATCTCGTTGCTGAACAACCACGACATGAAGGCCCTGCCTATCGGACAGGAGAAGTGGTACGAGATTGATGACAAGCAGGATCTGGATATTGCTGAGGCGTTGTTTGCCGACGAGCAAGACGTGCTTCGCAAATATTACGGACGCTATGGCGGTTTCTGGCGATTCCCACAGATGCTGGATTTCTGCTACTTGGTGAACCCCTACTTCCCCAGTCGCAGGATGAAGGACGAACTGCGTGCCAATTTCGACACGCTGCTGACGGAATACCCCTCCGGCATGAAGGTGAACACACTGATTGCCAGCAAATGTTTTGGCGTCAGCGAGCCCTATATCGTGCCCGGCAATGGTGCTGCAGAACTGATTAAGGTTCTGATGGAAGAGTCGCAAGGCAAGATTGGATTTACGCGTCCTACCTTTGAAGAATATCCAAATCGATATGACAAGGACCAGCAAGTGACCTTCGTTCCGCAAAACGAGGACTATCGCTATACCGCTGACGACCTGATGGCATTCTTTGGCGATAAAGACATCCGCCAACTGATGGTCATCAACCCCGATAATCCCTCGGGCAATTTCATTCCCAAGGCAGACATTTTGCGTTTGGCTCAATGGTGCGAAGACAAAGACATCCGTTTGGTGGTCGATGAAAGCTTTGTGGACTTTAGCGAGGACTATGCCCACAATTCTTTGCTAAGCGATGAAACGCTGGAAGCATATCCCCACATGGCTGTCATGAAGAGTATCTCAAAGAGCTATGGTGTGCCAGGCTTGCGTCTGGGCATTCTCTGTTCTGCCGACAAGGGACTTATCGCGCGTATTAAGAAAGAGGTGAGCATCTGGAACCTCAACTCGTTTGCCGAGTTCTTCATGCAAATATATAACAAGCACGAGAAAGACTATCAGCGTGCCTGCGCGAAGTTTGTTGCCGAACGTGCAGACTTCTATAAGAAACTGAAACAGATACCTTTCTTCCACGTGATGCCTACGCAGGCCAACTATTTCCTTTGCGAAGTTCTGCCTCCCTACAAGGCTAGCGAAATAGTGATCTATATGCTCAAGCAGCATAACATCCTGACACGCGACTGCAGTCTGAAGCCCGGTCTCGATCCACAGAAGCAGTATATGCGCATTGCCGTTCGCGACCATAAGGACAACACCCGACTCATTGAAGGACTCAAAACACTAAAATAGAGGTATGGTTTCCATCATCCAACAGCAACAGATAGATGCACTAAACATTAGTCCAAAAGAGTGCATTGAATGGGTCAAACAAGGCTTCCTGATGAAAGACGATGCTCAGATGCCTGCTAAACTCAGTGTTCATCCACAAGGAGAAGACTTTATGACCTCTATGCCCTGTCTTTTGCCTAAACACAATGGTAGAAAGTATTTTGGCCTGAAATTGGTGAGTCGCATTGAGGGACAAACACCTACACTGAAGAGCGACATCACGCTCTATGATGCGGAGACAGGACAGCTCTTAGCCATCATGGATGGAGACTGGATTACAGCCATGCGGACGGGGGCCGTAGCTGCCTTAGCAGCAAGGACCTTTCAGCGCAAAGGCGTTGACACGTATTCGATGATAGGATTGGGAAATATTGCACGGGCCGTAGCCCTTTGTCTCATTGCAGACAACGAAGATCGTCACATCACCATTCGTCTGATGCGTTACAAAGATCAAGCTGAGCAGTTCATCGAACGTTTCAAGGGCCACAACAATGTAACATTTGAGATTATCGACAATCCCACAGCATTTCTCTCAGAAGCCGATGTCGTGATATCATGCGTCACCGTAGCCACAGAATTGCTCTTCCCTGACAACAGCCTATATAAGAAAGGGGTAACTATCATTCCTGTCCATGTACGCGGTTTTCAGAATTGCGACCTCTTTTTCGACAAGGTCTTTGGCGACGACACAGGACAGATTCAGACGTGGAAGTACTTCAATCAGTTCCACGAATACGATGAGATTCACCATGTATTACAAGGAAAGAATCCTGGTCGTACTAATGATGACGAACGTATTCTTAGCTACAATTACGGTCTAGCTCTCCATGACATTGTATTCGCCTCAAAGATATACGAGAAAGCCAGCAAAACCTCACATGGTTTTGAATACCAAAAGCAGGACAAGAAAATCTGGGTATAGTTACAGCCGATACGCCTCAAAATGATGCGTGACGCGTTGCTCTACAGGGGGTAACGTCATATAGTCGCCATAGGTGCGTTCCAAATAGTCCTTGAAACCCACCATCGTCTTATACTGTTTCCCTTCGAACTCGATATCCACTGACGAGGCGATATCCTCTGCAGGGAAACATCCTTTGATACTTGGGCCAGCCTCCGTCATATTGCAGACGGTACGCGTCGGCTCTGTCAACACAATCAGCTTCCGAATCTTACGCTCTATCTGCCCGACACTCATAGGCCAATGTTTATAGACAAAATATGCGAGGTGTGAACGCAGATAGTTGTTCTTCGAAATCTTACATCTCCTAATCTTATAAAGTAACTTCTTCTTTTTAAAGATACGTTCGCGCTCCTGTAAATCATCCGTCACATAGTCAACTGGGAAGATATCCATATAGACACCGATTTCGTAACCTTCCGTTTCCTTCTCCACCATCCGCGTACGGAGGTCGACGACCTTGGCAAAGGTATAATAATAGTGGTTCTCCGTCTGAGGATTAATTGCTCGATAATGACCAGAATCAGAAATATAAGTCCGGAGGAATTCCTCGTAGTCCTTGCGAGGCATATAGATATCTATGTCGTCATCCCAAGGAATATATCCCTTATGGCGCACCGCCCCGATAAGTGTGCCACTCGACAGGAAATAGCGCAGGCCGTGAGCCTCACAAAAGCGATGGACCTCATCAAGGATACCCATCTGAATCTGGCGCAATTCCTGAATATCTTCAATCTTTCTCATTGCGTGAAAGGTTAGTTGCCGGGCTTGTCCTTGCCGTGAACGCTCTTCACCTTCATACCTAACTTACCTGGAAGGATGGCGTTGAGAATGATACCCACGAGGGCAGACAATGCTAGGCCGGAGAAATGAATGGGACCAACGCTCACATTGTCATCGGCACCGTATTTCACACCGATAGCGATGACCAGTATCAAAGCTGCCACAAAGACGTTACGCGAAGAGTTGAAGTCTACGCCATCTTCCACCAGATTGCGCACACCGACAGCCGATATCATGCCGTAGAGTATGAGGCTCACACCACCGATGGTGGCTGCAGGCATCAGACCAATCAGACACGCAAACTTCGGACAGAACGACAGTAAGATAGCTAAAATGGCGGCCAGTCGAATGACAGCAGGGTCGAAGACCTTGGTGAGGTTCAGCACACCAGTATTCTCACCATATGTCGTGTTGGCAGGAGCACCGAAAAGCGAAGCCAGCGAGGTTGCCAGACCATCGCCCATCAGCGTGCGGTGCAATCCGGGTTCCTTCAGGAAGTCTTTGCCTACCGTTGACGAAATGGCACACATATCACCAATATGCTCCATAATAGTAGCAACAGCAATAGGCACAATGGCAATGATGGTGGAAATGAGAAACGAAGTGTCGAGATTGTCCATCACAGCCAATACAGTCTGTTCACGACTGAACGGCAAACCTATCCAAGCAGCGTCATCGAGTGCAGCGAAATCCACTTCGCCCATCACTGCCGCGAGGGTATAACTGACCAACACGCCCAACAAGATGGGAATAATCTTGATGATACCCTTGCCCCATACGCTGGAACCAATCACTGTCACGATGGCCACAATAGCCAGCAGCCAGTTGGAGGTGCAATTCTGAATGGCACTGCCCGAGAGAACCAAACCGATGGCAATAATCATGGGACCCGTCACTACCGGCGGGAAATAGTGCAACATCTTTTCTATACCGAATGACTTGATGAGAGCGGCCATCACGAAATAGCACAGACCGGAAAAGAAAACTCCCATGCAGGCATAATCCAAGGCCAGTGTCTCACTCATCCCCTGTTCCACACCCAGCGTCTTCACTGAAATATAGCCACCGAGGAAAGCAAACGAAGAACCAAGGAATGCCGGAACTTTGAACTTGCTGACACAATGGAATACCAATGTGCCGATACCGGCAAACAGCAAGGTTGACGACACGGAGAGACCGGTAAGCACGGGTACCAATACAGTGGCGCCGAACATTGCAAACAGGTGTTGGATACCTAATACGGCATACTTGGGGTAGCCTAATTGTCTGGCATCACTGATGCCTTCTTTGGGAGTAACTTGCATAAGTAAAATATTTAACTTCGTCCGAACAGCCACTTCTTGAAGAACGGGCTGATACGGAGGATATTTGATGTGATAATGCTGAAGACAATAATGACCAAACCTACAAGGATGGACAGCGTGGTGTCAACCACAAAATTGTGCGTGTGAGCGTTGAAAAACGCGCCGATGTGTGGCAGGTCAGGCATGAACAGGAAATGTATGAGGTAAATGTCCAGCGTTCGGCGTCCAATATACTGCAGCGTCGCGCCCATCATGGTAAATTTCGTGAAGTACTGCTGGTAGGTGCGGAAATACATAAAGACGATGGTCAATAACAAAAACTTCGCCAACGTCAGGGGAACGATGGCCCACGTCATTCGCATGTAGTGCCATTTCAGCGCGTCGAGCGTACAGAAAATGACGATAACTATGAGCAGCGGGAAGAACCACTTCGAGTCCATGACGCGCTGGGCCTTCTGCCAATAGCGATGCACGATGTTGCCGTAAAGGAAAAAGGGGAAGTAGAGGAATACCTGACTGAGACTCGTGTACATGAGAAAATTGCACAACTCTGTTTTTGCACCGCGATATCCCTGCGCCCACGAGAAATACTTCGGTTGGTAACAGCTCTCATAAAGCGCCAGCGACAACAGAAACAGCACTACGATGGGTAACCACGAGGCGTGCTTCATTTTACTCTCCAAGTAGGCAAAGGGATAGTAGATGAGGAACATCCACAGCAGCGCCACCGTAAACCAATAACCGCCCTTCAGCGGAGACATCAGTTCCTCTTCGATCGACGGCCAGAAATTCTTGTATAACAGCGCGATGGCCAGCAAGAAAAACACAGCCGTAGGGATGAGTTGGACGCGCAATTTCTTCAGCACAAGTGCACCAAGATTGCGAAGGTTCCACACCTGCGACGCCTTGTATGCCAAAAATCCGCTGACGAAGAAGAACAACGGCATGCGGAACAGTATGAGGAACGGCATGGATGACGAATGTCGCCACGACTCACCGAAACCGCTCTGTGCGACGTGATATGCAACGACGAGAATCATGGTGAATCCACGTAGTGCGTCAAGCCATTCCAATCGAGGCTTCTTTGCTGGGGAAATATCGTTCATGGCGACAAAGTTACGAAATTTCTTCAAATGAACAAAGAAAAATCCGATTATCTTTGGTATTTTGCTTGCTTTTTCGTACCTTCGCAGGCAGAAATCAACTTAAAACAAGAAAATGGACATTACAGAAAGATTTTTGAACTATACAAAGTTCGACACTCAGTCAAGCGAAGAGAGCGAAAACGTACCCAGTACCAGTAAGCAACTGCTATTTGCCGAATACTTGAAGAAAGAGTTGGAGCGCGAGGGCTTGGACGATGTGGAAATGGATGACAAAGGCTACATTTACGCCACGCTGAAGGCCAACACGAAGGACAATGTGCCTGTCATTGGCTTCATCTCCCATTATGATACCAGCCCCGACTGTAGCGGAGCTGACATTAAGCCGCAGATCGTGCGCAACTACGACGGTAGCGACATCCTGCTATCAGAAGGCATTGTGTCGAGCCCGAAGAAGTTCCCCGAGTTGCTGCAACACGTCGGTGAGGACCTCATCGTAACCGACGGCACGACACTGTTGGGTGCCGACGACAAGGCCGGCATCGCTGAAATCGTGCAGGCCATGGTGTACCTGCAGGAACACAAGGAGATTAAACACGGTAAGATCCGCGTGGCATTCAACCCCGACGAGGAAATCGGTATGGGCGCCCACCATTTCGACGTCGAGAAGTTCGGCTGCGAGTGGGCATACACGATGGACGGCGGCGACGTGGGCGAGCTTGAGTTCGAGAACTTCAACGCGGCATCAGCGAAGATTACTATCAAGGGCGTCAGCGTCCATCCCGGCTACGCGAAGGGCAAAATGGTCAATGCCAACGCGCTGGCCGCTGAGTTCGCGAAGATGCTGCCGGAGGACGAGACGCCGGAAACCACCGAAGGCTATCAGGGTTTCTACCACTTGTTGGGCATCACGTCGAACATCGAGCAGGCGAAATTGTCGTACATCATCCGCGACCATGACCGCGACAAGTTCGAGGACCGCAAACGCTTCATCCAGCGCTGCGCTGAACAGATGAACGAGAAATACGGCGCAGGCACGGTGGAATGCGTGTTAAGCGACCAATATTATAATATGAAGGAGAAGATTGAGCCCGACGCGATGCACGTCATCGACCTCGTGCTACACGCAATGCAAGACTGCGGTGTGGCACCAAAGGTAAAACCCATCCGCGGTGGCACGGACGGCGCTCAGTTGTCGTTCAAAGGTCTCCCCTGCCCCAACATCTTTGCTGGCGGCATCAACTTCCATGGTCCGTACGAGTTCGTGCCCATCCAGTCGATGGAGAAGGCAATGCACGTCATCGTGAAGATTTGCGAGCTTACTGCAGAATATAATAAATAGAGGTAAGAAGGAAGTGGGGGATGAAAATCTTCAAAAAATCGAGAGGTCTGACGCTGATATTGTTGGCGGCACTGCTGTTGGAAATCATCTCCGGCATCCAGTACTACTACACACACGATATGCTCGCAGATGAACTGGAGAAGCGCGCGGAGCTGGAGCTGACAACGAAGGTCATTCTGACGAAGAGCAACATGAACCTTGCTGTGAACTCGGTAAACGGACACCTCTGGGATGTCATGCGCAACATCCACCAACCGGACTCTATGTTAGATGTGGCCGAATGTGTGCTCCGTTCGCACAAGAATTTGCTCGGCTGCGGCATCGCTTTCGAACCTAACTTCTACCCCATGAAGGGCCGTCTGTACGAGCCCTACGCCTATTGGCACGACGGCGACGTGGTGAAGGCACAGATTGCCAGCGACCACCACGACTACACCCAAAACGCAAGCTACCAGAAGGTCGTGCATACGCGAGAATGGCTATGGACGGAGCCGTACTATTACGAGGAGGCGAAAACGTCGATGATAACGTACGTGCAACCGCTGAAGGACGCAAATGACAGCATCATGGCGGTGTTTATGCTCGACCTGTCCACCGACTGGCTGGGCGACACGCTAAACTATCGCCAGCTCTACCCGTCGTCGTACACGCTGCTGCTGTCGGAACAGGGCAAGCTGATAGCCGGTCCGCGAACGACAGAGAAAAATGAAGAGGACATCCGCCGCATCATCGCCGTCGTCAACGATGACAACACCGGAAAACTGCTGTGCAGTAAGGAAAATACGCGTACGTACAGCTTCGAAAGCAGCGGCGGCGACGAGGCCTTCGTATTTACTGCCAAGTTCAAGACCGACCCACGCTGGCAGATGGTTGTTGTGTGCTACGAGGACGAGGTGTTCGGTCCACTGCGCGATGCCCGCGTAAACATCCTTTTGATGATGCTCATTGGTTTTGCCATCATGGGCTTCATCGTCTACCGTTTCTTCATGAAAGAGCGCGACCTAAACAAAGCATTGCTAAAACAGACACGTATCGACAGCGAATTACGCATCGCCCGCGACATCCAGTTGAAGATGCTGCCGATGACGTATCCGCCTTTCCCCAACCGCAGCGACCTTGATATTTACGGTTCGCTGGTGCCGGCTCGCGAGGTTGGCGGTGACATGTATGACTTCTTCATCCGTGACGAAAATCTGTTTTTCTGCATCGGTGATGTGTCAGGCAAGGGTGTCCCCGCGGCGATGCTCATGTCAAGCACGCACTCGTTGTTCCGCGCGTTCTCCAGCCACGGCAACGACCCAGCAGAAATCATGCACCACATCAATGAGTCGGCGTGCCAGGGCAACGACTCGAATATGTTCGTTACGATTTTCATCGGTGTGCTCAACCTACAGACAGGCCGACTGCGTTACTGCAATGCCGGCCACGACCGCCCCATCGTCATCAGCCACAACGGCATCAATATGCTTGACGCCAAGCCACACTTACCCGTCGGCATCTTTGACGATATGCACTACGAAACTGAGGAATGCGCGCTAACGCCAAACAGCATGATGTTCCTCTATACCGACGGACTGACGGAGGCGATGGCTCCGTTATCCGACACCGACCACAATGCGGAGACCGAGCGTCACAATCAGTTTGGCATCGAGCGCGTCATGAGCCAACTGCAACATCATGAGGCACAAACCAGCGCCAAACAGCTACTCGACAGCATAAACATGGCAGTGAGCAACTTCGTCGGTGACGCAGAGCAAAGCGACGACCTCACTATGCTCGCCATCCGCTACACCCCGTCATAGTTTAATGCGACTAATACGGTAGATTTGGAAGCGATAGACGCAGAGAGTTATAAGGAAATAACAGCCAACATGAATCCATAGGATGCGGAGTTCGTTGAGAACATCTCCGAGTGAAGCTCCCATGGAGTTAAGACGTATGAAGGCGCGGCAGCCAAAGGTAGATGGGAACAGCCATGAAACACCCTGCCACATTCCGGGAATGTTGGACTGCGGCCACGAGACGCCCGTCATAAACAACAGGGGTACAGATATGAAGACTACGAGCAGCATGACATTCTCGCGATATTTCACCATACACGATACCACCATGCCGAAGAATACGCAGGCGAGCACATAAGGGATCATGAATGCCAGCAGCGTAGTCCATTCTGCCAGTTGCGGGAAATGGAACAATCGCGGAACACCGGCAGCCAACCAAGCTCCCATGACGGAAAAAATCATCACATAGCACATCGACTTGCCAAAGACTATCGGGAGCGTGCTCTGATAGTGCGGATTGCGAACAGGAATAAGGTTTCGACCGATATTTTCGTCACGGGCCGTACCTGCCGACAATCCGATGCCGAGCACCAATGTCTGTTGCAAGATAAGCATCAATACTGCAGGGAGTACCGATGAGCCATATCCGCCCTGAGGATTGAACAGCGGCACGTCGTCACAATCCAGAGGTCGTGAGGAAATGACTTCTTCACGCGCAGTATAGTGTCCTCCTAACTTTTTCGTCACTTCACTACCCATCTGCATGCTTACTGTCTGTGCCGTTTGGAAAATAGCTTTATACGTCAGCATCAGACTCATGTCACAATAAACGCTGATGGTTCCCTGTTCCAAACGTAGCACGCGAGTCTCGAAATCAGCAGGAATCAGATAGATACCTTTTACCAGCTGACGACTAACCAACGATTTTGCCTCATCAAGGTCTTGCGCATAATAAGCCACACGAACTTCAGACGAAGCATCACACATACGCAGGAATTGGCGTGACAAAGCGGAATGCGACTGGTCAACCACACATACAGGAACCTCGTGAACAGCCTCGTTGTTATAAATCCATGAATACAGCAACGGATAGACAATAGGCACTACGATGAAAAAGATGAGCACGCCCTCGTCCTTCAACACTTGCTTCATCTCCTTACACCAGATGAAACACGTATCCGCGATACCTTGATATATATTATGGAATATAGACATAAGTGAGCATTGCATTTTTAATCTTCTTCAATACGAGCCAGGGAAGCAACATGAAAGCTGCAAGAGCCGCGAAATGGAACCACACCTCAATAAGTGGAAATCCATTGAAGACACAACCTTGATAAATCATCCAATAGTGTCGCAGCGGGAAGAGCCACGACAACGACTGCAGTGGGCCATCCATACCCATAATTGGAAATGCGGAACCTGCCATCGATATGCTAAGCACCGCCCACAGCGAACTGATACTCATCGACATACGCAGCGAGGGCATCAGTCCGAAGGCAAAGATGCCAAAGCCCTGTGATGCCAACACCTGCATCAGTCCCAAGAGTACCAACATCCACGGACTTCCCAGATGGGGGAAGTGCAAATGGTAGAACACATAATATTCATAACCGTAAATAATAGCCAGCCAAATGAGCATCTGCGGCAGGAACTTGCCAAAGATGGCCATCAGAATGTTGTTATCCGTGAGTGCAAGCCACTTTTTCGACGAGTTAAATTTCAGTTCCGTTCCTAAAGAATACGTAGAAATCAGGAAAATGAACAGCATAATGATACCTGGTACCATCACCGTGGTTAAATAAATGTTGTAGCTTGACCAGGGATTTGCAATCTGATGGAGGTCCATCTTAATAGGTTGCATCAACGTCTGTATCTGCTCGTCTGTAAGTCCTTTGGCACGCATCGTTCCTTGCCCTACAGCAGCCGAACCAAGCGTAGAAATGGTCTTCAGATCTTTCATCATCATGGAACCGGCAGCCATCGTCGTATAGGAATAGTAATACGATATCTTAGGCTGTCGTGAAGCCAACAGCTTCTCCGTCGTACCCTTCGGGATGTAAAGGAATCCATAAATCTCGTTACGCTGAACAGCCTTACGAGCCTCCGTGACACTAGGATAATGGGCCACGACTTTCGACATCTGGAATCCGTCCAATTTGAGTCCCAATGCCCTCGACGTCGACGTATTGTCCAAGTCAACGACACCCACTGGCATACTTGTAGGCAGACCGTCATCCATCATAGAGGTGAAGAAAAAGATCACCAGCAATGGGAACAGTACCATGCAGAAGCGGTAGATGTGATTCTTACGCAGAATCAACAACTCTCGCATCATGACCTCGTATATCTGTCTCAGCCTTTTCAATTGTCAACTATTTAACAATCAGCGACATACCAGGACGCAAACCATCGAATTTCTCCGTCGGACGAGCTCTGACTTCGAAGGTCTTCAGGTCGTATTGACCATTGGCCTTGGTAGCTTTCCATACAGCAAACGAACCTTGGTCCTTCATATAATAGACCTTCATTTCCACCTCTTTATTAAAGGCGGGCACGAAAGCCTTGAAAGTCTTGCCGACTTCCATGCCGTTCAACTGGTCTTCACGAACGTTGAAAGTACCCCACATGTCCTGCATCATCGAGATAGTCATAATAGGTGAACCGGTTCCCACCAATTCTCCAACCTTCGGATAGATACTGCTAACCTCGCCTTCCATCTGGGCAATCTGCACAGTCTCGTGGATATAGCTGTTTACCTCCTGCACTGCACCACGGGCACGACCAACCTGAGCGGCAGCAGCCAGCTTATCCTCACGGCGAGCACCGTTCTGGGCCATCTGATACTGACTCTCGGCAGCCTTGCATTGTGCCTCCATAGCCTTGTAGTTAGCATACACCTCATCACGCTTCTGAGCCGAGATGACACCCTCGTCGAACAAGCGTTGGATACGCTGATACGATTTCTCGGCAATCTCCAATCCAGCCTTGGCCTGTTGCCATACTTGGTAAGCACCTTGGATTTGCTCCTGACGAGCTCCATTCTGTGCTTTCAGTTCCAGTGCCGCAGCAGCATTTTCTGCGCTCTGAGCCTGTTCCATTTTTGCGCGCACCTCTGGTGCATCCAAAATGGCCAGCGTATCGCCAACCTTAACGTAATCGCCTTCTTTCACTCTGATTTCCAGAATACGTCCTGGAACCTTACTCGACACGCGGTATTCACTGACTTCCACCTGTCCCTGAATCAGTTCAGGGTCACGTCCCAATGCGAAGAAACCTATCAGGGCCACAATGATGACGACCACTGAAAAACCGAGAATTGCAAACAGGATGTTCTTATGTTGTTCTTTAGCCTGGTTTGACATAATCTTTATATTTTGAACTTTAAACTTTCTAATCGTTTCTTTAGTACGCTTGCCTTAGCAAGAACTTTAATCTAATGTGCCAAGGGCTTTCTGCAGGTTCACCTGACTGAGCTTGACATCTATCTCTGCATCTATCCTCTGCGACTGGGCCTGCAGCCATGCCGTCTGAGCCTCCATCACAGTAGTCGACGAAATAACACCTTCCCTGAATCCGAGATTGGCCGTTCGCAGGTTTTCGTCGGCTTTCTGGATATTGACCTTCGCCATCTCCAGTTTCTTGTTAGCCTCTTGCACCTGGAAGTTGCTCTGGTTCACCTGCAGGGTAATCTTTTCGCGGGCATCGTCCATTCTCAACCGAGCAATGGTCGTTGCACCTTTCGAGGCACGTACCTTATATGCCACATCACCCCAGTTCCAGATGGGGACACGAACCATCACGCCAACATTCCAGACACCTCCGAACTTGCGCTGGAAGCCATTATACAGATTGGGATTCGACACCAGATAGCCACCCGTCAACATCACCTGCGGCAGATTGCCGGCTTTCAGGATGTTCGTCAGTTGCTTGCTCATATCGACCACATTCTGCAGTTGTCTCAACTCCGGACGATTCTCCAAAGCCTGGTCCACTTCCATCTGTGGTGTTACTTCTGTCACAGTTTCCAACGTTTCTTTCTCCTCGTCAGCCAAAATGATTTGTTCTGATACAGGCATTCCGCACAACTGGCAAAGCAGCATCTTCGACAATACCAGACCGTCGTTCACCTTGGTGAGCATCATCTCGGCCTCGTTGACCTTCACGCTGACACTCAATCCCTCGCTACGGGTTGCCACGCCCTCCTGAATCATCTTCTGCACGTCGCCGTCCAGCTTCTTCACCAGGTCGAGATAGCCCTCTGCCAACTTCTGCTTGTGACGCAACGACACCACTTGCCAGTAAGTCTGGTCAATGCTATACAGCGTCTGCTGCCTCGTCTGTTCAGCAGAGTTACAGGCAAGTTCCTCGCCAAGATCGGCCATCTTGTTCATAGCGATGATGGCACCGCCCATAAACACAGGCTGCGTCACCATCACGGCTCCGGCAAACATGTTTCG
>JAEEGF010027555.1_pt1 | contig 13847 bp, 10 predicted proteins | sample 9134171 | NCBI WGS metagenome assembly JAEEGF01 (sample SAMN16246542, study PRJNA631951) | gut metagenome | biome: gut microbiome; feature: rumen; material: AP-attached | host: Bos | place: Iran: Karaj | collected 2018-10
AGAAATCCAGCAATACCAACGGTTTGCGGGTTCGATTTGTGAACATCAGGAAAAACGGGAGATAGCTCTATGCTTTCTATGTTTTTGTGTTAGGCATCCCCTAAAATGCGGAAACTCAAGGCATTTCGCCGCGGACCCGAAACGCCCGCCGCAGCGGATGATTAGCTTCCCCCAGTAGGGGAAGCTGGCGCGAAGCGCCTGATAAGGGGCTACACCCCGTCCCCGCCGCAGTGCCCCCGTCCCTCGTCATCGCGAAGCCAGTGCGCACACTGGCTGTGGCGATCCGTATTCCCTTCCCGCTCCCGTTCAGGCTGCAAAAGGGGACGAAGAAACGGATTGCCACGACCGCTTTGCGGTCTCGCAATGACGGAAACTTGATAGTTCCTGCTTTAAGTTTTCGACATTGCCCTCTCAAGGGTGGCTATGACGCGGGCCCCCTCCCGGCTGGGAGGGGGCCCGGAACAAGCGCGGAGGGCGAAAGCGCAGCGGTCAGGCCCAGTCATCCAGGAAGAATTCGTTCACATGCGTTTCCGTATACTTGTCTACAACATGCATTTTTATCATGACATCGATTCCAAGTGTGTAAACAAGAGGCCACGTCTCTTTCTCCGGGTATAGCTCCCGGTAGCCCACATATTGCCAACTGCCAATGTACGCTTCTGCGTTGATGTCGGTAACGGCGGTAATGGCGATCCGCTCCCCCCGCTTGACCTGCATTTCCAGTCCATTCTCCCGTTCCGGGTCTTCTTGATACACGACGCCGCCTTCGATGGTGATGTCCATAACGTAATGTGTCTCGCCAACTCTAAAGAACGCCCGGACATGGCACACGTTGACGTCTGGGTTCCCCAGCTCGATCTCCGTCTCCCGGTTGCCCTCCATGACGGGGACGAAATCCGCCGTCCGCAGGGGCGCCGCCCCGTTTTCCAGGTCCTCCTCGGAGGCGTAGACCAGCAGCTGGTTCGGCATGCCCATGCGCAGATAACCGTAGACGGTGCAGCGGAAGTCCGTGCTCCACCCGTCCTCATAGGCTTCGTCGTCGGGGATGGTGAGGCTCCAGCCGGGGAGGGGCTTTCCGCCCACCCCCAGGGCCAGGGTGCAGCCGGTATACTGGGCCTTGGCGCCGCTCTCCTGGTTCACCGTCTCCTTTATGGTGAAGCAGAGGCGGGCGTTGTAGGGCCGCACGAGCTGGTCCAGATGCTCGCGGGTCTCCTCCTGCAGCCGCGCCAGCAGGAAGCGCTGGATCTTTTTCATGGATTTCGTCTCGATGAGCTGCCAGACCTCCCGCTTCTGCTGCTCCGTCAGGGCCTGCTTCTGGGCAGCAGTGGCGTTCATGAAGACGTTTTTGTAGTTCGCATCGGCGACGGCGAAAATGAGGTCTTCGTTGGTGTCCTTATAGACCTCCGTCCAGAATTTCTCACAGTAGGCGTCCACCGCATCCTTGACCTTCTTCATGGCCTTGTCCGGGTCATTGTCGCAGTGCCAATAGGCGTCTTCAAAGACCAGATACCAGTGCTCGTCGTCGAAGGGCTCCACCTTTTCGTAATAGGCCTTGTAGACGTCCCGGATGTTCTCCGCCTGGGCCTCCTTGGCCGCGTCCACGAAGTAATCCAGCTCCATGCCGAAGACGGCCACCCCCATGAAGGCCAGAGTGAAGCCCAGGTGGGAATAGCCCGTCACCAGGGAATAGATGGTACCGCTGGAGCTGACCAGGTTTTTATAGAGGTTGACGCCCGCGGGCTCGATGGAATCCAGGTCCCAATTACGCAGATCGTAGGCCAGCTGCACCCCCATGGTGATGAAAGGGATAGCGTTCATGGCGTTAGAGAGCTTACCGGAGTGGTCGATCATAAAGCTGACGACGCGGCTGGTGCTCTGGGGCGGCAGGGCCTCGATGCCGATGTTGATGAGGGGGTCCACGAAGCCCCAGATCTGGCTGGCCTTCATGTAGGATTCAAAGGCCTGCTCCGTGTCCATATTTGGGTCCAGCTGTGGGGCGGCTAGGGCATAGTTTGCCGGGTCGTCGATATAGCGCTCTACCTCCGGCCCGTAGAGGCCGGGGTTGGTGCGCCGCAGGATGGACCAGCAGTTATCCTTGATCTCCAGGGTCTGGATCCAGGGCTCCTCCTCGTCGGTCTTGACATCATAGAGGGAGGGGTTGACGCCCACGGGCCGGTAGACCACCTTGGCGGGGCTGAAGCTGTCGAAATAGGCGGTGACGGTCCCGGCGCTCTCATCCACGAAGGAAAGGAGGGGCTTCCACTCCCCGTCCTCATAATGGACCACGCTCACGTCCTCGTCCGCCGAAACGCGGCAGGGGAAGCTCACCGCCACGGGCCGTTCAAACTCGCCGGAGCCCATGTGCAGCTCGTAGAGGTCATAGGCCGCGCCGTCCTCCGTCCCGCCCTCGCAGACAGAGACGGAAACGGTCTGATCCCCGGCTGCGAGCATCGCCGGGTCCACGTCCACCGTCACACCGCAGAGGGTGACGGTGGGGCTCTGCGCGCTGATCGAGCCGGATTTCGTTTCCCTGGGGACGGCGGTGGGGGCTGCGGCCGGGGCTGCCGAGGGCTGCGCAGTGGGCCATTTGTAGAAGGTATAGTCGGGGCGCTTGTCCTTCACCAGGAAGCCGGGGGTCTTGAAAGCGGCGAAGGCCAGGCCCGCCAGCACCGCCAGTACCAGGAAAACAGCCAGGCCCTTGCGGGACTTTTTCGGCGTTTCCGGGGCAGGGGTCCGGGCGGAGGAGCGCTTCGGTGTATTCCGGGCCTGCGCCGCGGCGCCGCGGGAAGCGGAGGAGCTGCGGGGGGCGGCGGGGAACGGCGCCGGTCTAGCTGCGGGAGCCTGGACCGCTGCGGTGCCAACCCTTGCGCCGCAGCCGGGGCAGAACTGGGTGCCCGGCTCCAGTTCCCGCCCGCAGGCGGGGCAAAAGCTCTTCTGCGCTGCTTCCACCTGAGCGCCGCAGGCCTTGCAGAAACGGGAGCCGGGCTCCAGGGCAGAGCCGCAGTTTTTACAGTAGTTCGCCATGACGTGCTCCTTTCCGATTGATTCTTTTCAGTAATAATTATTATATTATAGTTCCCGGTTTTTCGCAACAGAGACATCTGCTGCGCTGTCTTTCGCAGTGAATCAAATTGAGAAGATCCGTTAAGTGTTCCAAATGCGGGTACCGATAACCACGCGACAGCACCGAAACGATGCGGATGCTTGTTGCAAAAGGACTGTAATAATTGTAGAATTAGCATGACTTGATTATGGGCCGATGGACATGATCCGGTTTGAGGAGGCAGCAGAACAGCATGTTATTCAAAGGCATCCGGAAGATTCACGAGGGCAAATTCATCACTCGCTACGACGTGGATTATGTGACTGCCAGTGGGAACGAGAAAACCTATGAAATCATCAGCCGGGGAAAAGACATCAAGACGCTGGAGGAGCTGCAAAACAAGACGCCTGATTCTGTCGTTCTGATTCTGACAGACGAAAGCGGCGAACATATCTTGGTCAGCCGGGAATATCGTATGGCCATGGCACAGTGGATCTACAATTTCCCAGCCGGCTTGATCGACCCAGGGGAGAGTCCGGAGGAAAGTGCAAAGCGTGAGCTGTGGGAGGAAACAGGCCTGACATTGGTCCGCATTGACGATGTGCTTGACAACAGCTACAGCGCCATCGGCTTTTCAAATGAGCGAAATATCTGCATTTTTGGTGTTGCGGCCGGGGAATTCCGCAAAAGCACCTCCGACGCTGAGGAGATCGTTCCTGGCTGGTACACAAAAAAAGAAATGCGGGAACTACTTCGGACGGAACCATTTGCAGCGAGAACCCAGTCGTACTGCTACGCATGGGCAAATACCTAAAGAAAAGATAAGAGTAAAGTGTCATTCATACGGGACTGTAGCCTACGGAAGCGCAGATTTGTGAGAAGACTGCCGCTTCCAAGCCCGACGTACCTGATGAGGACGCGCTGGAGCTGACGCTGGAACAGTATGCGGAAATGACTGCCACCGCACGAAACCGTCGTTCCCAGCGCGAATAGCCGATGTTCGCGCTGCGCATTGCACCGGAGACGTTGGAAAGAGCAAAAGCAACCGGCAAAAGATGTGTTACAGTTATATTTGAAGTGAAAGAGGGTGTCTGAACAATGGCTAACAAAGCATCTCACGAAGCAACGAATAATGAAATCTACGATACCGATCGGGAGCTGGTCTTTGGCTATGATCAGATTGACGGCAAGCTCGAAACAAATCCCGGTGAAGCACAGGTGGTCAAATATGTGTTCTCAAGATACCTCGAATTATCGAACCAGTATCCGGCAGAACAAAGTGATCTAGTAGATCAAATAATTAACGATGAAATAAAAGAAAAGTGGCCTGACGAGTATGAGAGCCTCATTAGAAAGAGAGAACACAATGAAAACCTGAGAGCCAAAAGGTTCCCATTGTCAGGAGGACCCCACATAATAGAAGTCACTCCTATCACTACTAGTGACATCGTAAGCCGAGAACTGTGGGAAGAAGTGCAGACGAAAATTAAAGAGACATCGACTGGCATGCAGGCCCCGGACGTCGGAGATATGACTCAATCCTTCACTTAAATGATCTTGTGGAGAAAAAACAAGAATACCATGGATTGAAAGCATAGGCCATCGGAAAGCTGATCCATCCCGTTGTTTTCAATGGGATCTTTGCAGTGCATACACAAAAAACCTGGCAAACAAGACAAAAATCGCAGACGATGTCAAGCTGGTGGTCGGCCCGTATATAGACCAGGAAGAGCTTTTCAAGGCAGATTCTTCCTATCGCTCCTTTCAATTTAATTACATTCTGTATCAGAACGGAGAACTGTACGGGAAGAACGGCGCAGAGTTCATCATGGATCATGTAGTTTGGGTCGACACCTGCGATATAGCTCATGAGTTACCAAATAATGACGAGCGTAATTACGCATCCACCTATATCCTCTGCGACGACGGGATCCTGTATGAGAAGAAACCAATCTATGAGCAGATCGACGAGTATAACCGAGAGTTCCTGCGGTATGAGATCGTAAAGCTGGCGGAGAACGTCGCACTGCCGGGACAGCCCTTCAGCAGCATTAAAACCGGCAGAGTGAAAACGGTCGGCGGTTTTGCCGATGTGCTCGAGACCGACTGGTTTGCGGAGTCGGTCCTCTGGGCAGTGGAAAAAGGTATCACCAGCGGTACATCCGCCACGACCTTCACGCCTGAGCGCACCTGCTCCGTAGCGGAGATCCTGACCTTCCTCTGGCGTTCCCAGGGAGAGCCGACCCCGAAGGGGCCGAATCCCTTCACCGATGTCCCAGAAGGAAAGTATTACACCGACGCAGCGATCTGGGCTTGTGAAATGGGCCTCGTGGAAGGAAGCGTTTTCAACGGCGATGCGGACTGCACCCGCGCCATGGCCGTGACCTATCTTTGGAAGCTGGCGGGCGCGCCAGAGGCGGAGGGGGAACGTCTGTTGAATTTCTCCGATATGCCCTACGAACTGAAATCACCGATTACATGGGCGGTGGACAATGGCATTACCAATGGCGTCGGCAAGGACTCTCAAGGTTTTGGGCGTTTTGCTCCCGACAACACCTGTACCCGCGCACAGATTGTCACCTTCCTGTACCGGGCTTACGGGGACGACTGATTTACTACAAATGAACCACAGTCTTATGTATTAGGTGGCAGGAACCGCCCTATATATAATAGCTCTTAGTTGTTTATTGTTGAGGTCCTCATTCATTTTCAGAATCAGACAGAATCAGATTCGAATGCACGTGGTAGGAGGCTGCAAAATGGCAAGAAAATGCGCTTTTTGCGGGCAAGAGCTTCAGGAAGGTGACGTTTACTGCGGCAGCTGCGGCAATCTCGCAGCAGGCGAGGTCCCCCCGGCCAACGCCTGGAGCCGGGTCTCAGCGGATCTCGCCGCCGCGCCGAAGAAAAAGAAACGGGGCTGCCTTACAGCGCTGCTGATCTTTATTATCATCATCGTGCTGCTGGCCGCCGCTCTCTACATCTTCGTCCTGCGTCCCATCGGCAAGCTCAAGGATGGATTCGATCTTGACCTGAACGCGCCGGGCTTCTCAGAAACGGTCGAGTCCGCACGGTCAGGCAGAGCCTGAGAAAGAGAGGGAGATGACACGATGGCAAAATTCTGCACCAGCTGCGGGGCCCCGCTGCCGGAAGAAGCACAGTTCTGCACCTCCTGCGGCGCCCCTGTTGCCGCTTCTAAACAGGCTTCACCGACGCAGACCCCGGTACCTGCTGCGCCAGCTCAGAGACCACAGGCTCCTGCGCCTGCTGCAGCGGCCGCTGACTCCGGCGTGGTTGCGGCGGTACCCGCGCCGGGAAAGACGCGAACGCAGGCCCGCAGGTCTGGTAAGGGCGGGAAGTGCGGCAACTGCGGCGCGCCACTCCGCGAGGGCGAAGGATTCTGTACCCAATGCGGCGCACCCCGAAATGCCATTCCGAAGAACCGGCGGGTGGTCATCGGCAAAGACGGTCGGGCGATGTTGAAAAGACGCCGCCACCCGAAGCGCCTGATCGCAGTGCTGCTTATTCTGGTCATCCTCTTCACCGGAGTCATCCAGCCCGCCTGGATCTTCCGGCTGATAAACCGCCCAGGGAAGGCCCTGGGTGCCGAACGGATCGAGCTGGAGGTCACATCCAACGGGCAGGTGGTGGCGAAAGGACAGTCCACCGACGGTATCGGCATGCCCATCAGCATCCGCTATACGGATGCGGAGATCGCCGCCGCCCCTGCCATGTCCGTCGAGGTGTCCCCTGAGAACCCTGTGGCCCGCTTCTCCAACGGGATTACGGTGGATTTCGGCGATAATCTCATGTTCCTCGCCGACGAGGAGAATGAGAACGATGAGCCGGAGGCCGGTATGCGGACATTCACCCTCCGCACCCTCCCGGCGAAAGAGGATGCGGAGCACGGCTGCAAATTCGGCGGCTGGGACTTTGACCTGGGCGACATTCACGACTTCGCCATGCCGGTGAAAGTCACCGTCCCCTTCGACTCGGCCAGCGACCCCTATTCCCTGGTGCCCCAGCACTTCAACGAGGAGCTGGACTGTTGGGAATACAGCGCCTATGACGTGAACGAAGAAGACAGGACCATCACCTTCTATCTCCGCCATTTCTCCGAAGAAGGTATGGCCGAATATAGCTGGGACGACTATACGCCGACCAGCGACCGTGAACCTCTCAACATGATCACAGTGAATCTGGTTCCGTCCCAGATCGAGCGTGCCTATTTCACGGATGAAGGCGCGGAGAAATATGTGGACGCCCTGCTTGCCCGCAACCAGCAGGACACGCTTGAGTGGCTCTATCAGCAGACGGGATACACGGGGAACATCGCCGCAGGCGGGGATGTTTCCCTCAGCCTGAAGGATCTGATCCTCCCTAACGGCAAGCTGATCAGCGGAGTGGACGTCGGCTTCAACGCCATCGGCATCTGCTGCGCCGGGATCAGGGTCTATCGGGATTTTATGCGCACCGACAGCTTTGATGCCGCGGTATCCCGTAATAAGACCGATCTGATGGGCGCGGCTGTGAGCGCCGCCAGTATAGCCAATACTGCGGCCATTTACTACACAGGCGCGGGGCTTTTCGTTGCCAGCGGCCCCATCCTTCTGGGAGCCTCCGCGCTGGTCCTCGGCTTCAGCTATCTGGATTCCAAGATCAAGAATTTCGCCTATAACGGAAGCGACAGCTATCTTGCCAACGCCTATGAAACCTTCACGGAGGAACGCCTTCGCTATATTCCCCGGACCGGCGGGCTGGACTGGCGAGTAACGAAGGATGATTACAAAAACATCACCACCGTGAGCGACGATCGCGCGAAGATCGAGACCAAGTACAGCGACAAGCTCGGGGGCTATATCGACCTCAGCACCAAGAAGGGGAAGCAGGCGGGTTACGTTTCCATCATGAACCGGATCAAGCGCAACAATCCCAACGAGCCCAACCGCTGGGTGGATCTGTTCGACGTCAAGGTCAATGAAATCGCCAATTACTTCTTCGGCAGCTTCAGCGAACGGGAGCAGAAAGTCCTCATTGAGCTTTACAATGCGGGCCACACCGATTCGACGTACCATACCTCGACGGAAATCAATAACATGAAAGAGGAGATGGTCAAGAAGCTGCGCTATGAGCTCAACGAGAACGGCGACTTCTACAAGAACTTCATGACGGAGAGTTACGTTGCCATGAAGGAGCAGGTCTACTCCGCCATGGGCAAGCAGCAGGACTACCTCAACCAGGTGCTTTATTTCGATCTGGACCTGAAAAACAGCAAGGGCGAATCCATCTCCTTCAACGAATCGCCGCTGTTCAAGGGCAAATACATCGTTTTCAACCGTTCGGCGGAATGCAGCGAAGAGATCCGGAAGAGCGAAGAATGGGCGGTGGACATGGACAGCAAGGGCGAGATCTTCCACTGTACTCTGAATTCCTATCTTCTGGCAGGTCAGCCGACGTACCTTGTGGTCTATAACAGCTATTACGACTGCATCCAGAGAAAAGCACCCGTCACAGTGATCCCCTTCTCCAAGGTGGTCGTGCCCAAGCCCCCCGCAGAAGACAGCGGCGTCAGGGTCAACCGCAGGCTCATCGTCCCCGGGATCAACGACTCGGAGTACCCCCACGGCGGTGCCGTCACTACCGTGATCAGCGTCGTCGACGACATCCCCACCCTGGAGGAACTCTGCGGCTACTACGACGACACGAAACTGACCATTGAAAAGATCGACGTGAACAAGGCAGTCTATTCTGCTCTCGACGAATCCGTTAACGGAGCCCTCAGCGATTCCGGCTGCGATCCCTATGAACTTGAGGGTGCCACCACCGACCTGCCCTTCACCATCTCCAAGGAGGGAGAAAACCTCGCGGTCATCTCCAATGTGCCCGATCCAGACCAGGAAAACTTTATCTTTTCTCAGCAGCCTACGGCCTATGACCCGGAAACGGGCATCATGAAAACGAAACTCCTTCTGGAAGGGGAGGTTATGAACGTCACACTGTACTGCACCTACGTCGGCAATGACAGGTCGGAAGTGCAGGTGACCGGCACATTCCGGCTGAAGTCCGAGGAACTCAAGGGATTGCTAACCATCGATTACCGGATCACTGGCCGGAAGCCGCTTGGTACCGGCGAAGTGCCGGAGGGCGGTCCGTAAGCCATGGCACCCGTTTTAAAAGTCTTCGGTCTTCCGATCCGCAGTTATCCATTGGCGGCAGTGCTGGCAGTGCTGACCGCTGCGGCGCTGGCCTGGCCCGCACTGGGAAAGCGGGCCTGGTCTCCCTTGAGCCGTGTGCTGACGATCTTTGCCATGGTCGTCGCCTTCCTGATCGGGGCACGGCTTTGGAATCTGGCGGTCTCGCCGGGAGCCTACGGTCCGGACCGGCCCTGGTACACGCTGCAGCTGACCGGCTTGTCCCTCTACGGCGGCATTCTGGGAGCTTTTTTCCCACTGCTTGCAGCGGCGCGACTGAAGCGGCAAAGCCTGTGGGCGGCGTTGGACGCCTTTACTATGCCGGCGGCGGCGGGCTTCTGCCTCATACGGGTCGGCTGCTTCCTTAACGGCTGCTGCCGCGGGATCCCCACCCGACTTCCCTGGGGCGTAGTATTTCCCGCCATGGTCGGCGGCGTGGACCTGAACATTCTGGGGGCGGCCGTTTTCCGGCAGGCAGTGCATCCCACGCAGCTCTATGAACTGCTTGGCGCGGTGGCCTGTATTGTTTTGGCACTCCGGGTGGTTCGACGCTTTTCCCTGCCCGAGGGTGGACGCTTCCTCGTCTATGCCACCTGCTTTTCCGCCATGCGTCTCTGCATCCTGCCCCTGCGTGCGCTGCGCTATCCGGATTGGATACGTTGGGGTTTCTATCCGGCTTTGTATCTGGCGCTCATCGCTACAGGTATCTTGCTGTTGCGGAGGATACTGCGCAGGCTGCCTACAGGCGCTCCCAGGGAAAACGTGCAATGATGATGCCGGACAATCGGGAAAATAAGCTGTTATAGCTGAAGGGGAAATGCGTTGTGAAAAGAAAAGCCGTTTCATTGCTTCTTGTCCTCAGCCTTTTTGCCTGTATGTATATTCCCGCAGCAGCATACAGCGAAGGCCGTGTCGGTTATGCAACCGCAGTATCTGCAACAGACTGGTTTTCGGCATTCGTGGATAACGACGGCGGCTTATGGATGGCCGGTCGAGTCGCAAACATCCCCGGACTGACACAGGGGGATAGAACCGTCGGCGTTGTGGAGATACAAAGCGTTCCCGTCAAAGTCATGGATAACGTCGTTTCCGTCAGCTGCGGAGACGAGCATGGCGGTGCGCTGAAGTCCGACGGCACTCTGTGGATGTGGGGCAGAAACAATGAATCTCAAGTCGGCAACGGCGGCGAATATGAGAAGGAACAAAACGGATCGAAGTACCAGGGAGCGCCGGTAATGGTACTGGATCAAGTATCAGCATTTTCGTGCGGCGAGTATTGCACAGCGGCGATCCGAACAGATGGTTCCCTTTGGATGTGGGGAGCCGCCTCCGGGATTCCGGGCGGTGTTGCGTATAGTTCACCGGAAAAAGTAATGGAAGATGTGGTTTCCGTCAGTTGCGGCGAGGGTTACGGGGCGGCGGTAAAAACCGATGGTTCTCTCTGGGTTTGGGGACACCTGGGCGGATTGTTCCAGACAGAGACACCTGTTCAGTGGATGGACGGTGTAAGCACCGTAAGCTGCGGAAGGAATCATTTGGCGATTATCAAAGCGGATGGCTCGCTGTGGATGGCGGGGAACAATTACTATGGGCAGCTTGGTAACGGAACAGTGAGCGATAACTCATCGGAGACTATTGAGCCTGTGAAGGTTATGGATGATGTGATGCAGGCCTGGGCCGGGATCGAGACCAGTGCCGCCGTGAAAACAGACGGAACGCTTTGGACGTGGGGCGAAAACGACCGTGCCGTTTTGGGCAACGGAGAAGCGTATGCCGTCGGTATGACCAGGAAACTGGAGGCATGTGTTCTTGCTCCGCGGCAGATCATGGAGAATGTTGCCTACTGCTGTCTGACTGGCGTTCTTGGCGCGGGATTTGCCATAGACCACGATGGCGTTGTCTGGGCCTGGGGTTACGGGGGAAACGGTGTTTTGGGTAACGGTTATGTAGGGGATATGAGTTACTCCATGTCCGGACCGGGAACTACGGAAGATAACTGGGTCCCCTTGCAGACAGCACCGTCTTTCGTAATGTCGTTAGTTGATCCTTCTGACCGCACGGTCCGGAGGACAGAGCCGGATGAGCAAGACCCCGCGGATCCGGATCATCCATCCAGATGGGCAATTCAGGATATTCACAATGGCATCGGTCTCGAAATTGTCCCCGAGCATTTACAAGGCGCATATAGACAGAGTACGACACGCGCTGAATTCTGCGCTTTAGCAGTGGCGCTCTACGAGGGCTACATTGGAGAAATATCTGAGCGGATCGGGTTTACGGATACCAATGATCCCAACGTAGAGAAAATGGCCGCGCTTGGTGTAGTAAACGGTGTGGGAGGTGGGCTGTTTTCACCGGACTCGCCTCTGACACGGGAACAGGCAGCGACCATGCTTGCCCGTTTGGCAAAAGCCGCCGGGAAGGACATCGGGGAATATGAGCCGGACTTTGCCGATCGGGACAGCATCTCCTCCTGGGCTCTTGAAGCTGTAGGACAAATGCAGGGGATTGGAGTGATGAACGGAACAGGAGACAACTACTTTACCCCGAAAGGCAGCTATACTCGTGAACAGAGCATAGCGACGATGGTCCGGCTGCTGTTTTTTATCTTCGATGGCAACATTACCAGGGCGATGCCTTCCTGAGCGGCAGAAGGTGAAGTGTTGATTGATAACGAGAGGAGACACGGTCCGGGACATGCTCCAAGGTCCGGAGAATGGAGGTCGCGCTGATTGTCGGGCGCTCGATGGATCGGGAGTTGAGGATGTGATGGATTGAAGGAATCGGAGCTCTATAAGGAACTGGGCGCACTGACGAAGGACAAAAGCAGGTGGGAAGAGAGCATTCCTTATGTTTCGTCCCTGCTTGCCCATGAATCGGAAAGAATCCAGGCGAAAGCGCTCTGGCTGTTGGGCGAAACTGGGCTAAAGTATCCGCCGTCCGTTCGGGACGCGGTTCCTGAAATCGCGGCCTTCTGCGACAGCCCGGCGCCCCTTTTGCGGGAGCGGGCCGTAAACGCCCTTGGCCGCATCGGTCGGGGAAGCTTTAAGCTGATCGAGCCGTATTGGCAAGGCCTGTTCCGCTTCGCCTCCGATTCGGAGGCCGGGGTCAGGCTGAGCTTTATCTGGGCCTCGGAAAATATCGCTACGAACACGCCCGATATTTATGAGGCTCACATGTCTGTGTTCGAAGCGCTCCTGTACGATACGGACGACAAGGTTCGGATGGAGGCGCCGGAGATCTTCCGCGTCCTCGGAAAACGCAGACCGGCGTTCGTTATGCCTTTCGTGGCTGAGCTGCAAAAGCTTTCGGAGACGGACGATCACCCTGTCGTCAGGATTCACTGCCAGGGTGCGGTCAAGGCGGCAGAAGAATCGATCATGCATCTTGAAGCGGCTTCTGCCGTATTCAGGGAGCACGACGCTGACACTCTTGCCGGACAGGAAGACGAAATAAAGACACAGGTAAACGCTAATTGCGGAAACAGGACCGGGATCATCCTGGAAACAGAGCGGCTCATCCTTCGAGCGTGGGAAGAAGCGGATGCTGAGGAGTGCTTCCGATACGCGAAGGACCCTCGTGTCGGTCCCATTGCGGGATGGCCAGTGCATACCAGCGTGGAGAACAGCCGCCAAGTCATCCAGAATGTGTTGGCGGTGCCGGAGACCTATGCCATCGTGCTGAAGGAAACGGGGAAGCCAATCGGCAGTATCGGTCTGCATCGGAACGATCTTGCGGAAAAAGATGACGAAATGGAGCTGGGTTACTGGCTGGGCGTTCCCTACTGGGGCCGCGGTCTGGTGCCGGAGGCTGCCCGGGAGCTGCTTCGCCATGCATTCGAGGACCTGGCGCTTGCACGGGTCTGGTGCGCTTATTACGACGGCAACGAAAAGTCAAAGCGCGTGCAGGAGAAGCTGGGCTTCCATTATCAGTGGACGACGGAGAACGTGTCGGTTACGCAGATGGGCGAAACGAGAAAAGGCCACGTCAATCTTCTGACAAAAGAGGAATGGTCAGCCGGGAGATGAAAGAGCGGGGTTCGGAAAAAAGGAGGAGCAAAATGAGAACCTTCAACAAAGAAGAAATCGAATCGTTCCAGATCGTCACGCTTCACACAAGCGGAATGCGGCACGTGGGCGAAGTCGAGATCGTGATGAAAGACGGCAAAGCCGAGGTGTCCCGTTATGGGATCAGGTTTACGCAGGAGGAAGACCAGCGCATCCTCGAAAAGCGCGCAGTATGCGATGAAGAAACGGTGCTGAAGCTGCTCAACTCCTGCAGGATTCTCTCATGGGACGGGTTTCACGGTTCCCATCCGAAAGACGTTCTGGATGGAATAATGTTTCGGTTCAAGGCGACAGTGAATGAAGACAAAGAGATATCCGCAACCGGCTCGGAGAATTTCCCGAAGCATTACAGAGATTTCACGGACGGACTTTACGAGATCTTGAAAAACGGTTCGTCAGGGGATGGCTGTGAGTGACAGCCAAGCAAATTCAGGAAAGGAGATCGCCGATGCTGACGCTTGACATGATCTATACTAAAGATAATGAACTGATCGAGGATTGATTGTTTGCACGAGCGACGCACCGACAGGAGGGACATCATGGGACCAA
>JAEEGF010791715.1_pt1 | contig 13845 bp, 13 predicted proteins | sample 9134171 | NCBI WGS metagenome assembly JAEEGF01 (sample SAMN16246542, study PRJNA631951) | gut metagenome | biome: gut microbiome; feature: rumen; material: AP-attached | host: Bos | place: Iran: Karaj | collected 2018-10
TATAGCAGCGCGTCTATATCCATGAAGGCTATCTCATCATTCAAGGCATTCTGGCGGTCGGCGCGGGACATTCCTTTCTCCTCCAGCTCCTCACGCTGGGAACGGATCATATAACCGTTCTGCCGGTTCAGCCGCTCCTGTTCTGTTTCCTTCTTGGTACGCATCCGGCCGGCTGTATTATTGCTGTTGCGAACCGGCTCCTGCAAGTTAACAGCACCCAACTGACTCTTCTGCGCCTCATATTTCTTACGGATATTCCTAAGCTGCTCTACCGTTACACCTTTCTGAAGAAGCTTTGCGACTATAGTTTGCTGGTCAGATCCCTTTTGCTGTTCTTGCTGAACGAACTGTATAATCTGTCCTTCTGTCATAGACTGGCCATAACCGTTTACGGAACCGGCCAACAGTAAGAAAAGCAGAAAAAACATTTTGGAGAACACTCCGAATCTTGATGTCATATCCTATGTGGTTTTATTATATTTTAATTTAAAAACTGCACAACATGCTAAATTATTGCAAAATAATCTGTTTTTTTTCTTTATCACAACAAAAAACGTATGATTTTGCGCAATTAGCAGCCGAAAACAAAAAAAAGACATGAAAGCTTTGTCAAGTCTGCTTTTTTACCTATTTTTGCAGTCTGTTAAGCGCAAGCACACCGGGGCTGACTGGATTTGACAGCAGGATGAGGTGTTGTGTAAGCACGCAGAGAGTTGACAACCGCTCTCTAAAATCAATGATTGTCAAAGATTATCTGGCGAAAGAAACTACGCTCTCGCTGCCTAATCGAAGTATAGTAGATTACTGGCTTTATCCCGGCACAAGGTGCTGAGACGAGATGTCACTCTGGAGCTGTTGCTCCGAAGCGTCCAGGCAAAGTGGCACAGCTAAATCGGGGATAGCCCATAATGGCCTCGCATGATGGGTGAAGTTCATGAGGATAAGGTGCAGATTGGTGGCCCAGGTCTTGTCCGCACTCGAAAACCGAAGGCTGGGATAAGCGTGTAGAAAGCACAGGACGTCCCTGTTTGGACGAGGGTTCAATCCCCTCCAGCTCCACTTATTAATATGGATAGGGAAAGCAACCAAGATTAGTATGAAGTTGTATGCTAAGGTAATTGCCATTTTAGCGTTGCCACTTATTTTTGTGGTTGCTTATGCTTTATGCCCTATCCAATTGCCGCCTCCCGGCTGGACACTCAGCAAGATAGACCTGAAAGCCTCCCCCACTCCCTCCGATGCAGGACAGATTATGCCAGAAAGTCCTGAAGACAGTTCCGCCCCTCATACAGAGACGGAAGCAGAAGAAGCATCTGATTCCGCCGTCCAGCGTATCCTGTTCTTCGGCGACTCCATGGCAGAGGGACTGGTCCGCCGTATGGCCGACTATGCACAGGAAAACGGATATGAACTGGCAAGAGTCATCTGGTACAACTCCACCACCAGACAGTGGGCCGCTTCAGATACATTGCAACATTACATCCGCAGATACCGTCCCACCTTCTTTATGGTATGTATGGGCGGGAACGAGCAGTTCCTGAAGAATCCTGCCGCCAGGCAACCCTACATTCAGCAGATTATCAGCAAGATGGACGGCAAACCCTTTGTATGGATAGGCATTCCCTCCTGGCGGGGAGATACAGGCTTTAACAATCTGGTTCAGCAATGCGTAGGACCGGACCGGTACTTTGACAGCAGACACCTGACCCTGAAACGCTGTTCCGACCGTGCCCACCCCACATTCGAAGCTGCCGGCATATGGATGGACAGCATTGCCGTTTGGATGAAGGACAGATACCCCATCCGGATGCAGAAGCCCCGTAAGAAGGCTACGCATAAGTACCCGCTGCATCTGCTGCAGCCGGAAAGTTAGTGGTTAGAGGTTAGTGGTTAGAGGTTAGTGGTTAGAGATTAGAAAAAGATATGATATTTACAAGCATACAGTTCTGGGCATTCTTTGTCATCTTCCTGATGATATATGCCATTCTCCGCCGTTCTGCACGAACGGGGATGATGCTGTATGTATCCGCCGTCAGTCTGGGCTTCTTCTTCCTGACCAACCGCTGGCTCATGCAACTGTTGCCGCTGACCGCCCTGATTTCATGGTCACTGACCAAAGCCATGAAGCAGTATGAGGGAACCAGGCGTAAAGCCTTCCTGATAAGTATCATCCTGCTGGATCTGGCTCCGTTAGCCTACTTCAAGTATGCCGGCTTTGCCGTTTCCTTCCTGAGCAGCCTGTGGAACAGCAACTTTGCACTGCCGGACATTGCACTGCCCATAGGCATCTCGTTCTACACCTTCCAGGCCATCAGCTATTCAGTTGATATATACAAGGGCAAGTTCACCCAGGATGTATCCTTCCTGGAATACATCTTCTTCCTGTCCTTCTTCCCCATTCTGTTTGCCGGCCCCATCACACGGGCCGAGACCTTCTTCCCGCAGATAAGACGTCAGCAAGCCGTAAGCCAGAGACTCATGTATTCAGGCCTCTGGCTGATTATCATGGGCATTCTGAAGAAAGCAGTTGTGGCTGACTACATCGCCCAATACAACAACTGGATATTCGAAGCCCCCTTCTCCTACTCCGGCTTCGAGAACCTTATGGGACTATTGGGATTCTCCATGCAGATATACCTGGACTTCTCAGGTTACAGCGATATGAGCATCGGCATAGCAGCCCTGATGGGCATCCGCCTGCGGAACAACTTCCACTTCCCTTACCAGAGCCTGAATGTAACAGAATTCTGGCATCGCTGGCACATTTCGCTGTCCACATGGTTCAGGGACTACGTCTATATACCCTTAGGAGGAAACCAGAAGGGGAACCTGCGTACCGCCCTGAACTGCCTCTTTACCCTGCTGCTGGTAGGAATATGGCACGGAAGCAGCATCATGTTTGTTATCTGGGGTGCCATGCACGGTATGGCTTTGGTAATACACAAAGCCTTCCTGCCCTGGCTTCGCAGGATTCCCGACACATGGGCCACCAAACCGTTCTCCGTATTACTCACCGCCACCTTTATAATATGCGGATGGGCCGTGTTCCGTTCACCGGATCTGCAGACAGCCCACACCCTGATCCGACAGATATGTTTCGACTTCCGTCCCGAGAGCATTCCAGCCTTCTGGACCATGCGCACCACATGGATCATCATGATGGTTACATGCGGACTCCTGCTCTGCATCCGGGAAAGATATTACAACAGACTCAGGATTAAGTTCATCTATTCCCCCTGGCTGATAAAGCTGGCAGCATTCGCCTTTGCCGTACAACTGGCCATAGAATTCCACAGCAGTAACATCACGCCGTTCCTTTATTATAACTTTTAAGGGGATTCACAATTCATAATCAGGGTAATCAATAAGATTAATGACAACATTCAATAATTAAAACAATACAAAAAAAACAATGACAGAATTACAACTTAAGTACGGATGCAATCCTAATCAGAAACCTTCCCGTATCTACATGGAGGCCGGCGAGCTTCCCATTGAAGTATTAAACGGCCGTCCCGGCTATATCAATTTCCTGGATGCCCTGAATGCCTGGCAGCTGGTCAAGGAGCTGAAGGCCGCTACAGGCCTGCCTGCCGCCGCCAGCTTCAAGCACGTCAGCCCCGCCGGAGCTGCCGTGGGACTGCCCCTTACAGACACATTGCGTCACATATACTTTGTTCCCGAGAGCATTGGTGAGCTCAGCGCTCAGGCCTGTGCCTACGCCAGGGCCCGCGGTGCCGACCGCATGAGCAGCTACGGAGACTTTATCGCCCTCTCAGACTGCTGCGACAAAGCCACAGCCCTGCTCATCAAGCCCGAGGTAAGCGACGGAGTCATCGCTCCCCAGTTTACAGAGGAAGCCTTACAGATTCTGCGCGAGAAACGCAAGGGTACTTACAACGTTATCAAGATTGACCCCACATACAAGCCTGAGCCCATCGAGCGTAAGCAGGTCTTCGGCATTACCTTCGAACAGGGAAGGAACGAGGTTAAACTGGACGATCCCGCTCTCTTTGAGAACATCCCCACCCAGAACAAGAACTTCCCCGCCGATGCCAGACGCGACCTGATTATTGCCCTCATCACCCTGAAGTACACCCAGAGCAACAGCGTATGCTACGTTAAGGACGGTCAGGCCATCGGCATCGGAGCCGGTCAGCAGAGTCGAATCCACTGTACCCGTCTGGCCGGCAGCAAGGCTGATATCTGGTGGCTGCGTCAGAACCCCAAGGTAATGGCACTGCCCTTCCTGCCCAACATCCGTCGTGCTGACCGCGACAATACCATTGATATCTACATCAGTGATGACTATATGGATGTGTTGGCTGACGGAGAATGGCAGAAGTTCTTCACCGAGAAGCCCGAACCTCTCACACGTGAGGAAAAGAAAGAGTGGATTGCGCAGAACACCAATGTATGCCTGGGTAGCGATGCCTTCTTCCCCTTCGGTGACAATGTAGAGCGTGCCCATAAGAGTGGCGTACAATATATTGCCCAGGCTGGCGGAAGTGTACGTGACGACCATGTCATTGATACCTGCGACAAGTACGGTATTGCCATGACCTTCACCGGCGTACGTCTGTTCCACCATTAAAAAAAGTCCCTCCCCTTCCTCTAGTTTATTGGGCAAGGGGCATAGCTTCCGAAACTAAAATATAAAAAGACATGAATTACGGTGGTGACGATATTGACGCAGTAATCCAGGGGGGTATTACCTTCAAAGCAGGTTCTAAGGGCGATAAGAAAAAGAAAGAGGAGCCCAAAGTAAAGACCAAAGCTAAGAAGAAGCAGTATATTACCGGAGCCCATGGCAGCGGCTCTGCCAAGATGAAAGCAGACATCCGCAGAAAGCGTGCCAACAGACACAAATAATAAATAATAAGGGGGGAAGAGAGAAAGGCTCTTCCCCCTTCATGTTTTATGTCACTAAGGGAAAAATCCGATTAAAGAACTGGCGTAGCGTAACCTCATCATCAATAATGTTCTGCAGTCTCCTCAGACGCTGCGCATTGGGCGAGTCTTCGAACCACAGATGCAGATAGCCATTACGGCCATATTTCTCATGCAGATGCGAGACCATACGCCGGTAATGCTCTTCCCGGCCAAGTTCCGGGTAATGGTCCAGACCGTACTGGATAGTCCGGCGAATGACGGTTTCCGCATCTATAAAGCGGTCGGCTTCTGCCACAATACGTCCATATACGGTACGCGGCTCATGACCAGAGGACGCACGATGGTCTTCGGCGGCATCTGCCATTATATTGATTTGTTCCTCCGTAAACCACTTCCGTAACGTCTGGTCGGCTCTGATAATCCTTGCCGATACTTCGTGATGATGCTCACGTCCCTCACACAGACCGGTATCATGGTAGGCAGCAATGGTGTATGCCATATCTGTATCAGCCCCCAACTTACAGGCCAGTTCCATGCTTTGCCGGATAACCATCATCACATGGTCGCGCTGATGGGCTTTGTCAAAGCCGTCATACCGCGGTATGATATGCTGTTCCACATATTGCTGCAGTTCCGTATTGACAACCCCGTCGAAAGTGCTTATAATCTCACCCTTTTCCACTAAATAATCTTTTAATCGGAGGTAAATATAGGCTTTTTTCTTTAATAAATTTGGAAAACAGCCTGCGAACGTGTATCTTTGAGACAAAATTTTGTATTTAATGGTCAAAAACGGACTATATCATCATTAACGGACTATGGCAATATCATGGAAATAGGAAAGATTACAGAGAAAGTGGGCATTTTCTTCGATATTATGCCCGACAAGGAGAATGAGCAGGAAATCATTGCCCAAATCAGCAGCGGTGTTTCCTTCAGGGGAGCCAACCTATGGGTACTTATCTTTGCCATCTTCATCGCATCATTGGGACTGAACGTTAACTCCACCGCCGTTATCATAGGCGCCATGCTGATATCCCCCCTGATGGGTCCTATCATTGGTATGGGACTGGCCGTCGGCATTAACGACCTGAACCTGCTGAAACGTTCGGCCAAGAACTACGGCGTGGCAACACTCATCAGCGTGCTGACAGCAACCGTATATTTCCTGATTTCTCCCCTTAGCGAGGCACAGTCGGAACTGCTGGCCCGTACCTCTCCTACCCTGTATGATGTGCTTATAGCCTTCTGCGGCGGCGCGGCAGGTATCATTGCCCTTTGTACCCGGGGCAAGGGCAACGTCATCCCCGGCGTGGCCATTGCCACAGCCCTGATGCCTCCCCTCTGTACAGCAGGATTCGGACTGGCCACCGGGCACTGGCTATACTTCCTAGGAGCCTTTTACCTGTTCTTCATCAATACCGTATTCATTGCCCTTGCCACCTTCTGCGGTGTCAGGTTCCTGCATTTCAGCCAGACCAAATTCGCATCTTCGGCAAATGCCCTGAAAGCCCGTCGCATCATGATAGTACTGGTGGTGATAACCATGCTGCCTGCAGCCTTCATGACCATGAACATCGTGCAGCAGAGCGTATTCAACAATAATGTCAACCGTTTCATCAAGGCAGAGCTGCAGCAGCGGGGAACCCAGATAATATCCAATAATGTGGACCAGGACAGCCTGAGACTGCGAATCGTAGCCGTCGGACGCGAGATAACAGAAGCCCATCAGCGGGAAGCACAGAAAAGGATGGAGTTTTACGGACTGCATGGCTATGAGCTGAGAGTGATTCAAGGGGCGCAGTCGGACAGTCTGATTCTGCTGAACAACGAACTGTCTGCCATGAACACAAGCAGGAAAACAGACCGTCAGCAACTGGTGAATCTGACAGCACAGGTCAGCACCCTCAGTTCCCAATTAGAGGAATACACACACTACGAGACACTGTCCAAGGATGTAGGCCATGAGCTGACCACCCTCTTCCCCCAGGTGGGCACGCTTAGTCTGGCACGCGTGGCATTGCCCGGCACCGACAGCATTGCCGCCGGGCACTATATTGCCGCCATCATATCAACAGCCAATACAAAACCCTTGCCAAAGGCCGATGCCGAGAAGTTGCGCCAATGGCTGCAAGTCAGGGTCAAGGCCGACAGTCTGATTGTGGTGGATGCCGCACAATACAGATAAGAGATGATATATTAAGTTCCCATTAAATCTATATTATAATATGTACACAGACAACAAACTATATGTGGCACATGGTTCCCAAGGTCCCATTTGCCTTTGCGGTAAGATGGCAAACCGTCACGGCCTGATAGCCGGAGCCACAGGAACCGGCAAAACCGTTACCCTGCAGGTGCTGGCCGAGACATTCTCACAGGCCGGTGTTCCCTGCTTTATGGCAGACATGAAAGGCGATCTCTCCGGCATCAGCCAGGCAGGCCAGATGTCGGGCTTTATCGAGAAACGTTGTGCCGAGTTCGGCATAGAGGCTCCGCAGTTCCAGGGCAGCCCCGTCAGCTTCTACGATGTGTTCGGCGAGAAAGGACACCCTATGCGCACCACTATTTCCAATATGGGGCCCGAGTTATTGTCGCGCCTGATGGAGCTGAACGAGGTGCAGGCAGGAGTGATGACCATTCTGTTCAAGGTTGCCGATGAGCGCGGACTCTTGTTATTGGACCTGAAGGACCTTCGCTCCATGCTCGCCTATATCTCAGACCATGCCTCGGAACTGGTCAAGAAGTACGGTAATGTATCTACTGCCAGTGTGGGAGCCATCCAACGCACCCTGCTCAGACTGGAGGAACAGGGAGCCGGCAAGTTCTTCGGCGAACCCGCCTTCGACATCATGGACCTCCTGCAATGCCGTGCCGACGGCAAGGGCATCATGAATGTCCTGGCCGCTGACAGACTGATGCTGACCCCCAAGCTTTATTCCACCTTCCTGCTGTGGCTGCTGTCCGAGCTCTATGTCCGTCTGCCCGAGGTAGGCGACCAGGACCTGCCCCGTCTGGTATTCTTCTTTGACGAGGCCCATACCCTCTTTACGGATACACCCAAGAGCTTGGTGGACAAGATAGAACAGGTAGTACGCCTGATTCGGAGTAAAGGTGTTGGCGTTTACTTTGTAACCCAGAACCCGACGGACATCCCCGACTCTGTCCTGGCTCAGCTGGGTAACCGGGTGCAGCACGCCCTGCGCGCTTTCACCCCCAAGGAGCAGAAGAATGTCAGGGCTGCCGCAGAGACCTTCCGTGCCAACCCGGCCTTCAAGACAGAAGATGCTATCATGGAACTGGGGACAGGTGAAGCCCTTGTGTCCTTCCTCGACGAGAAGGGAACGCCCACTATGGTAGAGCGTGCCAAGGTACTGTTCCCCCTCAGTCAGATAGGCGCCATAACTGAAGCGCAGCGTGAGCAGATTATCAAGTCGTCACGCATCTTCGGCAAGTATGACACCCCTATAGACCGCGAGAGCGCTTTCGAGGTATTGCTGGCAGAAAGCGAGGCAGAATCGGAGAAAGAGGAGCAACTGGCAAGTGGCAAGGAGCAAGAAAAAGCCTCCCACCGGGGAGATTCAGAGGGAACTGGAAAGAAAAGCAGCTGGAAGAAATCCTTCTTCGGAAAGATTATCAGCGCTGTCATCACCAGCGTTACCGCCGCATTGGGAACATACGTTGCCAATACCGTAACGGGCAGCAAGCGCCGCTACAAGGACTCCATCGGCAAGAAGGTGACCAAGACTGCCGTCAGCACCGCCACCCGGACAGCCACCCGCGAACTCACCCGCAGCATCTTAGGCAACCTGAAGTAGAGGTAGATCCTCCCCTGCCCTCCTTGAAAGGAGGGGGCCTTAGGAACCAGTTAAACTAGTAAAGCCAGGAAAAACTAAGGGACAATCATAATCCCATTGATGTTGCGCCCCGTATTGATAGTTTCACGGCGGGCGCTGTAGAAGCGGGAAGAGGTAAGGGTATCAATATCTGATACCAGAATACGGGTGATACCATTCTGCTCCAGCAGCCATCGGTTGGCATCCTTCAGATTGATATGCCATCGCTCCCCGTCGGCCGAGGGGAATCTTTCTGCCAGTCGCCCCATGGGAAAGCCAGCCTGAAGGAACTGTTCATACACCTCATCGCCGACCTCGAAGCTTTCCAACGATATGCCCGGCCCGATAATGGCAGACACATCCCCGGCCCGGCTCTGCATCTGCCGAAGCGTCTTTTCCACAATACGGCCCACCGTACCGCGCCAGCCGGCATGTACGGCAGCAATAAGATGTCTGCGGGAATCATACAGGAGAACAGGAATGCAATCGGCCGTCTTGACCGCTATGCATAACCCCGCCTTATCCGTGATGACCGCATCCGTATCAGGCACCTCTCCGGCAAAGTCCACATAGCAGACATTGGTGCTGTGTGTCTGACGGGGAATCATGATGTGTGCGGCATCTACCAGTATGCTTTCACCTTTCAGGCCGGTCTCACGGGCATCTGTTCCGGGTTCAGTTCCATGAACGCCCTTCCCAAGTGAGAAGGCCGTCAGCCACGAAGGTGTATCGTAAATCATTCGTCCTCCTCGTATTCGAAGTCCTCCAGATCCTCGATGTCCTCAATATCATCCTCGTCAATGAACTCAATTTCCTCGTCCTCGCCTTCGTCCTCCATTTCAGAACGCAGCCAGGCCAGGTCCTTGTTTCGGTGAACAAGGGTCTCCTGCTGCGTGATAGCCTGCAGCTTGTTGCTTTCGCTGTTCAGCGCCTGCCACAGCACATCCTTCAGTTCCGTCAGCCCCTTGTTGGCAACAGCGCTGATGAAGACGTGCGGAAGATCATCCGGCAAATCCTCGGAGAGCATCTGCTGCAACTCATCATCCAGCAGGTCAGTCTTGGTGATAGCCAGCACACGCTGTTTGTCCAGCAGCTCAGGATTGAACATCCTCACCTCGTTCAGCAAGACCTCATACTCCTTGCGGATATCGTCGGTGTCGCCGGGTACCATAAAAAGTAGCAGCGAGTTGCGCTCAATGTGTCGCAGGAAGCGCAAGCCCAAACCACGGCCTTCGGCAGCCCCCTCAATAATACCCGGTATATCAGCCATCACAAATGACTGTCCGTCCCTATAAGAGACAATACCTAATGAGGGCTCCAGCGTAGTAAACGGATAGCCCGCAATCTTAGGCCGGGCACTGCTCAGGGCACTCAGCAACGTACTCTTCCCGGCATTGGGGAAGCCCACAAGACCTACATCAGCCAGCAGCTTCAGCTCCAGAATGATGGTCAGCTCGCGCATAGGCTCGCCCGGCTGGGCAAAGCGGGGCGCCTGATTGGTACTGGTGGCAAAATGCTTGTTGCCCATGCCGCCGCGGCCACCCTTCAGCAGCATGACCACCTGGCCGTCCTCTGTTACGTCACAGATGTACTCGCCAGTCTCGGCATTATAGACTACGGTGCCGCACGGTACATCAATGTAACGGTCCTCGCCGTCAGCACCCGTACTGCCGCTCTTGCCGCCGTTGCCGCCATGGGTGGCAAATACATGACGCTCATAGCGCAGGTGCAGCAAGGTCCAGTAGTTATGGTTGCCGCGCAGGAACACATGACCGCCCCTGCCGCCGTCACCACCGTCGGGCCCGCCATTGGGAATATACTTGGCCCGGTGCATGTGCATGGATCCGCGGCCGCCCTTACCGGAGCGGCAGCAGATCTTCACGTAATCTACAAAATTGCTTTCTGCCATTTAATTATCTTACTTCAGAGTATCCAGGAAGGCAAAGATATTGGCCAGCATCTGCTCCTTGCTGCCTTCCCATGTGAAAGTATGACGGATGCCTTCCTTCTGGAACCATGCTGCCAGAGGTTCTGTCTGACTGTGATAAACAGCGAAACGCTTCTTGATCGTCTCCTCGTTATCATCGGCACGTCCCTGCTCAACGGCACGGTTCAGCAGGCGCTTCATCAGCGTATCCTCGTCCACAACCAACTCAATCATCACACCCATATCATGCTTGCGCTCGGCCAGCATCTGCTTCAGCGCCTCAGCCTGGGCAATGGTACGGGGGAAACCGTCAAAGATAACACCCTTGCCGGCAGGCAGACTGTCATAGGTTTTAGCCAGGATGTCAATCATCAGCTCATCGGGGATCAGCTGTCCGTTATCTATATAGCCCTTTGCTGTCTTACCCAGCTCGGTACCGTTCTTGATTTCGGCACGCAGCACATCGCCTGTGCTAATGTGACCCATGCCGTACTTAGCTACAATCTCATCACTATAGGTGCCCTTTCCTGAACCGGGAGCGCCAAAGATAATAATATTCTTCATACCTTAAAAAACTATTTTATTTTAATCCTGTTTCATTCAAATTACCCTCGCCCACGGGAGAGGGGTTAGGGGTGAGGCCTTTATTCTTTAATTAATGTATATATATCCCTTGTATTCCTTCCGTAACCGTCATAGTCCAGACCATAGCCCACGATGAAGTCGTTGGGAATCTCCATGCAACAGTACCGGATATCCAGGTCCACCTGCAGTTTGCCGGGCTTCAGCAACAATGTGCAGATGTCTATGCTGGCAGGATTCTGCTGCTTCAGCACATCCAGCATGTGCGCCATTGTCAGCCCCGTATCCACAATATCCTCAATGATAATGACCGGACGCTCCGTAAGGTCAACGTTCAGCCCTATCACCTCACGTATCTTACCCGTTGTGTTCACACCCTGATACGAGGCCAGTTTCACAAACGAGATCTCGCAGGGCAGATTCACCTCCTTCAGCAAGTCCGCAGCAAAGATAAACGAGCCGTTCAGCACGGCCAGAAACACGGGTTCCTTACCAGCGTAGTCCCTATTGATCTGCGCCGCAATACGCTTCACCTCCTTCAGAATCTCCTTCTCCGGGATAAAGAGGGAGAAAGACTTGTCCTTAACCTGAATTGTCTGCATAATGTATATAATTTGGGTACAAAGGTACGAAAGATAATTCACAATTCATAATCCGTAATTCATAATTTACATGCGCGAAACAAAAAAAATAACCGCACAACCGCTTCACATTCACTGAAAAACGTTACCTTTGCATAGTAAAATAACTGATATATGAAGCTAAGAATCATTCTGGGTCTTTTCCTCTGCCTGTCCTTCCTGGGGATGCAGGCACAGACCGAAGTTACCCCATTTGTTCCCGGCAGCACACTGGAGGGCGTATCCTACTTCCTTCCCAAGACAGCATTCCGGGTTACTGTCATAACAGAGAAAACAGTTACTAAGCCAGGAGATTTCTACAAGTATGCCAACCGCTACCTGCGCTTGCCCAATGTACCTACTGAGGAGTCTGTAGTATGGAGTATCAGGAGTATCAAACTGGAACCCTTCGGTGTGCCTGACAAGGACAAGGCCTATAGCATCAAGGTCAAGAGCAAGACCGTAGCCCCCCTGGTAGGCCTGAGCAGCGACGGCATCCTGCTGAGCATCAACACAGAGGCCGAGGAAGAGGTATTGCCCGAACTGCCGGAACCCGTTCCCGCCCCTCAGCCAGTGAACCCACGTACCTATATGACACAGGAAATGCTGGCCGCCGGCAGTACCGCCAAGATGGCAGAGCTTTGCGCAGAAGAGATCTACGACCTGCGGGACAGCCGCAACGCGCTTATCAAAGGCGAGGCCGACAACACGCCTAAGGACGGCGCCCAGCTGCAGCTGATGCTCAGCCAGCTGGACCAACAGGCAGCCGCCCTGGAGTCCATGTTCAAAGGCACACAGCTCACCAGCACGGAAGTCACATCCTTCAACTACCTGCCTCAGGAAGAGACCGACAAGGACATCCTGTTCCGTTTCTCGCAGAAACTGGGCATTGTAGATGAGGACGACCTGGCCGGAGCCCCCGTCTATATCAGCGTAAGGTGTACCGAATCATTACCTAAGACCGAGACGGACGAGGATATTGCCAAGAAGAAGGCCAAGATGGAGAAAGGCATATATTATAATGTACCCGCACGGACTAGGGTTGCCGTCTTCAACAACCAGCAGGAATTCTGCTCTACAGAGCTGCCCATGGGACAGTTCGGCGTAGTGGAAATCCTGGCCAACACCCTTTTTGACAAGCAGGCCACCACTAAGGTCACCTTCTTCCAGACCACAGGCGGCACCAAGGACATTACCAGGTAACAAGAAAAAGACAGACCCCGCAGGAAAAACAGCAACCCCCGCGGAAAAAAAAGTCATATTCCGCCTAATAGAATTATTTTCAAGGCTTGAAAATATATTTTCATGGCTTGATTATATATTTTCAAGGCTTGGTTATAAATTTTCAAGGCTTGAAAATAATTCCATATGGCGCATTAGCATGTTTTATCAGGCGGTTTAACGATTTTAGTTAGCGGCATAGAGGCTTTTTATATTGCTCATTGAGTGAAATTGCATCATTGTGCCATATAAACGAATTAAGGAGGCAAAAGTTTGCCTCCTTAATCTATTACTGTTAACGCTAATATAGCGTCGCTTTTTTAGAGCTTGTCGTTGCTGCCCAGAACCTCCACAATCTTGTGGATGTACATCTTCTTCATGTTCTCGCGGGCGGGCTTCAGATACTGACGGGGATCGAAGTGGCTGGGATACTCGTCGAAGTGCTTGCGGATAGCAGCAGTCATAGCCAGACGAGAGTCAGAGTCGATGTTGATCTTGCAGACAGCGCTCTTAGAAGCCTCACGCAGCTGCTCCTCGGGGATACCTACTGCATCGGGCAACTTACCGCCGTGAGCGTTGATGGTATCAACCTCGTCCTGAGGAACTGAAGAAGAACCGTGCAGAACGATGGGGAAACCGGGAAGACGCTTCTCGATCTCGTGCAGGATATCGAATGCCAATGGAGGAGGAACCAGCTTGCCGGTCTTGGGGTCACGTGTGCACTGCTCGGGAGTGAACTTGTAAGCACCGTGGCTGGTACCGATAG
>JAEEGF011412844.1_pt1 | contig 13845 bp, 14 predicted proteins | sample 9134171 | NCBI WGS metagenome assembly JAEEGF01 (sample SAMN16246542, study PRJNA631951) | gut metagenome | biome: gut microbiome; feature: rumen; material: AP-attached | host: Bos | place: Iran: Karaj | collected 2018-10
ACACCTGCACGGGCAAACAGGCGTTCTGGTACAACAACGACTCGGCGACGTATGCGCCGATGAACTACGGCCTGATGTACAACTGGAATGCGGCGGTGGATACGTTCAACACGGCCTACGGGGAGACCAGCGTGAACACGGACTACAACAATGTCGTGTACGTGACATTCAGCGGCCACCGCAGGGGTATCTGCCCAGCGGGTTGGCATCTGCCGAGCGATGCGGAGTGGACGGCACTGACGGACTATGTGGGTAGCCAAAGCGGATATACCTGCGGTGGCAACAGCAGTTTCATCGCCAAGGCGTTGGCCTCCACGGAAGGGTGGAACACAATCGATAGCACTTGTGCGGTGGGCAACGACCCGAGCGCGAACAACGCTTCGGGCTTTTCCGCCGTTCCGGCAGGCCACTGCTACGGTTCGTCGTTCCACTACGCGGGCTCCAACGCCCACTTCAGGAGTGCTACGCAGGACGCGAGCCTCCCTTCCAACGACTGGAGCCGCGGCCTGTACTACAACGTCGCGGTCGTGAGCAGGTTCATCTGCGGCAAGACCTTCGGATTATCGGTCCGCTGCCTCCGCGATTAAAAAAACAGACACCAAAAGCGGGGAGCCGACGATAGGAGGCCTTTTCAATGTAGAATGTACAATGTAGAATGTATAATAGGGCGTGGCCGGTGGGACTGCGCCTTTTATGGAGCCAGCTGCGTCCTCGCAGTTGGGCGTGTCTCGTTTCCGGTTGCCCTTGCGGGTCGGCACCAAATAACAGAAAAAGGGAGGCTCTCACCTCCCTTTTTCATATATAGCAAATACAAATGAACTAAAAAAACGGCGTTGTCGGTTTATTTTACCAAATCGACGATGGCCTTGAATGCCTCAGGATTATTCATCGCGAGGTCGGCGAGAGCTTTGCGGTTGAGCGCAACGTTCTTCTTTGCTAAGCTACCCATCAAGACAGAGTAAGACATTCCATATTCACGGGCACCGGCGTTGATACGGGTGATCCACAAGCTTCTGAAATTTCTCTTTTTCGCTTTTCTGTCACGATAGGCGTATTGCTGGCCTTTCTCCCACGAGTTGACCGCGACGGTCCAGACGTTTTTGCGTTTTCCGAAATAGCCGCGGGTGCGTTTTAAAATCTTTTTTCTTCTTGCTCTTGAAGCAACATGATTAACTGATCTTGACATAATCTTTTTTCCTTTCCGTTTACGTCAGTGGCTTGAAGCACTTCGGGAACTGCGCGTAAACATTTTTTTTAATTAATTAAACTAGCACTGTCCCAACATTTGTTTGACGGTGCGATCCAAATTTTGTTCGACAATAGCGCTATAAGCCAGGTTACGTTTTCTCTTTTTTGTTTTTTTAGTGAGAATGTGGCTATGGTAAGCATGATGTCTCTTGATTTTGCCGGTGCCGGTCAGAGTGAATCTCTTCTTGGCAGCGGACTTCGTTTTAATTTTCGGCATTTCTTTCTGATTTTTAAGGTTTATATATGCGTATTTGCTACATATTTCACTTTTTGGGTTTCGGAACCATGAGGATGGTCATGTTCCGGCCTGTCAGAACCGGCATCTGATCGACTTTGCCGTAGTCCTGGAGGCGTTCGGCGAATTTGAGGAGCTCGAGTTCGCCATTGTCCTTGTAGATGATGCTGCGGCCCCGGAAAGTCATGATGATCTTCACTTTGTAGCCGTCTTGCAGGAAGCGGATGGCATGGTTGCATTTGAATTCCACGTCATGCTCGCTGATTTGCGGGCTCAGACGGATTTCTTTGATCTCCGTTTTGGCGCTGTTCGCTTTGATTTCTTTCAGTTTTTTCTTTTGCTCGTAAAGATATTTCTGATAATCCATCACTTTGCACACGGGCGGGTTGGCCTGTGGGGAAATCTCCACCAAGTCAACACCTTGTTCATCGGCGATGGACAGGGCTTCCCGAAGAGAGACGATTTTTGGTTCTATATTGTCTCCTACCACTCGAACGACTTGCGCCGTGATGTACTCATTGATGCGATGCTGGGCATCTTTTTTGCTTTTTGGACCGAAACCTCTATTCGGTCGGTTGTTTTGAACGATGGCCAAATTCTTTCTTTTTAGTGTAAAAACTTTATTTATAATTTTTTGGGCGGCAAAAATACACAATTTTTAATTGTATCATTCGTTTTGTCATTTTTTTTATTTTTGCAGCCTTAATTTATATATGTAAATATGAAAAGGATTATAATCATTATATGGGTGTTTTGCATAGTCTTGTTGGCGATTCCTGTTGCACCTGTTCAGGCGCAGAATTCGGAAGTGGGAGCTTCTGTGGGCACCATGTTTTATCTTGGTGAATTGAACAAAGAAAAACCTTTTGCGTTTGACAAGTTTAAGTTGGCAGGTGGACTTGTCTATCGTTACAACATCTCCCCGCGTTGGGCAGTCAAGGCGAGTGTTCTGTTCGGGGAAGTTTCTGCAAGTGATGCGAAAACCAACCGTAATAATACGCGCAACCTTAGTTTCTACTCCCCTATCACGGATTTTTCTGTTGTCGGTGAGCTGAACTTTCTTCAGCTTTACACAACCACAGGAAAAAACCATTTTGCTCCCTATGTTTTCGCAGGTTTTACGGTTTTCTCCTTTGACCCTATGACAAGGTACAACGGCAAGGAGTATCATTTGCAGAGTTTCGGCACTGAAGGACAGGGGCTGGTGGATACGCTCAAGAAGTATTCCTTGACGAATTTTGCCATTCCTTTCGGTATAGGATTCCGTTTCAATATAGGGAGATATGTCTGTATTGGTGCCGAATGGGGTATGCGTTGTACATTTACTGACTATTTAGATGATGTTAGTGGATATTACTTTGATAATGATCAGCTGCGGGATCTTCGTGGCGATATTATCGCTAATTTGGCCGATCGAACCCTCGAACTTCCAGGCGAGATTCTGCATAATAAGGGTGAACAGCGCGGTAATCCGAAGACGAAGGACTTTTACTCGTTTGCGGGTGTCACTTTGACTGTGAGAATAGGAAATGCAGACAAAACCTGCGATTTGAAATTAAAACGTAAAAAATAATAATGAATATGGAAAAAGAGATCAAACACATAGCAATTATCATGGATGGGAATGGTCGTTGGGCTCAGAAGCACGGCCATGAACGCATTTACGGTCACTTAAAAGGCGTGGATTCCGCCCGCGATGTCGTGAAGGGTGCAAACGCTCTCCACATTCCCTACCTGACATTGTATGCGTTCTCCACAGAAAACTGGAACCGTCCGACAGAAGAGGTCAACTATCTCTTTGAATTGATGGCGGAAACGTTTCTTAAGGAAATTGAAAACTTGATTAAAGACAACATCCGTGTCGTATTCTCCGGCCGGATTGACACCCTCCCCGAGGCTACCAAAAAAGTCATAGTGGACACCATTGAGCGGTCTGCACATTGTACGGGCACCACGGTGAATGTGGCCATCAGTTACAGCGGCCGCGCGGAACTCGTCGATACCGCGAAACAAATGGCCCACAAGGTTGCCAATGGCGAACTCAACCCCGATGACATTGACGAGCAGACCATTTCCCAGAACCTGTATCATCCTGAAATCCCTGACGTGGACTTGATGATACGTACTGCCGGCGACCAGCGCATCAGCAACTTCCTGCTGTGGCAACTGGCATACGCAGAGCTGTTTTTCACGCCTGTGATGTGGCCGGAATTCCGCAGGGAACACCTGAAGGAAATCATCGAGCAATTCTCCCATCGAGAACGCCGTTTCGGAAAAACTGGCGAACAGGTTCGGGCACATTGATATTTTCACTATCTTTGCCGACTTTTTTGAGAAGAATGCGTTGGATACGATATATAGTCTTGGTGTTGGTACTTTGTCTCAGCGCCTTTTTGGCCCGTGCGCAAGTCGTGGTGGGGGGTGGTGGGCCTGACGACCCCTTGAAAATCGATTACTCATCGCCTAAATCATACGAAATCGGCGGTATTACCTCTTCAGGAACCGCGCCATTGGACCAAAGAATCCTGCCTTTCCATGTCGGAGACGTGATTGAAGTTCCGGGTGACAAAATTACCAAGGCTGTAAAGAGTTTATGGAATACAGGCTTGTATGAAGATGTGGAAATTACAGCCACTCGCGTGCAGGGAAACCTCATCTTTCTCGATATCCGCCTCGAAGATCGCGCCCGCCTGAGCGCATTCGGTTTCAAAGGCACAACGAAAAGTGAAGAGAACGACCTCCGCGAAAAACTCAACATCTCCCAAGGCAACATCGTGAATGACAATATGATCATCACGTGCAAAAACATCATTCGCAAATACTACATAGACAAAGGCTTCTTCACTTGCGACGTCGATGTGCAGCAGATTCCCAACGAAAAAATCAAAAATGCGGTGAATCTTCTTTTCGACATTCATAAATCCAAAAAGGTCAAGATTGATAAAATCACTATCAATGGAAACAAAGGAGTCACCGATGCCGTTCTGCTCCGTTCCATGAAGGAAACCAAGGAGAAATTGCGTTTTATGCCTCTGTATAAGGCAGACACCGCCATCGCTTATCTCTTCAAGCATAAAGGCTATTATCAGTCCAAGGACATCAAAGACCATCTGGATGACTATTTTTCAGATCGCGTGAAACTCAGAATCTTCAAACCTTCCAAATTTATCAAGGAAAGCTATGAGAAAGACAAGGTGAACCTCATCAACCGATACAATGAACTCGGTTACCGTGACGCGGTCATCACTCATGACACATTCTATGTCAAAAAGAACAACATGTACATTGACATTGATGTCAACGAAGGTTCGCAGTATTACTTCCGGAACATTTCGTTCGTGGGCAACACCATCTATCCGACATCATTGCTCAAGCAACTGTTAGGCATCAGCAAGGGGGATGTCTATAACCAAAGCCTTCTTTCCAAAAACTTGACCATGAAGGAGGACGGCGAAGATATAGCCTCCCTGTACATGAACAATGGTTATCTCTTTTTCAGTGCCAATCCCGTGGAAGTGGGTGTTAATGGCGATTCCATTGACATTGAAATCCGCATCAGAGAAGGAAAAAAGGCCAAATATAACGAGATTACCGTTACGGGCAACACCAAAACGAATGATAATGTTATTATTCGCGAGCTCACCACTATACCAGGGCAACTGTTCAACCGCGCCGACATCATCCGTTCGCAACAGGTGTTGATGGCCATGGGATACTTCAACCAAGAGAAGATGGACGTTCAGCCTCACCCGAACGAAACCGACGGTACCGTTGACATCAACTACGTGGTGGAAGAGACCACATCCGACCAACTCTCCCTTTCTGCAGGTTACGGAGCCACAGGCTTCATGCTCACCGCCGGTATCACTTTCAACAACTTCTCCACCAAAAAGCTCTTCAAGAAGGATGCTTGGTCTCCCATACCTGGCGGTGACGGTCAGCGTATATCCCTTAACGCCTCCGTTAGTACCAAGTATTATCAATATTACAACTTCTCATTTACTGAACCTTGGCTCGGTGGGAAAAAGCCCAATGCCTTGACCTTTGGTGCATATTACCAGAAACAGACCAACGGATATAACAAAAAGGACGAAGACAAGTATGCCTACACCAGTATTGCGGGTGCCTCTGTGACGTTGGCCAATAAACTCAAATGGCCGGATGACTATTTCCAGATGTCACATACATTGTCTTACGAATATTACAATGTGAAAAAATGGGGTTCGTTTATCTTTCCTACCGGATATGCCCACAGTTTAAGCTACATCTTCACCATCTCCAGAAACTCTGTTAATGCGCCCATATATCCGCGAGAAGGTTCCGAAATCACTTTCTCCATGCAGCTGACGCCTCCTTATTCCATTTTGTCGCACAAGGATTACAGCAACGCCACCGACCAAGAGAAGTATAAGTTGTTGGAATATCATAAGTGGAAATTCAGTGTGTCGTGGTTTACGCGCATCGTGGACAATTTAGTGCTGAATGTGCGTATGAAAATGGGATTTATGGGGTGTTACAACCAGACTATCGGTATTTCCCCGTTCGGCAGATTCTACCTCGGTGGCGATGGCATGAGCAACTTCTCCTACGACGGTCGTGAAATTATCGGTATGCGCGGATACGAGGATGATGTCCTCTCCCCCAATGTGAACGGTAGTGTTATCGGTGCCTCCATCTATCAAAAGTTCACTGCTGAGTTACGTTACCCGATCACCTTGAATCCATCGGCGACCGTTTATGTGCTGGCGTTTGCAGAAGCTGGTAAAGGATGGATCGACAAACGCCAATACAACCCATTCCAGATGCACAAGTCCGTCGGTGTGGGTGTGCGCGTCTATCTGCCGATGTTCGGACTGCTCGGATTCGACTATGGCTACGGCTTCGACCCGGTCCCTGGCATATCCAGCTGGCGCAAACAGTTCCATATCTCCATCAACCAATCCATCGATTAAACTTATAGCAAAATATCAGTCTTATCCAATCGTTTACAATAAAAACAAATAAAAATGAAAAAACAACTCTTATTCACAGGTTTATTGACATTGCTCATGTTTTTCGGATTTGCACAGAAATATGCGTATATCAACTCCGAATACATTCTCTCCCAAATTCCTGAATACAAAGAAGCTCAAGCTGAATTAGACCGCGTGGCCGTGCAGTGGCAAAAAGAAATCGAAGCCAAATTCTCCACCATCGACTCCATGTACAAACGCTACCAAGTGGAATCCATTACTCTTCCGGAACAAATCAAAAAGAGTCGGGAAGAAGCTATCATTGCTCAAGAAAAAGCCGCCAAAGATTTACAAAAGAAACGCTTCGGCCAAAATGGCGACCTGTTCAAGAAACGCGAGGAGTTAGTAAAACCCATTCAAGATAGAGTTATTAATGCGGTGAACGATTATGCCAAAGAAAAGGGCTATGCCTTTGTGTTTGATACCGCAGGCGATCTGACCATCATTTACGCTGACCCGAAATGGGACATCAACGAGCAGGTGCTTTCAAAAATGGGTATCTCCGTTAACAGAGATATGGATGAATAATATTAAATATGAACATAAAGAATAATTCGATGAAAAAAATTGCTTTGATTTTGGCTGTTGTAGGCCTCTTTTCTGTCCAAACTGCCCATGCGCAAAAATACGGACATGTTAATTCAAGCGAAATTCTGGAAGTGATGCCGGGAATTGACTCCCTTCAGATCAAATTGCAGGCTTTCCAACAGGATTTGCAGTCCATGTATGAGAACATGATGACGGAGTATCAGACCAAGAAAGAGAAATTCGACCGTGAGGTTGGCACAATGTCCTCTGCCGTACGCCAAGTGCGCGAGAAAGAGTTGATGGATTTGGGTAACCGCATCCAGGAATTTCAGGCCAGTGCACAGGAAGACCTCGAAGACAAACAGTATGAATTGGCCAAACCTTTCCAGGATGCCATCCAAGAGGCCATTAACAAAGTGGCGAAAGCGAATGGCTATTCCTACATTTTCGACACTAAAACGCTGCTGTATTACGGCACATCTGATGATATCACTCCTTTGGTGAAGAAAGAACTTGGCATTAAATAGCGACAATCATGAAGAAAATCCTCATAATTTGTGTTATTGCGGTGTGTTGCATCACCGCCGGATATGCCCAGAAGGCGAAATTCGGGCATGTCGATTATGGTGCCGTCATGAAGGAGATGCCCGGTATTGACACCGCACAGCAAGCTCTGGTGGAATATCAACAAGAGCTGGAAGCCGTGGGTAAGCAAATGGCCGAGGAGTTCAAGACCAAACAAGAGGAATACGCCAATTTGGCTAATACCACCACCTCGTCAGCCATCTTGAAAGTGAAAGAAGACGAGCTGACAAAGCTCTACACCAGACTTCAAGATTTTGTTTCCTCGAGCCAAATGGACATCCAGAACAAACAAATCGAACTCCTCAAACCTTTCCAGGACAAGCTGATGGATGCCATCAAGAAAGTGGCGGAGAACGGCAAATACACCTACATCTTCGACATTACTATGTGTGCTTATCATGCTGACACTGAAGATATTACCGCTGCCGTAAAAAACGAATTGGGCATCAAATAATTGATATGTAAATATAATTTGTATCGTGTAGAGACGTTTCATGAAACGTCTCTACATTGTTTATAGGACAATGTAACAATACTCTTGAATGAACCAACAACCCCAAACTCTTACGTCTCACGTCCCACGTCTTCAATAACCCATAACCCATAACCATTAAAAATGAACCCTTTAACCCAACAATGGAAAACCCATCGGCAGACCCCGCCGTTCAACGAAATCAAAACCGAACATTACCTGTCAGCATTCGAGGAGGCAATTGCCAATGCCAAGCAAGAAATAGAACAGATTGCCAACAATCCCATCGCACCGGATTTTGAGAATACAGTAGTTGCGCTCGACCGTGCGGGAGAGCAACTCTCCACCATTGCCGACCTCTTCTTCAACATTCTGGAATGCAACGGCGACGATGAGATGCACCAAGTGGCGGAAGAAGTGCAACCACTGTTAGTACAGTACGAGAACGAGGTGTATCAGCATCCCGGATTGTTCGCCCGCGTCAAGGCGGTGCAAGACCGTCAGCAGCAGGAGGCTTTCCTGACAGGTGCGGACAAGATACTGTTGGATAGGACGTACGACGCTTTTGTGTCGGGCGGTGCAAGTTTGCCAGAGGAGCAGAAAAAGCGTTTCGCCGAGCTGAGTTTGGAACTGGCCAACCGACAGTTGGATTTCGGCCAGCGGGCACTGAAGGCCACCAACGCCTGGTTCGTGCATCTTGAAAAGGAGTCTCCGCGAATTGCGGGCATTCCCGAAAGCGCGAAAGTCCTCGCCGCACAAAAAGCATCCGAAAAAGGATTGGAAGGCTATGTCTTTGACCTTTCCGCGCCCGATGTGAACACGGTGCTGACATACGCGGACGACCGCACGCTGCGCGAGGAAGTCTATATGCACTCCAGCAAAAAAGCCTACGGTGGGGAATTTGACAATAGCGACAATATCAAAGCCATTCTGAAATGCCGTGAGGAAATTGCGCATCTTCTTGGATATAAGCATTATGCGGACTATGCTTTGCGGAATCGCATGGCAAAAGACTTAGCCCATGTCTATAAACTTCTTGACGAATTGAAAGCCGCCGCTTTGCCTGCCGCGAAACGGGAAATTGAGGAATTGAGACAATTTGCTCAAAAACAAGGCTTTAACGATACTTTCCAGCGTTGGGATTTAAGTTACTATATGGAAAAACTCCGTCAGGAGAAGTTTCAATTGGAAACAGAGAAATTGAAGGTTTATTTTCCGCTGAATCAGGTGATTGACGGTCTTTTCGGATTGGCCACCACGCTATATGACCTGCGTTTCGTAAAAACGGAGGGTATTCAGCCGTATCATCCTGATGTTCAGGTGTATGAGGTCTATCGCGGCGAACAGTTCATGGCGGTGCTCTATCTCGACTTCCACCCGCGCAGCACGAAACGCAGCGGTGCATGGATGACAGAGTTCCGCGATCAGCACGAAGACGCCAACGGGAACGACATCCGCCCGTGGGTGAGCCTCGTGATGAACTTCACCCCGCCGACGAAAGAACAACCTTCCCTGCTGACGGTCAACGAGGTCAACACGTTCCTGCACGAGTTCGGACATGCCTTGAACGGGATGCTTTCCGAGGTGAGATACGCCACGCTCTCGGGCACGCACTCGCCCCGCGATTTCGTGGAACTGCCTTCGCAGCTAAACGAGAATTGGCTTACGGAACCGGAATTCTTGCGCACTTTCGCCCGCCACTACCAGACTGGCGAGCTGATTCCAAACGAGTATGTGGCGCAACTGAAGAACATGAACAAGTTCATGGCGGGATATTTGTGTGTACGGCAGCTCTCTTTCGGCTATTTAGACATGATGTGGCATACGATGACTGCCGATGAAGTGGATGACATCCTTCGTCTGGAACGTTCCATATTTGACACGGTGGAAGTGCTGCCGGTGGTGCCGGGAGCCTGCATGAGTACCTCCTTCGGCCATCTCTTTTCGGGTGGCTACGCTGCCGGTTATTACGGCTATAAGTGGGCGGAAATGCTTGAGGCAGACGCTTTTGCGTTGTTCAAGGAGAAAGGTGTGATGAACCACGACACCGCGCAAAGATACTTGGAGACCATCCTTTCCAAGGGCGGCTCTGTGGATGCCATGGAGATGTTCGTCAATTTCCGGGGAAGAGAACCGAAAATCGATGCATTATTGGAACGTGACGGTTTGTTGGCTGTTGGCTGTTAGCTTTTGGCTTAAACAATAACTATAACTATGACTATGACTATAACTATGACTATAACTATAACTATGACTATAACTATTGCCTGTTGCCTTTTGCCTTTTGCCTAATCAGGAATAATCAAAAGTATGTCGGGCATTCGTGAATATTGTGTACATTTGCAGCGGTAAAACAATATTCTTAACTTATTATGAATGAATTTGTTAGAGGTATAAAACGCGGGTTTCCCATCTGTTTGGGCTACATTCCCGTGTCTTTTACCTTTGGGTTGATAGCGGTTAAGATGGGATTTTCGCCGTTGCAAGCGACCTTGATCTCCCTGACCAACATGGCTTCCGCTGGACAATTTGCCGGAATCCGGCTGATTGAGGGCGGTGCTCCCTATATTGAACTGATCATCACCACATTCGTCATCAACTTACGATACTTTCTGATGTCGCTTTCCTTGTCACAAAAGGTAAATCCCGAGATGCCGTTCTACAAGCGTGCAGTTATGGCCTATTGTATCACGGACGAGGTGTTTGCGTTGGCAGCCATGGAGCCCGACGAGGTGAGTTTTCCGTTCTTTGGCGGTTTGATGATTACTCCCATATTGGGTTGGACCTCAGGCACTTTGTTAGGTGCCATCGCCTCCAACCTGCTCTCTCCGATGATTCAGGGCTGCATGGGTATTGCCTTGTACTGCATGTTCATCGCCATCATTATCCCGCCGGCGCGGAAGAGCCGTAAGGTGGCCTTGGCCGTTGTGGTGGCCGCAGCGCTCTCCTGCATCTTCAAGTATGTGCCGGGAATCAACATGTTGTCACAAGTCGGGGGTGGTGGCTGGGCTATCATTACCTCCGCTATCCTCGGTGCAGCCATCTGCGCCACCATCAAGGAGGTGAAACGCCGTCGCAGACGCGCCATGGCAGAAAGGAGGACGGCATGAACTACATTATCGTCTGCATGTTCCTGATGTTCCTGACCACCTATCTGATCAGGGTGATACCCATCGGGTTCGTCCGTAAGAAAATGGAGAACGAATGGATCCAGGATTTCATCTACTATATCCCGTTCTGTGTGCTGTCGGCGATGACCTTCCCGGATGTTTTCTATTCGACGACCGCCACGGGCGTGGAGCCTCACATCACGGTTTCCGCTGTTATTGCCACAGCGGTGGCTGTCATCATGGCTTGGCGTAAGCGCGGTCTTGTGACGGTGGCACTCGTCGCCGTCTTGGTGGCTATTATCGTGGAGCTGGCGATGCCGATGTTGTTCTGACAATCTGCTCGTATATACCGACCTGTTATTCCAAATGAAAACAATTCCCTTTTTTTGTGTACTTTTGCAATCCTAAACAAGCGTCTATGGCAATACCTTTTTCCAGAACCATTCTCCCTAACGGACTGCATGTGTTAGTTCATGAGGATTGGACCACGCCGTTGGCAGTCTGTAACGTACTTTACCGTGTGGGTTCCCGCGACGAGGATGAGAATTGTACTGGCCTTGCCCATCTGATGGAACATTTCATGTTCAGCGGTTCCGAACACGCACCAGACTTCGACCTTGCTCTACAGCAGGTAGGTGCCATCAATAACGCCTACACTTCGCAAGACCTCACGTGCTACTATATCGTACTGCCAGCCAATAATATAGAGACGGCTCTTTGGCTCGAATCCGACCGCATGGCCGCTCTCTCTTTTAATCAGCAAGGATTAGATGTGCAGAAACATGTGGTGATGGAGGAGTTTAAGGAGACATGCCTCAACCAACCCTATGGCGACTTGATGATGCAGATTTACGGGCTGAGCTACCAGAAGCATCCTTACCAATGGCTTCCTATCGGCAAGAAACTGTCTCATATTGAGCAGGTTGACATGGATATTGTCCGCAATTTCCACGACACGTTCTATTGCCCGGCTAATGCAATTCTCGTGGTTGCTGGCAATGTTCACACAGAGGAGATTTTTGCGATGGCGGAAAAATGGTTTGGAGATATCCCATCTGGAAGTCGGAAACTCCACCAATATCGGCAGGAGATGCCACCCGGTCAGGAACGGCATAAAAAGGTGCGAAAGCCTGTTCCGGATGACATGCTCTTCAAAAGTTGGCTGATGCCCGCCCGCACGGATACAGACTATTGTGCTTACGATCTGCTTTCTGACATTCTCGGCACAGGCCAAAGTTCCTACCTTTACCGCAAATTCGTGCTGGAAGAACATCTTTTTACAGACATTTCCGCGTCTGTGTCAGGCTCTGCCGATCCAGGACTCTTTTTTGTGGGTGGTCGCCCGGCAAATGGAGTCCCCATTGAAAAAGCGAATGCGGTTTTGTCAAAGTATCTGTGTGATTTTCAGTTTGATGACAGATTGTCTTACGACTTGCAAAAGGTGAAGAACAATGCCGAATCCATCATTTTGGAGCGGAATCTGAAGGTGGAGGATCGGGCCAACACACTCGCTACGGGCGAGTTTTACAGTTGCGCCGAGGATTTCGCCGATGAGCGCACGGGTTATTTTGCCGTCACCGAAGATGACATCCGACGGATCACTGATACAATGTTTCGTAAAATTTCTGGGAATACGCTGTTTTATTGTAGGGTGTCAGGTTGAAAATTGCCGGAAACCATTTTCTTCCGTATTCCGAAAACAATTCCTCGCTCTACCTTTTTCCCTGCCGATTTCAGAATCAGGTAATAGACGATGACCCCTAAAACACTGATTCCAACGCTTAACAGCTCCTTGTGTGTAAACGCAAAGCAGCTGAAAAGCAACAGAAGCAGCACGAGGAGTGGCAGCACATAAGCCAACACCACCGCCTTGTTGCCGGCTGAAGTTTCTAACAGCAGGTCTACGGTTTCGCCTACTTGATAGTTTTCATGACGGGTGTTTTTCACAGTGATAATCTCCTGTCGGCGGTCAGAAGGAATGCAGATGCTCTTTGCGTGGCATCCGCTGCACGCGGAACTCACGATGACCTCCACTTGGAGGCTGTCGCCGTCGATAGAGCGTATTATGCCCTCTCGGCAGATATTGTGGTTGTCGTTGTTCATATCAGAAAGCATAAGCGTTTTTTATCATTCAGCTATTATTACCAATAATAAATCTGTCCTGCAAAGTAACAAAAAAAACTCACACATTAAAACAAACCCGAAATTTATTTTGTACTGGACACATTCAATCTGTCTTTGCGAAGTGAATTCATCAGACGGAGTGTATTCGTAATTTGTGTACTTTTGCGCCCAAAATAAACATGTATGAAAGACATTTCCTCTGAAAGCATTCAAAAGGCCGTCAATATCTTGACCAAACATACGGACAGCAAGCTGCTTACGCATCTCAACGCCTGCGTACATTGTGGGCTGTGTGAGACCAGCTGTCTTTTTTTCAAGACGTTCAAGGAAGCGAAATACATTCCTGGCAGAAAGGTTGATATGGTGTCGTCCATCTACCGCCGCTATTGTACTTTCTTAGGCAAGACTGCTCCCAAATTGACGAATGCCAAGGAATTGTCGGAAGACTACATCGCCGAGATGGTCGATTCGCTGTATGGTGCATGCACGATGTGCGGACGTTGCGTGAAGCACTGCTCTATCGGGGTGGAT
>JAEEGF012111886.1_pt1 | contig 13845 bp, 9 predicted proteins | sample 9134171 | NCBI WGS metagenome assembly JAEEGF01 (sample SAMN16246542, study PRJNA631951) | gut metagenome | biome: gut microbiome; feature: rumen; material: AP-attached | host: Bos | place: Iran: Karaj | collected 2018-10
CCCTGCCGACTCCTCTCTCATCGGTGGTGGCGTGAGCAATGAGAACGGCGACTTCGTCATACCCACTGAAGCCTATCGCGTCATTGCGAAATGCTCGTTTGTAGGCTACAAGACATTGTTCCGTCCCTGCGAGGTGGGCGACATCGGTACAATCATCCTCCAGCAGGAGACCTATATGGTGAAAGGCGTAGAGGTGACGGGCGACCGTATTTTCTCAAAGGCAGAGAACGGCCATCTGACCTATAATATGCCTATGCTCTTGCAAGTTTTTCCTGCCGACGATGCCTACGAGGCGCTGACCCGCATTCCCGGCGTGTTCGAGTCGGGCGGCCGGCTCACGTTCTGTGGCCAGCCCGTGACCCTCATCATCAACGGCAAGGCAACGACGCTCGATGCCGACAAAGTGGTAGAGCGGCTGAGACAGATGCCCGCCGCTATGCTTGCCAAGGCTGAGGTGATGCCGTCGGCTCCCGCAAAGTACCACGTACGTGGAATGGCCATCAACATCGTGACAAAGGACTTTTCGGGCACCAACCAGCTCTCCGGCCAATTTCAGGGTACTTGGCGGCAACACAAGTACAGCACGGGGAAAGTAGGGGGCAGCTTCATCTACAATCACGGCAAGCTGAGCCTCGATGCTTCGTACGCCTTCACCGACGGTTCGGGCTACGGACAGGTGAAGCACGAGGCCAATCATCCGCTGAACGGCACGCGCAAGGTCTACAGCGACGAGACCCGCAACCGCAGCGACGGCATCAACCACGAATACCATATCGGTATTGACTACGCTATTGCCGACAACCACCGTCTGACCGCAGCCTATACCGGCGAATGGGACAAGACGAAGTCAACCAATACCACCACTGGCACGGCCAACTCCGTGCAACACTCTACAGAGCACGACTACCTGCACAACATCGACGTCAGCTACGACACACCGTTCGGACTTGAGTTGGGCGCATCCTACACCAACTATCAGAATCCGCGCACGCAGCATCTTGACGGCTCGATGTACGACAACGAGCGAAATCTGTTTGTCGACAGCCGGCAGAAGGTGGGTAAGTGGCTCTTCACCGCCGACCAGACCCACGCCCTGTCTCACGACTGGGAACTGACGTACGGCGTCAAGGCACAGTTTACAAACAACAACAGCTATCAGACGACGCTCGACCAAAACCGTCAGCAACTGCCCGATGCCACCAGCAGTGTGGATTACAATGAGCGCATCCTGAACGGCTATGCAGGGTTCAGCAAGCAGATTGGCAAGTCGCTGAGCCTCGAAGCATCTGTGACAGCAGAGCAGTATCACGCTACCAAGTGGAACGAGTGGCGCGTCTATCCGCAGTTTAATGCTATGTGGAACGTCAACCAGAAGAATATGCTCAACCTCTCGTTCAGCAGCGAGGCCGTCTACCCCAGCTACTGGAGTACGATGAGCAGCATCTACTATGCGTCGGCCTACACTGAGATTTGGGGCAATCCCGACCTGAAGCCCATGTCGAAATACGAGGTGAACCTGATGTGGCAGCTGAACCGGAAATACACCTTTACTGCCTTTGCGGAGTTGGAACCCGACTACTTCGTGCAGCTGGCCTACCAGCCCTCCGACCGCATGGCCGTCATAATGAAGGAGACCAACTTCGACTACTCCAACTACTACGGCCTGCAAGCCTCAGCGCAGTTCAGCGCAGGCAGCTGGCTCAACGGCACCCTGATGGCCACAGGCCTCTACCGTCACGACAGGAGCGACAGCTTCTTCGACTTGCCCTTCGACCGCACCCGGCTCTCAGCCATTCTCGGCGGCACGGCCGTAGCCAAGTTGTCTCAGCGGAACGACATCCGCTTCATCCTCAATCCTTTCTTCCAGTCGAAAGCCATTCAGGGCGTTTATGACATCGCCCCGCTGTTCTATCTGAACGCCTCGCTCCGCTGGACATCCGCAAACGGCAAGTGGAGCGTCATCGCCAATGGCTCGAACATCTTCAACGGCTATGCCAACACCCGTTCCATGCTTGGCAACCAGGACTACGCCATGCGCGTCTGGATGAACTACGCCAGTGCCTCCCTCACGGCAGTCTACCGCATTGGCAACTTCAAGGAGAAGAAAAAGAAGGAGGTCGACACCTCGCGAATGGGGTATTGAATGATGAACGGTATGTACTGTAAATTGCAGATAGCATCCGCCGCTCTCCCCTCCCATCGTAGGGGAGGGGCTGGGGGTGGGGTCACTAACTTCCTGTGTTTTAGTACGCCACCATCGACATCAGCTACGACGATGCCTCGCAGACCGTCACCATCGGCGAGCTCAAGGGTCAGTTCCCCGGAATGCTCAAGCAGCGCCGCTTCAACGTCGTGCTCGTTACGAAGGACGCCCCAAAGCCGCTCGACCTCGACAGTCCCGAGGGACGGATGGTCAACTATAACGGTAAGGCCGTCAGTGTAGAGCTGTAACTAACCGACCGGCGAATTACGGGGATGGGTTTTGATTCTTCAGAAATCAAGTACCTGTCCCTGCGATTATCGAAGAAGACGTACCTGTTTTTGAAGTGACCCCCAAAAGTTTTTATCTAACTTTTGGGGGTCACTTCACCATGACATTCATGACACCTGTCAAGAAAAACAGCATATTGTCTGGCAGCGCGATTTTTAGTGTTTTATTTGGTCGTTTCGTAGAAAATTACTAACTTTGCAAGCTGAAAAACAATAATTAAAAACCAATATGATGATGAAGGAATTTCTATCAGGAGTCAGACAGCGCAGCCTGATGCTTATGACGCTGCTGCTGATGGCGGTGGCCATGCTGGCCGTACCTGTCAAACCGGGTCTGAAACGGTTGTTAACCCTCGCTGACGGCACTACCGTCACCGCAACGCTCGTAGGCGACGAGCACGGACACTTTTGGAAGGGTGCCGACGGAAAATGCTACCAGATGGTAGCAGGTACCGATGTCTATCAGGTGGTGGACGGCCAGGACATTGTGCAGAAGGCGCAGCAGCGCCGTGCCAACGCCAACAACCGCCGCGTGAAGCGGCTTGCGCCGCGCCGGGCAGGCGAGGTGAGTGGCATCACGGGTAAGAAGAAGGGCCTCATCATCCTGGTCAACTTCAACAACAGCTCGTTCCAAAGTAGCCACGACAAAGCCCTCTACCAGAACATTGCCAACGGGGAGAATTATTCTGAAGGCGATTTCGAAGGCTCTATGCGCGACTACTTCCTGAAGCAGAGCGAGGGGAAGTTTGAGCTGGACTTCGACATAGTAGGCCCTGTGACTGTCAGCAAGAACCAGTCCTACTATGGCTCGAACGACACTGAAGGCAACGACAAACATCCTGCCGAGATGGTGATTGAAGCCCTGAAGCTGGCCGACGCTGAAGTAAACTTTGCCGACTACGACTGGGACGATGACAACGAGGTGGAGCAGGTCTATGTCGTCTATGCCGGCAAAGGCGAGGCCGACGGCGGTGCCGCCAGCACCATCTGGCCGCACGAATGGCAGCTGTCGGACGCTGCTCAGTATAGCGACGGCGATGGTGCGCAGACGCTCGACGGCGTGAAGATTGATACCTACGCCTGCGGAGCCGAGCTGGACGGGCAGACGGGCAGTATTGCCGGCATCGGCACGATGTGCCATGAGTTCAGCCACTGCCTGGGCTATCCCGACTTCTACGATACCGACTACAGCGGCGGACAGGGCATGTTCGAGTGGGACCTGATGGACAGCGGTTCTTACAACGGCAACGGCTACCGCCCCGCCGGCTACACCAGCTACGAGCGCTGGGTAGCAGGATGGAAGGAGCCCGTCGAGCTGGATGCCACGCGGACGGTCAACGACATGAAATCCCTGCAGGACGGCGGTGACACCTATATTATTTATAATAAGGGCAACAACAACGAGTACTACCTGTTGGAGAACCGCCAGCTGACGGGATGGGATGCCGACCTGCCCGGCAAGGGTCTGCTGATACTGCACGTGGACTACAACGCAACGTCGTGGGCCAATAACACCCCCAACGACGACCCCAGCCACCAGCGCATGACGTGGATTCCTGCCGACAACGTGTATCAGTACGAGAAGTACGACGGAGATAAGTATTACACGGAGGCAGGTGCCGCCAACGACCCCTTCCCCTATGGCTCGGTCAATGCCTTCAGCAAGAGCACTACGCCAGCGGCAAAGTTCTTCAACAAGAACGAGGATGGCACCTACTATTTGGACTCCCGCATTGAGAACATCACGCAGAATGCCGACGGCACCATCTCGTTCCGCTTCGTCGCTGCCAGCAACGTGGCCACGCCGACATTCTCGCCCAAGGGCGGACGCTATGCTGAGGCACAGACGGTGACCGTCAGCTGTGCCACTGCAGGTGCCACTATCTACTACACCACCGACGGCAGTACGCCTACTACCGGGTCGAGCGTCTATAGCTCGGCACTCACCATCAGCGAGAACACGACCCTGCAGGCCTTGGCCGTGAAGGACGGCGAGGAGAGCATCGTTGCCTCGGCCACCTACAGGATAGGCGGCAGCCTGTCGGGCTCAGAGAGTAGTCCCTACACCGTGGACGAGGCACGTGAGGCCATCGACGAAGGAACGGACATCACTGGTGTCTATGCGAAAGGCATTGTGTCGAAGATTGTCACAAAATATAACAGCAGGTATGGCAATATCACCTACGACATCTCTGCTGACGGCACGACGACAAGCAACCAGCTGAGAGTGTATCGCGGCAAGAGCTACAACGGCGCGAACTTCACTTCTGACGGCGACATCAAGGTGGGCGATATTGTAGTTGTCAAAGGAAATCTGACGCTGTATAACAGCTCTATTTACGAGTTTGAGGCCGATAACCAGCTGGTAACATTAGTACGCGAAACCTCGGGCGGCGGCTCCGACCCAGTGCCTACAGGTAATGACTTTGCCCTTGTTACTTCCGCGGACATCGTTGAAGGCGACTACCTCATCGTTTATAACAATGGGGCGATGAAGGCTACGGTGTCGAGCAACCGACTGGGTTATTCAACCGTGGATCCTAATAACAATGTTATTTCGACTACTGATGCATCCATCATCTGGCACATTGCACCAAGCGGCAGCTACTACACGATTTACAATGCAGGAGAAAAAAAATATGCGGCAAGTACGACTAACAAGAATGAAGCAAAGTTGGAGACTTCTGTGACAGATTATTCAAAATGGACTGTTACGGGATCGAGCACCTATGAATTTGAAAACAAAGCAAGAGCTGCTGCGAAATCAGATCCTAACAACAAATGGCTGCGTCGCAACGGCACATACGGCTTTGCTTGCTATGGAACCCAAACTGGTGGCGCCCTGAGCCTCTACAAGCGAACCGGTGACACCACGCCAACACCCATTATTATTGTGGCGGCTCCCACCATCAGCGGAACCACACCGTTCGACAACAGCACTACGGTGACCATGAACTGCGCCACAACGGGTGCCACCATCTACTATACGCTGGACGGCACCACGCCAACCGCTTCGAGCACCCAATACGCTGCGCCCTTCACGCTGACAGAGACCACTACCGTGAAGGCCATTGCCATGAAGAGCGGCGAGAGCAGCAGCGTTGCCACACAGGATTTTGTACGTAATTCAACCTCGCCCTACGCCTACTACCAGAAAGCCAACGGCAAGACGGGTGCCCAGCTGAAGACGGCACTGTGCGGCATCATCTATAATCGCACGAAGGAGTCGTATGACGGTCTGCTGGAAGCCTATAAGAAGTCTGACGTGCGCAGCAACGGCAAGATATGGGATATGTACTCGAACATTACCAACTACACACCTGGAAACACGGGCGGTAACAGTAAGGAGGGTGCCGGCTACAACAGGGAGCACTCGTTCCCCTCCAGCTGGTTTGGTGACAAGAACCCCATGAAGTCGGACCTGAACCACGTCTATCCCACGGATGCCTATATCAACAACATGCGCTCGAACATGCCGTTTGGCGAAACCAAGAACCCGACGAAGACCTCAGCCAACGGCTTCAGCAAAGTGGGCCCCTGCAGCTATCCGGGGTACTCAGGTACCGTCTTTGAACCAAACGATGAGTACAAGGGTGACTTCGCACGTACCTACTTCTATATGGTAACCTGCTACGAGGAGAAGCTGAGCGACTGGTATAAGAACAATAGCTCTACCCCCGTGAAGGACGTGCTCGACGGCAAAGCCTATCCCGGACTGAAAACCTGGCAGCTGGAGATGCTGATGAAGTGGGCGAAGAACGACCCCGTCAGCGAGAAGGAGATTGCTCGCAACAACGCCGTCTATGAGTACCAGACGAACCGTAACCCCTTCATCGACTATCCTGGATTGGAGGAATACATCTGGGGCACTATGACCACGACGGCCTTCAGCTATGACAACTATGTGCAGCCAGAGAATACTACTCCAACAGATCCGACAGAGCCCACTGATCCCACGGAACCAACAGTACCCACGACAATCTCCGGCTCCTACGCCTTGGTGAAGGATGCCAGCACGCTTGCAGCAGGTGACAGAATCCTGATTGCTTACGTCGATGATAAAGTGGCGAAGGCGATGGGTGAACAGAAAACAAACAACCGTGCAGCAGTGGACATCACCAAGAATACCGATGGCACACTGACTCCGGACGAGGATGTGCAAATCATCACGCTCGAGAAGAATGGCAGCAACTACCTCTTCAACGTGGGCGCCGGCTATCTCTATGCCGCCAGCAGTTCAGCAAATCATCTAAAGACAGAACCGAAGGCCGACGACAATGCCAAGGCGACCATCAGCATCAGTAAGGGCGATGCCACCATCGTATTCCAAGGAGAAAACTCGCGCGATTATATGCGTTACAATCCCAATGCTACTAATAACAGCCCGCTCTTCTCGTGCTACGCTTCAACCTCGAGCGTGGCCACGTTGCCGCAAATCTATCGCGAACTGCCAACTCAGGAAGTTTCTAAAGGCAATGTCAATGGTGACGAAGGGGTGGACGTCGAGGACGTAAGGATGACCATCAGCTATATTCTCGGTCAGAACCCAACCGGCTTCAGCAAGGCTGCCGCCGATATGAATGGCGACAACGTGGTAGACATCACCGACCTGACGGCCATAATAGCTGCGGCCCTACAGCGCCCATGATCGTAAACCCTGAAATGACCTGCACTTCCTGCCCCTAACCTGCTGATAATGAGGTTCAGCGCAGGAAGCGCAGGTTCAGGATCAGAGCAGCCGACAGGTGCAATCTCGACAACATCCCCTTCCTCAAGAACTACGGCAACTATTAAACGCGTGGACTTTATGGCTTTTCTTTGTGAAACTGCCCAAGTTCAAACCTTGCCAGCCTCTAACCACAACTGGAAGAAGCGGTCGTAGATGCTGTAAACATTGTCGGTCTGAGTAATGAAATCCTTTTCCAGTAGTCCTTTTACGGCCGAAACCACGGAACTGGCTGATGGAAGATGATATTTGTGGACGAACTTGCCGCCGGAGATGTTTTTCACCTGACCTTCCGCTGCGATGGCTAAAAACACGTTGCGCTGCTTTTCCGGCATCTGGCGCAGCAGTTCACCGTAATAGGCTGATGACAATTGCAGATAGGTGTCAATGGCCCTGTCAATCATCTCCAGCGTGCATGTCTCGCCTTTCGGTGTCAGCATGTAGAGCATGTTCATGATACGCTGCACGTTGGCTGTAATCCCCTCAAAGCGTTGGTAGACCGACGCCACAACCTCGTAGGATATACGCCTGTCACCATTCTTGGCAAACTGTGGTTCGGCAAAAGCCCAGTAGCGGTTCAGATGTATTGTCCCAAGACTCATGGGCACCACCGACTGGTAGAAAGGACGTGAGGGCGACAGGAACATCTCGCTCATCAAGTGGCGCTGTGAACCGGCAAAGACGAAGTTGGCATTCGGGCATTGCTGAATCTGGGTGCGCAGTGCAGCCTCTACGTTCTGGTTGTCATTATAATATAGAATCTGCTGAAACTCGTCAATAGCAACGAAGCAGTGTTTCTCTGCCGTGCGCAGATAGGCGAAGATCTCGTCGAGTGTTGTTTGCGGTGGAACCATCGCCCCTACGCCCAAACCCCATTGGGGATTGCCGTTGATGTCGAAGGATATTTCAGAACGTATCGACAACAACGTATTCAGAAAGCCCTCCCAGACCTTTCTGCCTTTGGGCTTCAATGCATCGAGGATGGATTTCCCGAACATGCTGACGAAGTCGCGGAATGAGTTGGTGGCATAGATGTCGATGACGAAACAATAAAACTCCTCTTTGATTCCTGTCTGTTGGAAGCAGTGTTTTATCAAGTCGGTCTTACCCATGCGGCGTGGCGACATCAGGGCAATATTATTACCATTGGTCAGGAGGCTGGTAAGCATCGCCGTTTCGTCCACACGGTCACAGAAGTACTCTGGTCCGGCGTAGCCATTTGTTACAAAAGGATTGTCAATCATATATTCCACTGTTTTTCGTGCAAAGATAGTACTTTTGCCGCAATTATCAAAAAATAATTATCAAAAAATGATAATTTCTTGGATTGTAGGCAGAATTCCATTGGAAAGGCTACGCTATGGACGGCCAACCTTGCTCTCGTGAAATATTTATTTTGTTGAGTGCCTACACTGCTTACACTAAGCCGTAACCTGCTGACTGTCAGTTATTGCCTTTGTGTAGGCAAATTGATTTAGTGTAGGCAACGGCCTTCTTGGCGACTATTTTCTCTATGTTTTGGAAAGAAATTGGGGGAAATTATGGATAATTATTCTGATTCCTCGACAATGATGACAAGAGAGATCTTTAGGTCTATTCTACTTTGCCTCCACATCTCCTTACTCCACCGCTCGACCTCAGGTCGCTTGCCTAGCAAGAACTCCTGGTAGTTAAATTTATCATCATTTCCCATAATTTCTTTCCCCAAAACACCGAGAAGGCAACGTGAATTATGACTAACGTAGAGACGAGTCAACGTGAATTAAAAATTAAGTTTAACCGGGTCAACCCTTATCGTGAGTAAGGCTCCAAGTAGTCAACTAAAATCGTTAAACTACACCGAGAAGGCAGTGTTTCCTAATCGTTCCACGCCGTGGAATAAATGTTCCAGGCCGTGGGACAAACGTCCCAGGCCGTGGGAACGCCCGAAAAGCAGTCCCTTTCGGTCGGTTGTTGGCCGTTAGTGTAGGCAGCCATTTCGTTAAAAATCCACCCGTTTCCGTTTGTTTTTATATGGGTTTTGCATAGTTGCCTACACTAAATGAATTTGCCTACACTGAATAACTCGTTGTTGTTTAATTGGTTACGCTCAAGTGTAAGCAGTGTAGGCACTTTAAAACTTTTTTATTTGTATTAGATAAGATTTGTGTTCCCTTTTTCTCCAACAATTTGTCGTGAACAACTTACTGACGTGCAGACGGCGTCGGAGTAAATAAGCGGAATGTGAATGCCCTTAAATCCCACCAAGATAGAAGGCAACGCCATCCATATATTTCTCGTACAACTCCGGCTTGCGGGTCTTGAAATATTCAAGCACCGTAGCACGATGCTCTTCTGTAAAATCATATGTGCCATGGCTGAAATCCCCAAGGTCATCATAGATAGATGTTCCCCTGTTCGACGAGCTGTCATACCCATAATAGCGAATGACGAGTGCCAAGTAGAAACATTTCTTGGCCTCCTCGGTCTCTCCCCGTGGCTCGCCCGTCACGCCGATGGTCATGCCACGAGGGCACACATGATGCCTTTCTGTGAAAAACATCTTGAAGTCTGAGGAAAAGCACACCTTGTTCAGTGCCACCTGCAGTTCTCTGTTGCTTAGTTCGTTCATAATCAGCAGTTTTATTAGAAATCGTTTTTGTTACCTTCGCTTAAACCAGCTGAACCCACCTGATGAGGAGGCATAGACATGCCCGTCGGAAGTGGTGGCAATCAACTCGCTGCCCATGTCCTGGATATCAACGAAACCTCTTTCTGAACTATTCCGCTTTGTCCAAGCTCTGCCTGCATTTTTAGAAGCATAGATGCCCTGGTCTGAGCAAAGGATGATTTCGCCCTTGTGAAGTGTCAGTGCGCGTACATTTCCCATACCAGAGCTTCGGTAGCGCATGGACCATGAAAAGCCTCTTGAACTGGAGGCTTCAATAGCGGATGTTGACGGGTTATATCGGATCATTTCTGACCCATTGACGACCATTAATGACATGTTGTTTGTACGTCACCATTATAGAATGACGGTGCAAATTTAAGTTTTTTTTCCAAAAGAAGCTCCATTGCGAACTGTTTTTTTCATAGCAGTCCAACAAAATAGGCAATAATGTGCCATTTGGCGCAAATTGCCACATAGAGCAGAAACCTGGTTTACCTATTTCGTGAACTAAAAAGTGACTGTGTTTGCAACTGTTATTACCATTATTTCAATATTACATACATGATATTTCAGTCAATTGTAATGTTTGAAAACATTTTATATGTATATAAATTTTGATGTTTGGAAACATTTTTGTATCTTTGCAGTGACCCTTCGTGAGACCATCTTCTTCAACCAATTGTATCAGGGACATGAGGTGCGCTATCCGAAGGCAGGCGATTTCATTGCCGATAGGAAGCATTTGTTCGAAATTGTTCGGACTGTTGTATTAACGAAAGAAATGTGCAGAATAATTTGTATTTTTCTCTCAATATTTCTATATTACCCATACAAACAAAAGAAAGAGAATATGAAACGCGTATTTATTGACATGGACAATGTACTGGTGGACTTCCAGTCGGGACTCGACCAGGTGAGTGAGGAAGTGAAGGCTGAATATGCCGGACGGTTGGATGAGATTCCGGGCTTGTTCGCCAAGATGAAGCCGATGGAGGGGGCCATAGAGGCCGTGCATGAGCTGCAGAAGCATTACGATCTGTTTATCCTCTCTACGGCTCCTTGGAAGAATCCGTCGGCGTGGTCGGACAAGGTGGAGTGGGTGACGAAATATCTTGATGACGTGTTCCACAAGCGGCTCATCATCTTGCATCACAAGGACCTTTGCCAGGGTGACTATCTGATTGACGACCGCGGGAAGAACGGCACCAGCGAGTTTGCCGGCGAATGGATTGAGTTCGGATCTGAACAGTTTCCCAACTGGGAGAGTGTGCTCCGATATCTGTTGCCAGAGGGATAGTGAAGAAAAAATAAAAAAAGTTGCCCTATTATTTGAATTTTTTCTGCTTTGTGCCTATATTAGGGTACAAACTTTTAAAATTCAAAATTATGACAACAAGAATCAGCACAACTTCAACAAACAGTTTTACAAAAATCCAGAAGTACCTCTCAAACAAAAAAGTCTTCTTCACCTCATCGCTCAACAACGGGGTTTACACCTTTCTCGTTTTCGATCTCACAACCTCTCTAATCAACAAAATGACTAAACGTCTTCACTTTACCAAGCAGCAGGAGCCTCTGGCTCTCGCTGCCTAAACGAACTTGAATGACATGGATCAGGAAAAAGAAAGGCAACTCACTATGTTGCAAAAGATTTACGAGAATTGGATGCCTCCGACACCGGCTTTTAAAGCCAACCACGAGGGCGTTCCAGAAGGTATGGTTCCGTACATCAGCTGCTCTGATGTGCATGACTACAAATACAACATCCGCATTATTCCAGAGGAGGTCTTCCTGTCAGAAGATGATGGCCGGTTCGAGAAGATGGAAGAAGGAACAATCATCGCTCACTATGAGTCGATGGAGGAGCTGGTGGCTGATGGGTGGATTTTGGACTGAGCCTCAACCTTAAATACCGTTAAACGGTTGAATTATTGCGGAGAAATGACTATCTTTGCCGAAACTTAAAGCAATGCTATTATGAAAGGACTGTCAAAATCACGTTACACGGCCTTCTGCCAGTGTCCGAAGAACCTGTGGCTGAAGGTGTATAAGCCAAACGAGGCAACCATAGATGCTGGCCTGCAGGCACGTTTTGCACAAGGCAATGTGGTGGGCGACCTGGCTATGGGGCTCTTTGGCGACTTCAAGGAGGCACATGCGGAGAAGCCCGACGGCAGCCTCAACCTCAGCAAGATGGTGGAGCAGACGCGCCAGTGGATGGATGAGGGTGTGGAGAACATCTGCGAGGCTTCGTTCATCTGCGAGGGAGGCTATTGTGCCGTAGACATCCTGCGCAAGACGGCCGGAGGCTGGGCCATCTACGAAGTGAAGAGCACCAGTTTCCCTGAGTTCAACGGCCAGGAGGCAAAGCTGGAAAAATATGCACCCGATATTGCTTATCAGAAATGGGTATTGACGCAATGTGGAGTCAACGTTACCGGCATCTATCTGGTCTGCCTGAACAGCGACTATGTAAGGCATGGAGAACTCGACATCCAGCAGCTTTTCGTCGTCAATGACATGAAGGAGATGGTGGAGAATGAATACCTGAAGGTGCCGGCGCGCGTCGGCCAGGCCATGAAGGTGATCAACAACGAGCAGGAACCCGACACAGAACTATCGGAATGCTGCATGAAACCTTACGGATGTGCATTCTGGGAGTACTGCAAGTGTCAGCATGGTGTGCCGTCGCCTTCGGTATTTGACATTTATGGTGGCAAAGGAAAAGGCGGCTTTACGTTCAAGAAGAAATTGGACTGCTACCATCAAGGACTTATCGCCTTCGAAGATTTGCGCTCGACTGACATCGGCCCCCATTCAGAACATGCAGATAGAGGCAGCACTGACGGGTAAGGAGTTCATCAACTCTGAGGGAATTCGCAAGTTCCTCAACAAGCTTTCCTATCCGCTTTATTTCCTCGACTTCGAGACGATGCAGGATGCCGTGCCGCAATATGATGGTGCGAAGGTCTATGCACAGATCACCTTCCAGTATTCGCTGCACATTAAACAAAATGAGACTGCCGCTTATGAGCACCGCGAGTTCTTGGCTCCCAGCGACGGCAGCGATCCGCGCCGTGCTTTGGCAGAGCAGCTCTGCAGGGACATTCCAATGGATGTCTGCACCTTAGCGTATAATAAGATGTTCGAGTGCGGACGCATACGTGAGTTGGCAGCTTTGTATCCTGACCTTGCTCCGCATCTGTTGAATATTGCTGATAACATCCAGGATTTGATTGACCCATTTCGTGCCGGCGACTATTATGTGCCGGCAATGGGTGGCTCGTTCTCTATCAAGAGTGTGCTGCCAGCCCTCTTCCCCAATGATCCAGAGTTGGACTACCACAACCTTGATGAGCGTTGTCAAAATGGAGGTGACGCAATGACCATCTTCCCTCGCATCAAAGATATGGAACCAGAAGAGGCTGCTGCCAGTCGCGAAGCTCTGCTCCGCTACTGCAAACTCGACACCTGGGCAATGGTGAAGGTGTGGGAGAAGTTGAAAGAAATGGCGGAATAATTTGAATTTGTATTATGCATATCAATGAAGTAGAAAGAATCTTACGAGATTCCATGTGCGGTCAAGAGAACCGATACGAGATAAAGAGATATTGTGACCACATCTGTTGTGAGTCTGATTTCGTCGTGCTGCGTGACGGCTTGGAATATGCTTATTTCAAATTTGACGAAACTGGTAGGATGAGCCGCAAGGCGATGGGTATCCATGAAGAAAAAATGGGTACTGCTTCCTTCTATGTCCTACTTAACGACACTGATGCGTTTATTCCTACCAGTTTGTCGTGCAAGGTTTATCCGAGAAACAACATGAAGTCAGCCTTTGAATGTGATACTGACTGCCTGTTGGAAAAACTAGAGGGATATCACTCAACCTCAAGCATACCTATGACTATAGAAGATGTGGCTGATTTCTTCGAGAAGACCTATTCATCGCTGATAAGGGGAAGAATGCAGACATTTA
>JAEEGF011269419.1_pt1 | contig 13844 bp, 8 predicted proteins | sample 9134171 | NCBI WGS metagenome assembly JAEEGF01 (sample SAMN16246542, study PRJNA631951) | gut metagenome | biome: gut microbiome; feature: rumen; material: AP-attached | host: Bos | place: Iran: Karaj | collected 2018-10
ACTTTCGAGAGCCGCAAGAATCCACTTGCGCGGCATGTTGTAGCCACCGGCGAGTTCCACGAGCACGTCAATATCGCTACCGGCAATCATTTCGTCGGCGTTAGTCGAAACCTTGTAGCCCTTAGCCTTGTACGGGGCAACTTCTTCTTCGGACTTGGCACAAATGCAGGAGAGTTCCAGTTCGACTCCCAATTTTTCCTTGTATTCTGCAATCTTCTGTTCAAGAATCTGAATGACACCACCACCAACGGTACCCGTGCCAATTAAACCAATACGCAACATATAGCGTCTCCATTTTAAATTTTACGGGGTAAATATAGTAATTAGTGGTTGGTAATTAGTGGTTAGTGGTTAGTGGTTAGTGGTTAGGAACGAGGTTTTATGGTGAAAAGGCTCGTGTTACTTGAAAACGCTCACTTTGCGGTTTCCATCGCCAATCCGTAACACGTAGCTACCTGACGTGGGCACGTTCACGTTAAAGCTTGCACTGTTGGCCGTTCCGCGAAGCACCATATTGCCCTGCATGTCGAACAATGCGTACGTTGCACCGACGCGAGCACCCGTCACCTGCAACATATTGCCCTGAACAGTCACATTAAACTGCGGCGGCACAGCAACCATTTCAATGCTGTTCGTCTTGGAACTGCTCGAAGATTTACCAGACTTTTTACTCGAACTGGACTGCTTCGGAGCGCTCGAACTGGACGACTTCACATTTGAACTTGACGACTTCACTGCACTTGAACTGGACTTCGCAACAGAAGAGCTGCTAGCCACGCTCGAAGACGATTTCGCGGAACTAGAAGATTTCGCAGAAGAACTAGACACAACTTCGGAGGAACTCGATTCTGCACTAGAACTGGATGCAACTTCCGAAGAACTCGAAATCAGCGTACTGTCAAGTTCCCACTTGGCATAGAACACCTTCATGTCCGTTCCGCTTACATCCACCGATGTTTCTGGAGAACCAGAATAAGAACTACTGCCATACCACCCTGCAAAAATGTAGCCTTCGCGAGAAACATATTGGGAATCCGGCAGATTCACCGGCACACCTTCTTCGTAATAAGTCACTTCATGGTCTTTCGCAATCGAAGCATCCTCTCCCACAACAAGCACCACGCGATGTTTTACGTTGTCCCAATTCAAGTGCGGGAGAATTTTCGTTCCAGCAGGATCCTCAGCCCACGCAAAGCCATCTTGGCCATTTTCTTTCGGTTTCTCGCCATCCTTTTCATACCAGCCACGCAGCGAATCCGCTACAGAGCCGCCCATCAGCTTTTCTTCGGTGACAGCAACAAAACCGCTATCTCTAACATTGGGGACAAAAATCCCCTCAGCCATAGAATCCAAGATAAACGCTTGCAGATTACCCTGATTTAAATAGAAAGCATTGTCAAACGAATAGGAGCCACCTTCACCAAAACCGACGAGCGAAGCAACAGCACCAACCTCATCACCAAAATCTGCAACAGAAACAATTTCGCCCGCATTGTAGCTGTTGAACACATCAACGCTTCCGTCAACCGTTTTCATCCATCCTAGTATCCCCGCCACATTTTTAGAGCCTGTTACACGACCTTTATTGTAACTGTTAATGAAGACGAGAACAGGATATCCATAACCGGTTCCGACAAGGCCGCCCACATTGCTAAACCCCGAAACAGATCCCGAATTATAGGAGTCTATGATATCTACTGAAGTTTCATTAATCTCTCCAACGAAACCGCCAGACTTTTCCTTGAAAGCATTGACAGAACCCATGTTATAGCAATCCAATATTTTCGTTTCCAAGTTTACAGAACCGATAATGCCCCCAGCAGCAACATCTGCATTAACGAAACTCCTGTTGCAACTACCCGTTATCTCTGTTATCACCTCTATTTGACCGACAAAGCCACCGACATTTTCCTGACCTTCAACCACACCATTCGAATGCGAGTTCGTTATGGTCAAGGAACTTTCTTCCGTACTAGCATAGGCATACCCAGCAAAGGCTCCAACTCTATAGCCTCCCCTGAAATAAAAATCTTCAAGTCCCAAGTTCTTTATTTCGACCTTCTTTACACCCCATTCACCGAAATAGATTTCGCCAATAAATCCTACACCATCTTCATCTTCTGTATCATCGTAATAAAGCCCGTAAATCGTGTGTCCATCGCCATCGAATACACCCTCGAATTTCATCATCGGAGTCCATTTTCTGAACGTTCCTTGCTCATTCAATTTTCCGTCCGTGGTCAGCACATGCTCGTTCACCACGATATCCTGAGTCAACTTTCCACAGGCTCCGTTTTCAGGCTCGCCTCCATAAGTTCCATTGACTATGGATGCAAAATTGTACAATTCTTGAGCATCAGAAATCAGATAACAACGTCCATCGAAATCCAACAATCTTGTCCAACGGGCATATAGAGTTTTGGCTCCGGTCTCGGTCGTACCAATTTTATCCAGTTTTACATCCTTGTCCGTAGGATTTGCAACCGCGTACCATCCTTCAAAGATATATCCTTTTCGCTCGAAATTTTCAGGAAGCTTCAATCCCATTCCCAACGTATAGGTTGAAGGATAATCATTCGTATCCCCCTCAAAAGTATGCCATGTGATTGGATACACACTAACAGAAGCGTTCACCTTTCCGCTCAAGTCGGGGTACATTCCTTCACCGATGGATTTCTGGCCCCAGACTTCATTGTTCTGGTGCAAATATGTTGCCACGACACCATTGAAAAACAAAGAGTCCTCTACATCAGTCACGCCATCGCAGGGCGTTCCGTCGGAGACTTTCCTATTTACAGTTTTTTCAATTACAAGTTCACTATACTCTATCTTCCCTATCAACCCGTTTTTCACTTTGCCATTTTGGATAATATCTGCGGCATTGTAAGAATTCACAATAAAAGGGAGCACTCTTTCGACACTTCCCACAAAGCCCCCAATAGGATAATCAAACTCTCCTTCAGGCAGGAAGGTTTCGACAGTTCCCCTATTATAGGAGTTTTCGATACGCAACGTATCACTATTATTTACAGTTCCTATAAGATCATATTAGCCGAACCAACCTAGCCTCCGACAGCGGACGCTGCTTTAACATAACCGACATTATAGCTTTCCTTTATAGTTCCCTGCCCCGCTCCAACCAAGCCGCCAACATTAGTTGTCAAACCATAGACGGCCCCCGAATTGTAACATTTTTCGATAATAAACTTGGCACTGCAATCATCCAACCTTGAAGAGCTTTCAACGCGACCCATCAACCCGCCTACATCACCATATCCACTAACGGATCCCGTATTATAAGAATTGAACAAAATAACCGTTGATGAAAGTGCAACATAGCCCACAAGGCCACCCGTCGATGAACTTCTTTCGTAGGTAGAAACAATTACACCTTCGTTATGGCAATCCTTTATCGTAAGCATAGCCGAACCACCAACAAGACCGACCAAGCCAGCAACACCGTTCCCTCCCGAAAGGACTTCTATCGTAGCAGCACTATAGCTATTTTCAATTGTCACAGTATCATAGACTTGTGCGGCAATAGCGCCAATTCTGCTATTATAAGTGCTATCCGGAACATAAAAGTACGAATCTACGATTCCTAGAATTTTTACAGTCCCTCTCAAATAAAAGAACAAGCCTAGGTGATCGAAGCTTTTCTGGTACAAGCCCGATATCGTATGATTCTGCCCATCAAATGTACCTTCAAAAGACCTTATGGATTCCCACTCCTTAAACGGCCCTGCATTGGGTGAACCGTCCTCTTTCAACACATTCTCGTTGACTACGATATCTTGAGTCAGCTTAACGCAGTCCAAACGCAATGCTAGAGAATCGTCATCATAGGAGTCGTATATCCGTTTAAACTGATACAGGTCATCTGCACTGCCAATCAGGTAACAACCGTCCGACTGGGTTAAAGCGGCATTTGCCGATATGGCCGTAAAAAGAAACATTGCCAAAGAACCCCAAAATGCGAATCTCATAAAAATCCTTTGTTACTTTTTCTTGAAAAATTCTTTAAAATTAAGATACAAGACATTTCAAACTCAGGCCAAAGCGCCCCCAAAAAATTCCACAAAACATGTTTTTCTTTAAATTCCTATTTACGGACTCCGTCAAACCACAGCCAACTATTTACTATATTATTTCGCATGGAACAGGAAAACATCAATCCAGCAATCGGTTCAATTCTTAACGAACAAAAGCTAAAGAATATCGTTTATCCCACCCGACTTTTCAAGGCGAGGCTGAACGAGGAGTTTTTGCGTGCAAACAGAACCCGCAAGCCGTTCCTGTTTATCAAGATTTATTCGCACCAGTTCGACGTGCTCGGCTGGGGCCGTCCGTCCAAGATTGTCGAAAACACATGGAAGATAAGCGTCCTTACCATGTTTTCGCACTTGCGTTTTATTGACGTATTGGGTTACCTCTCCGACAATAGCGGTATCGGCATCATTCTCTTGAATTCGGACTTGGATACGCTCATAAGCATCCGCAAGGAAATTCTCCACAAGCTGAATGATGCCGGCTTAATCCAAGCTCTCCGTCACAAACCGAAAGCTCCTATTTTTCAAGCCTACCTTTATACCGGCTACCAAGAAAAGGACAACATCGAGCTGGACGATAAGCTGAAGGAATTCAACAGCACAAACGGAAGTTTCTTCACACTCAACAGACTGAACCTTTCTGATATCTGGGTGCATCCGCACAAAATCCGCTTTAGGCATATTATCAAAAGAACTTTCGACATCACATTCACGACAGCTGCCCTAATCGTTCTATCCCCACTCCTTTTGTTCTGCGCTCTAGCCGTTAAAATTAGCGACCCGAAAGGACCTGTCATTTTCAAGCAGACACGCGTTGGCAAAAACGGCGCGCTGTTTACTATGTATAAATTCCGCAGTATGTACGTCGATGCCGAAGAACGCAAAAAAGAACTTATGGCATTAAACGAAACTGGCGGAAAGACATTCAAGATGAGGAATGACCCTAGAATTTACCCGTTCGGTCACATTCTTCGCAAGTTCAGCCTCGATGAACTACCGCAACTCATCAACATCCTCAAGGGAGACATGTCTATCGTCGGTCCGCGTCCACCGATTCCGGAAGAAGTTGCGGAATACGAACCATGGCACCGCATGCGCCTTTCCGTGACACCGGGACTCACCTGCATTTGGCAAGTCAGCGGACGCAGCAACATCCCCTTCGAAGGGCAGATGCGCCTTGACAACGACTATATCCGCCGCGATGGAAAAATAGCCGAAGACTTCAAGCTCATCCTCAAGACGTTCAAAGTTGTCTTTAAAGGGGACGGAGCGTACTAATTTAGATGAGAGGTTGCAGCCAACAACCAGCCGCCCACTAAAGCCATGCTTCTTCGCATTCCCGACTTTTACGACTCGTTCCACTGCATTGCAAACAAATGCACCGACACCTGTTGCGTCGGTTGGGAAATTGACATTGACAAAACTAGCTTAAAGAGGTACGCCACCGTCGAAGGAGAATTCGGCGATAGACTCCGCCAAGACATCGAAGACGGGCATTTCAAATTGCTTGAAGGCGACCGCTGCCCGTTCTTAAGGCAAGACGGACTCTGCGACATGATTTGCCACCTTGGGGAATCTAGTTTGTGCGACATCTGCCGTGAGCATCCGCGATTTGTCGAAGTCTATGGCGACATCATGGAAAAAGGAATCGGACTGTGTTGCGAAGAAGCCGTGCGCCTTTTGCTCACCGCCCACGAAACAACCCAATCACCTATCGCATTCATCGAACGTGAAATAGAAGACACCCCCGACAACATCCCCGACGATGCACGCGAAGCCCGCGACATCATTTTTGAGGAACGCGACCAGCTATTCAAGATCATCGCCGACCGAAGCCGACCGCTCAACGAACGCCTTATCGAAATGCTAGACTTCGCCGTGGAAACAAGCGGAATCGAAATCGACGAACCGGACGAAACGCTTATCGAAAAGACGAAAGTCATTACGCAGCTCCACAAGAACAGCAATTCCACCGACAACATTTTGAACATCATTCTCCGGTCGTGGATTAAAATTCTAGGCAAAGGAGAAAGTTTCGGTCCCGCTTGGGATACGGCCTACAAGGAACTTTCGCAGATCGATCATGCATCTTGCACACACGACGCAAGCTCAACCGGTCAGGGCGTCGGACTCTTCTCAGAAAACGACGGCGCAAAAATCATCGCCTACTTGCTGTACCGCTACTACGCCAAAAGCCTCTTCGACGGCAACAGCCTCACCAAGGTCGAATTCGCAATTTTCTTCTGGATCATGCTTGAAAAATTCGGTGACACTTTTGCAAGTGCCACCGGCAGTACGCCCAATTCCAAAATCGCAGCTGTCAAATTGCTCAGCAAGCAAACCGAATACTCTGAAGAAATCATGAGCATTCTAGAGCAGGAATTCATGGAAAACCCGCTATTTTCGCCCCAAAATTTCAAAATACTCCTCAAGGAAAAAAAATAACATGCAAAAATGCGTTTTTTTACAATTTTTTTCCCATTTTTTGAAAAATATCACAATCCGTCCCCGTATTTTTTGGTATTTTACAACTGTTTAATTTGGGTTATTTGTTTATTGAATTAGGAGTTTGTGTATGGTTAATCGCATTTTCAGTTTGATTATTCTTGCTGCAGCGATGTGTTTTGCACAGTTTGCACCGGAACCGCAGGTCGCCGATATCAAATTGATGGTGGATCCAGCAACTAATCAACCCATGGTCATGGACTTTTCCAAGCATCTTTCGGGCATCAGCGATCCAGGCATTATTTTTAGCCAATTCAGCAACCGTCCGTTGCTCATTTATTATTTCAGCCCCAAGTGCCCGCACTGCCAAAAGCACTTCCCTGAAATCCAGAACCTCATCAAGGAGTATGAATCCAAGGGACTCACGGGCATCGCTATTGGTTTGAACGGCGGCATCAAGAAGAACGACATCCGCTTGTTCATCGACCAGTACCATGCGGTCATTCCAGTATTCCAGGACACCGACAGCAAGTTCGGGCCGGCATACGGCACGGGTTACATTCCTGTCGTTTATCTAGTGCAGAAGGACGGCACGTTCTACCGTTACGAGACGCTCAACGAAGCGAACATGAACCACCTCCGCGCAACACTGAACAACATCTTGAAGAAATAGTAAGGAATTACTCCTCTTTTCATGTCACCCCGGCCTCTGTGCCGGGGCCGGCTTTTTTATAGAACGTCGGCGGGACTCAACTTCGCAAGCGAAGTTGCTCCGGCTGCGGCTCGGCAATGTCCGAGCAAGCTCGGCCGCTGCGCTCGCCTTACGCAGAGGTCGAACTTGGATTCTCCTATGACACCAATCGGTACGAAAAAAGCCCCACAAGGGGGCTTTTTTCGTACCGTCGGCGGGAGTCGAACCCACGACCCGTTGCTTAGAAGGCAACTGCTCTATCCAACTGAGCTACGACGGCATGACCTCGTATAAGGTGGCTCAAATATAACAAATAATTTGAATTTTCGTCAAATTACGAGCAATCCATCCCCAATCTCTCTAAAAAATTACTTAATCCCTATTGCCATTAGCGGGAATTTTATTTACATTTATGCATGAATTTAAATATTTGCATAAACATAAAGCGCGACACCCGGCAAACTACGGCAAGCCCAATCGCTACCGAAACATAATGCCTTTAGCCGCACGGAGAATTTTATGAAGATTATCGACATCCTCAAGCAAGACAAGATGAGTCTTTCGTTTGAAGTGTTCCCGCCGAAGAAAGAAACGAGTTTTGAAAACGTAAAAGCCGCTACCGAAGCGATTGCAAAGCTTAACCCGGCATTCATGAGCGTCACGTACGGCGCAGGTGGCGGAGTAAGCCAATACACGCTTGAAATTGCGAAGAACCTCAAGTACAATTTCAACATCCCGATGCTTGCGCACTTGACTTGCATTTCGAGCACCAAGGAAACAATCCACCAGCGCATCGAAGACATGAAAAATGCCGGCATCAAGAACATCATGGCTCTCCGCGGCGACCTCACGCCGGAACTTATCGCGAATGGCCGCGGCGACTGCGACTACCACCATGCGGTTGAGCTCATCCGCGAAATCAAGGCAGCAGACCCCGACTTTTGCATTGGCGCCGCCTGCTACCCCGAAAAGCACCCGGAAAGCCCTAACCAGGCCGAAGATATCAAGCACCTCAAGGAAAAAGTTGAAGCAGGAGCGGACTTCCTCACGACGCAGATGGTATTTGACAACAATCTTTTCTTCAGCTTCCTTTACAAGCTCCGCGACGCAGGCGTGAACTGCCCGGTACTGCCCGGCATTATGCCCATCACGAACGCAAACCAAGTCGAACGCGCCATCAAGCTTTCGGGTTCGTTCATGCCGCAGCGTTTCAAGTCGCTCGTTGATAAGTTCGGCAGCGATCCGGATGCCATGAAGCAGGCGGGCATCATCTACGCAAGCGACCAGATTATCGACCTGTATGCAAACGGCATCACGAACGTGCACGTTTACTCGATGAACAAGCCGGACGTGGCCGAAGGCATTCTCAAGAACGTCTCCGCGATACTCGGAAAGAATTTCCAAGCATAAAAACGCGCTTTTGCGAGGTGAAATTCCAATTTTGGCGATTTTTACGTAAACATAACGTTTTAAATAAGAAAACACGTAAAAAACGATACTTTTACAAAAATTGCTTTTTTTTCACCTCATTTAAAAAAACAAACACTTTTTAGCTCAAGCTTTATATATATTGTGGTATGGGCATCGTCGATGCTTAATATTTTTAAAAGAAAGGTTTATAATGCTCTCTTATCAAGAAGCTTACAAGATTGCGGATTCCGTACATAAAGGCCAGCAAGACAAGGCTGGCGGCCCCTACATAGATTTTCTCCAGAATGTCGCTGATTACCTCAAAAACAAAGGCGAATCAGAAGATGTCCAGGTGCTCGCTATTTTGCAGGATTCCATTACGTCTGCCACTCAAAAAACTCCGGACGACATGATCAAGATGGGCGTTCCGGCAGACTTGGTTGACCTCATCCAAAAGATGACTTATCATAAAAACCAAGCATGGATTGACGAATATAGCTGCCACCTCATGGAAAAGGGCGTGCCCGCCGAAGATGCGACTTACGATGCTCGCGAAAAAGACTTTGTCCGCTTCGTCGAAACGCTCAAGGACAATCCGACAGCCGCCAAGGCCAAGAGTGCCATTTTAAACGTGCTCATGGACGACAAGTACATCCATCGCCAAGAACGCCGCGAACTCAAGACGAAGTTCCGTCTCAAGAAGTACAAGGCCGCAATTCAAGCGCTTGGAGTCTAATCTAGAAGTTAGAAGTAGATCTTAGCTAAAATCTACAGCGACTTATCTGCCCGCGAAAGCGGGCATTTTTTTGCAGCGAGAGGAAAAACATAAAAACCCCGGCCTCAGAAATGAACTGAACCGGGGTCGAGTCTTTTCTTACTTCATTATCTTCCCGTAGTACGCGCCGCGAGCTTTGTTCGCCTTGTTGCCGACAGATCGGCCCTTGAGGTCGAACCACTTGTCAATCCTGATTTCACCCGTGACGGTGTTCAGGCGGCCAATGGCGGTCGTCTTTTTATTCTCATCGACAAATTCGACATCGATAATCTCGGGTAGGCCGGAGCTGACGCTGTACGAGGCAGCTCCCCTAGCACTAACTGCAGCCGGGCAGCTGGTGAGGCGTACGTTTTCGTTAATTTTTCTAAGGTAGGCTCGCATCGGCGTTGCATACGTTCCTTCGCCCACGCGACCGAACGTACCCTTGGGTACGCCGGCTTTGTTGCTTCCGGCAAAGGCGTAGGCAAGTCCAAGATCCAATTCATCATCACCCGATTGCCAAATTTTGAACGAATAAACGCCCCTGAAAATCCATTTTCCGTTTTCTTCCGTTTGATCGTCAATCTCTTTTGTCTGGAGAATCGCCTTTTCGCCCTTGGGCATATTGAACTTCAGCAGCGTTTCGCCTTTATTCAAAATGACTGCGTACGGCTTGTTCGCCTGCGGAAGTTCATCGCCGATATTGCTCATGGATGCTTTCCAAGAGCAGTTTTGATCTTTCACAACATCCAGCTTGTAGAATTTTGCATTATACGTTGTTCCGGCTGGCAAAGTGAACGGGAGCACAGTCGTCGCTGGAGTAAGCGGCGTGAGGTTGCGGTTATACACAATAGAATCGACCTTGACCGCTTCCGGGACGCTAACAGGTCCCTCGTTGCCATCGTAGTCGGCGTCGATGATGGCACACGTGCGGCCATCGCATTCACGAATCTGGACGGCAACGTAATCCGTTCGAGGATAGACATAAGTCGCCTCCTTGACTCCATCAGTCTTCACGTCGCCACCGATAGTGATTGTTCCGATTTGCGAAGCGTTATGCCCACCACCAACACTGTTCGGAGCCACCTCTTTACCCTTTGTCGCGGTTACCTTAGCCACATCAGCAGTTATCGTGATGTTTCCGACAACTCCCTCCGTACCACTGCCGATGCCAGCTGCATACAAACCGCCTGTAGCCATTATAGTTCCACCGCTAATTTCAATGTCTCCACCATTGGTTCTATAGGCGCCGCCAATACCGGATGCATCTGGACCGCCTTCGGCCGTGATGGTTCCACCGCTAATCGTAATATTCCCAACCGTTCCATATTCACCACCACCGATGCCAGCTCCTGAAGAGCCTCCAGTAGCCTTAATTGTTCCGCTGCTAATGACGATGTTTCCACTATTGATTTTATAACCACCGCCAATGCCAGCTCCTTTTCCGCTACTGCGTACATGAAGCTCACCAGAACCCGAAATGACAAGGGTTTTGTCTTTAGGAACATGGATACCCGGATAATCCTCATGGAACCCCTTCACCGTGTTCACCGAATTTTCAGCAAGGACGATATTGCAGTCGCCACGGCAACTGATGCCCGCCCATTTATACTCTTCTTTATTCGAGCCTATGATAGTCACCCCATTGAGGGTCACCGTTGCACCATCAGCAATGGATATCTTGTAATTACTGGTAAGCGTTCCCGTCAGCACATCGCCATCTTCAGCAACATAATCCCCATTGAGTTTAGAGATATTTCCGTCACACCACTGAGCGTAAAGAGTAACAGTTTTGCTCACTTGGTCAGCCAAATTCACTACAGTAACACCGTCTTCATAGGATTTTCCGCTACCATTTTTTTCGGTATTCCACCCAATAAAGAAATGCCCCTTTCTTTTAAAAACATTTGTCGAAAGAGAAGAAGACAAATCATAAATGAATTTCTGAGCAGGCATTGAACCTTCGCCGCTGTTAGCGTCGTAAACGACGGTATAGAAATTGTCCTTATTGTCGGGAGAGTATTCAAACGGACTTATAGGAACATTTTCCACTACGATTTCCGCAATAGTTATCGTGCCCGACTTAGCACCATCATACCCCTCGCCAATGCTGTTCGGAGCGTATTTTCCTTTAACCGCAACCACTTTAGTCACGCCATCGGTTATCATGATGTCACCGACAGTACCCTTACCCCCTCCGCCGATACCAGCAGCGTAATCAAACCCTGTAGCGCTGACGGAACCACCACTAATTACAATGTTCCCGGCGGTTCCTTCATAACCACTGCCAATGCCCGCACCCCATCCATTGCTGCTGGCGTTAAGCGCACCTGAACCCGAAATCGTAAGAGTTTTGCCCATCGGCACATAAATGCCGGGATATTCATCATAAAAACCCTTCACATTGTTCACAGAATTTTCTGCAAGAACAATTTCGCAGTCGCCTTCGCAAGTAATTCCTGCCCATTTGTAATCGCCGCTGTTCACGCCATTGATGTTCACTCCGTTGAGTATCACCTTGGCTCCATCTTCAATAGAAATCTTGTATTCGCCACTAAGCGTACCCGTCAATGTAACACCATTCGGAACGCTCGTATTTTCAGACAAAGTTTGCAAATTGACGACATTGGCTTTGTTCTCAATCCATTGCGCATAAAGCGTTACTGCACCACTCGCCGCATCCAAACTCAAATCCCTATCTCCATCGGCAAAAGCAAAACCGCTACCGTCCGATTCAGTATTCCATCCCGTAAAGGAATGCTCTTTTCGTGTAAAAGCATTTAACGAAAGAGGAGCACGCAAACCATAGACAAGTTTCTGCTTATCCATCGTTCCCTCTCCACCGTTTTTGTCGAAGACGACTTCAAAAATTTTGTCGGGAGAAAATTCAAATGGACTTGCAGCGACACCGTCAACAACCACACCGGCAATGGTCACCGCACCTACTCCGTCAGCCTCACGACCGCCGCCAATGCTGTTAGGTGCATATTCACCTTTAATCGCAATCACCCGAGTCACGCCGTCGGTTATCGTGATGTTCCCGACAGTTCCATACAAACTGCCTCCAATACCAGCAGCCGAACCATAACCTGTGGCCTTGACGTCTCCACCGTTAATCACAATGTCCCCACAACTGGTTTGATAAGCACCGCCAATGCCAGCTCCAAATCCGTTGCTACTCGCATCTAGTGAACCGGATCCCGAAATTGTGAGAACACTGTTTCTTGGCACAGAAATGCCAGGATAATTTTCAAAGAACCCCTTCACCGTATTCACGGAGTTCTTGGCAAGCACGATTTCGCAATCGCCCTCGCAAGTAATGCCAGCCCATGAATACATTTCATCATTTTTGCCGTTGATGGTCACACCATCGAGCGTTACCGAAGCACCGTCCACAATGGATATCTTGTAATTACCCGTCAACGTTCCTGTCAGCACATCATCATTTTGAGCGACATAGTTGGCTTTTAATTTTTCTAAATCAACAGTCGCCGCCTGAACGAACACCGACATTATCGTGAAAAAAACAAAAAAAGCAGCTATCGGACCACGAATTGACATAACTCTTTTTTCTCTATTCATTTTTCAACCTTAAAAAAAATAGCAGTGCAATAATAAAAAATATTTACATCAGTTTCAATGTTTTTTATGTGTTTTGTCCATAGCTTCAAAGCTAGGAATTTTATAATCCGTATCATATTTTTTTGCGACTAGAGTACGGCATGACAATTCTATTATCATCAATAAAATCTTTTTATTACTACGGATATAGCCGAACGGACCGTATTTTGCTATTTTTACCCCGTAATTTTTAGCCCTAACGGGCATAAACCCCTAAAAAGGAACACAACAATGGCAAATAAAGTCTATAACTTTAGCGCAGGACCGTCGGTCTTGCCGGAACAGGCACTCAAGGAAGCATCTGCTGCATGCATCGACTTCGAAAACAGCGGCATCAGTATCCTCTCCATGAGTCACCGTTCAAAGCCGATTGAAAACATGTTCGCCCAGACGGAACAGTACCTCCGTGAATTGATGGGCATCCCGGAAGATTACGACATCGTTTTCCTCGGTGGTGGCTGCTCCCTTTTGTTCTGCATGCTCCCGATGAACTTCCTCGACCAGGACGCTACGGCCGACTACGCTCTGACCGGTGTCTGGGCAAACAAGGCTTACAAGGAAGCCAAGCAGTTCGGTAATGCTCTCGCCGCTTGCGACACCAAGTCCGAAACTTACAGCCGCATCGACAAGAACCTGAAGCTCAGCGACAACGCGACCTACCTCCACGTTACCGCCAACAACACCATCTACGGTACGGAATGGCACAACTTCCCGAAGCCGAAGTCCGGCTTCCTCATGGCTGACGTGAGTTCCGACTTCCTCGCCCGCAAGATCAACGTGTCTGACTTCGGTGTCGTCTATGGCGGCGCTCAGAAGAACATCAGCTGCGCTGGCGTGACTGTTACCATCATCAAGAAGGGCCTTCTCGGCAAGG
>JAEEGF010206577.1_pt1 | contig 13842 bp, 10 predicted proteins | sample 9134171 | NCBI WGS metagenome assembly JAEEGF01 (sample SAMN16246542, study PRJNA631951) | gut metagenome | biome: gut microbiome; feature: rumen; material: AP-attached | host: Bos | place: Iran: Karaj | collected 2018-10
CGCCAATAGAACACGAATCCCAGCAGGCACCAGAGCGCCAGCAGCAGAAAAGCCTCGCTGCCCATCGCGTCCATGGCGGCCAGGTTCGGGATCAGCTGCACGAGCACGAACACGCAGGAGATCACCGCTCCGGTCAGGCCGGTCAGGAAGATCCGCCGGTTGCCCTCTGTCCTGGCGATCCTGCACGCGGCGGCGGAGGTGTAGCCGAAGGCGACGATCGCGCCGAAGGACGTCAGATCCACGAACCAGTTGAGAGAGTTCAGCCCCAGGAACGTGATCACGATGGATATGACCATGATGAACAGGATGCTGTAGGTCGTGCGCGAGAACTTCTCGGAGAGGATCCTGTCCTCGGCCATGGTGGAGAGCACCCTTGTGGTGGCGCGGTAACCGCCGATGATGCCCGTCAGGATGGTGGAGACGGCGGTGATCCCCATCACTGCCAGTCCCGGCGTGCCCATGATGGCGCGGGCTGCGTGGAACGTCGGCACGGAGTCGACGCCGCGGAGTCCTTTCAGCGCGGGGATGTACTCCTGCCAGGAGGCAAACCCGTCCGGCACGGAGGCCACGCTCACCAGCGCCATGGCCGCGTAGGCGAGAGCCGCCGCCACGATGGAACTCGCGATCAGGCCCCGCGACCTGCCGACCGGGAAACGGAAATGCGCCGTGTCAAAGCAGGTCACCTCAAAGCCCACGAAGGCCCACGGCGCGAGGATGACGATGCTGAACACAGCGTAGCCCCGGCTCACCCCGGCAATACCGAAGGAGGTCAGCGCCCCGTTGGCCGCGGCATGCGGAAGACATGCGGCCGCTGTGATCATGATGCCCGCGAACATGATAACGGACAGAGCCGTATGCAGCCTCTGCAGCATAGGCTTGGCCGTGATGAACAGAAGGCCCACGCCGGCGAGCATCAGCACGGAGGCCATCGTCTCGCCGAAATAGATGGTGTTTCCGGCGATCGTATAGCTGAGCCCCTGCCGCAGCGCGTCGCGGAACAGGGTCCGCACCACATAGAACAGGGCCGTCGCATTCAGAAACACGACCGTCAGATAGGACAGGCACAAAAACCACGAGCTCAAAAACGCGTGGTCGCGCCCGAAAGCGTCCTTCGTGGAGGTATATACGCCGCCCGTGATCGGGGTCCGTGCCATCAGATAGGAGAAGTTGGCGCCGATGATGAGCATGATGACCATGCCGATCCCCATGGCGATCAGCGTCCCGGCGGGCCCGGCCAGCGGAAGAAAGGTGTTTCCGGGCATGGCGAACACGCCCCAGCCGACCATGCAGCCGAAGGCCATCGCCCACACATCCAGGGGCGACAGATACCTGTCCAAAGCCTTTTTTTCTTCCGTCATCCGTCAGACCTCCGTTTTTCCGGCCTCATCCGCCTCCCAAATCAGCTCTTCCAGCGTCTGATACAGGTGCTCGGGCTCTACCGGCTTGGACAGGTGCGCGTTCATGCCCACCTGCAGCGACCGCTGCACATCCTCGTCGAAGGCGTTGGCCGTCATGGCGACGATGGGGATCGTCCGGGCGTCCTCCCGGTCCAGCGCGCGGATCGCCTCCGTGGCCTCAAGTCCGTCCATCTCGGGCATGCGCACGTCCATCAGGATCGCGTCGTAGGTCCCCGGCTCACTGCCGGAGAACAGCTCCAGCGCGATCCGCCCGTTCACGGCGTGATCGATCCGGACGCCCTTTATCTCAAGGATCTGCTTCATGATCTCGGCGTTGATCAGAATGTCCTCCGCCAGCAGGATGCGCCGTCCGTTCAGGTCGGCGCGCCGCTTCTCGCGGAAGAGTCTCATGTTGTTCTTGCGGGCGATGCGCTCAAACTCGTCGATCACATTCGAGGCGAACAGCGGCTTGGCCAGGAAGCTGTCCACGCCGATGTGCAGCGCCTCGTCCATGATCTCGTCCCAGTTGAAGCTGGTGAGGATGATCACGGTGGTCTCCTTGTCGTAGCGCTTGCGGATCTCGCGCGTGACCTCCAGCCCGTCCATCTCGGGCATCTTCCAGTCCAGCAGCACCAGGTTGTAGGGCATGTGCTTGGTATGGGCGACCTCCAGCATGGTCAGAGCGTCGCTGCCGCTGTAGGCGGTCTCCGCCTTGATGCCCACCTCGTCCAGGACGATCCGGGCGTGCTCGGCGGCGATCTCCTCGTCGTCCACGATGAGCACGCGCATGTCCTTGGGCTTGATATAGCTGGTCGCGGGCCCCGTGTGGTCGCTGTTCTTCAGGGGGACGACCACGGTGAACTCGGAACCGACGCCCTTTTCGGACTCCACGGAGATGGTGCCGTTCATCAGCGTCACGATGTTCTTCGTGATCGCCATGCCCAGCCCGGTGCTGCCGTATATGTTGCTGCGGCCGCTGTTCTCCTGGGAGAAGGAATCGAAGATCCTGGGAATAAAGGACTTGTCCATCCCGATGCCGGTGTCCTTGACAATGAACTTCAGCGTGGACTGGTCCTCGAAGGACGCGGTGCGCTCCACGGTCAGCGTGATCCTGCCGGGCGCGTCGGTGAACTTGATGGCGTTGGAGAGGATGTTGATGAGCACCTGCTTGAGCTTCATATCGTCGCCGATATAATAATCGCTCACCCCGCCGATCGTGGAGCACTCATAGGTCAGCCCCTTCTCCTGGCACTGGGTCATCACCATGGTGTTGATCTGTTCGAGCATGGACCGGAACGAGAACTCCTCGTGCCGCAGCACGATGCGCCCGGACTCTATGCGGCTCATATCCAGTATGTCGTTGATCAGCCCGAGCAGATGCCGCGCGCTCTCGCCGATCTTTTCCAGGTATTCCTTCGTCTCGGGCGCCAGATCCCCGTTCCGCAGCGCCAGCCCGTCCAGGCCGATGATCGCGTTCATGGGCGTGCGGATCTCGTGGCTCATGTTGGACAAAAACGCGGTCTTGGCCCGGTTGGCCTGCTCTGCCGAGGCCAGCGCGTCGCTGAGCACCTGCTGCTGTGCCAGGGAGGCGCGCATCTCCTCGTCGATGTCGGCGAAGCACACGCCCACGGAGCGGATGCTGTTGTCGCCGGGCTCCTCCAGATGCCGCACGTCCGCGATGCGCAGCATCGCGTAGGTCTCAACGCCGTCCCGGTCCTCCAGAAAGCGGTAAGTGATCAGCGGCTGCCGGAGCAGCTCCTCACGGATATGGTCCGGCTGTATGAACCGCAGGAAGCCCTCCCGGTACTCTTCCGTGACGTGGTTGTCGGCGAAGTCCGTGAAGTCCCGCAGGAACGGGAACCGGTCGCCCTCCGCCGGCGCCTCCACGAAGCGCCTGTCCTCCCGGTAGCAGACGGCCTCGTCTTTGTCCAGGTCCACATAGTACACGCTGCGGTAATCGGAGGAGAGGGCTCCGATCATGCTGGCCTGCTGCTCCTGCCGGGTCTGCTGCTCGAGCAGCTCCTCCTGCAGCGCGATCTGCTGCTCCTTGGCGCGGCTCTCGGTCTCCAGGGTCTCCTTCTCGATGAGCAGCCGGGCGTTCCTGCGGATCTGGCTGATGATAAAGGTGAGCATCAGCCCGAGCACCAGCACGGTCAGCCCCGTCATCAGCAGGCTCCTGCGGATGATCCCGCCGGAAACGGTGCTGATGCGCTCGCTGATCACGCTGTCGCGGACAAGATAGGTCAGCAGCCAGTCGGTGCCCTTCACGGGGTTGTAGCTGAGCGTCTCCTGCACGCCGTTGTAGCTGAAGGCCGCGACGCCCCTGTTCCCCTCGCGGAAATCACGCTCGATCTGCCCGTAGGAATAGCCGCCCTCATAATCGGCGCGCTCAAGCGCCTCGAGGAGGTTGTCCTCCACGGCCAGACCGCCGAGGACCGTGTTGCTCAGCGCCGTGCCGCTGCCGGTGTAAATGTTGCAGAAGGTGGTCTCCGAATCCTGCGAGCGAAGGGACACGCCCTGCAGCATCACGTCCATGTTGATCTCCTCAAAGCAGGCGACCAGGGCCTTCCCGTTGATGGTATAACCGCGGTCGCGGATCGGCGCCGCGATCACGACCTTCTTGTCGGCCGTCTCAAGGTTTTTCACGGAGATCTCCGGTTCGGAAAGCGTTTCGGGGTCGAAGGCGTACTGCCCGATCTCATCGGTGATGCCCTCGTCCGCGGTGTACACCAGCCCGTCCTCGTCGACAAAGGCGAACCGGTCGAGATTGAAGAGTGTCTTCATGTACCGCTGGTACGAGCGCATGTGCTCCAGATCGCGCAGGTCTTCCTTCTCGTCGATCAGGTCCACGGCGATGCGGATGACGCGGATGTTCTCGTTCAGGTTGTCTTCCACTACCCGGACGCGCCGCCCCGCCAGCTCGTCCATATACAGCATGCTCACGGAGCGCACGGCGTCCACCGCATCCTTCCGGGCGCTGCGGCCGGTCCATATCGTCCCGAGGATCAGGATCGCCGCTACCAGTGCGGCGCCGACCGCCGCGATCCTCACGGTCGAATTGGTTCGCTTTTCGTCCATTGGATCCGCCTCCCGATTCAGCTTCAAGACAGCAGCCGTGCCAGTGTCTTCATGATCTCGGCGATGTCGTAGGGCTTTGCAAGATGCGCGTTCATCCCGGCCTCCTGCGCGTTTTTCCGGTCCTCCTCAAAGGCGTTGGCGGTCACGGCCACGATGGGGATGCCGGCCTTTACGGGATCGTCCATGGCGCGGATCTTTCCGGCGGCCGTGTACCCGTCCATGCGCGGCATCTGCACGTCCATGAGCACGATGTCGTAAGTTCCCGCCGGCGCTTCGGCCATCTTTTCCACGGCCTCCGTCCCGTCCCGGGCCACCTCCACGGTAAAACCCGCGTCCTCGAGGATCGCGGTGGCGATCATCTGGTTCATCTCGTTGTCCTCGGCCAGCAGCACCCGCCTGCCCGTGAAATCCACGGCCGTGTCCGTCTCCGGCCCGGACCGGGCGCTCTTATCGCTGAGCAGGAACGGCAGCTCCACGGTGAACTCGCTGCCCTTGCCCTCTTCGGAACTGACGGATATCGTGCCGCCCATCAGGTCCACGATATTCTTTGTGATCGCCATGCCCAGCCCGGTGCCCTGGATCCCGCTGACCGTGCTGTTCCGCTCGCGGGTGAAGGCATCGAAGATCGTCTTGCGGAATTCCTCGCTCATGCCGATCCCGGTGTCCGAGATCCGGAACTCGAACACAGCCCGGTTCCTGTCGGGGGAGGGCTTTTCCGTTACGGCAAAGCGGATCGACCCGCCTTCGGGCGTGAACTTGATGGCGTTGGACAGGATGTTGAGCAGGATCTGGTTCAGGCGCAGCCTGTCGGCCACGATGTCCTCGTGGATCACTCCCCGGGTATCGACGGTCAGATCCAGATGCTTGTCCGTCACGCCCGACTGGACGATGGTCTTCAGGTCACTGATGACCTCGGGAAGATGCACGTCGGAGGCCTCAATGGTGACGTTGCCGCTCTCGATGCGGCTCATGTCCAGAACGTCGTTGATCAGCGAGAGCAGGTGCCGGCTGGACACGGAGATCTTCCCCAGATAATCCTGCACGAGCTCCCGGTCGTCGATATGGGAGGAGGCCAGCGCCGTGAAGCCGACGACGGCATTCATAGGCGTGCGGATGTCGTGGGACATGTTGTTCAGAAACACGGTTTTGGCCCGGCTGGCTGCCTCGGCCGCGGCCAGCGCGTCCGACAGGGCCTCCTGGCTTTCGGCCAGCTCGCGGTTCTTTTTTTCCAGTACGAGACGGGCGGCTTCCTTCTCCCGCGCTTCCTTCCGGGTCCGCCGGATATCCCGCGTCAGCAGGAAGATCACCAGCGCGGCCACGGCGAGGATCACGGACCCGAAGGTGGCCATGTGGTCGCGCAGGGCATCGGCGATGCTGTAGGAGTAGAGCGCGCCGGTGTACCGGTAGGACAGATTCTGCGCGTAGTCGCTGCCGATCACGTTGACGCCCCGGTTGAGCAGCTTGAGCAGCCCCTCGTTTCCGATCTCCACGCCGAAGCACCGGTCGTCGTTCCGGCCGGACTGATGCAGGGACAGGCCCTTGTAGCGGCGGTTCTTGAGCATATCGTTGGCGCGCAGGCCGTTGAGCGTCGTGCAGCCCGCCTTGCCGTCGAGCACCGCGGCCAGACACTCGTCGATGGAGGGGTAGAGAGTGATCTCGGCGTCGGGGAAGTAGGTGCGCACATAGTAGTACTGCATCCGGTTGTTCTCGTTCACCGCGAAATGCGCGAGGGCGTCCTCGCTGTAAGCGCCGCGGAAAACGATCTCCGTCGATGCGGAGACGACGGGGTTGGACTGGTAGATCCCGTTCTCCTCGGAGTAGTAGAGGCCGCCGCCCACCGGGAAGGCCACGTCGATTTCACCGGAAGCCATGTCCGCCACCATGTCGTCGTAGCTCCGGTAGCCTGCCCAGGTCACGGAGATGTCCGAAATGCCCAGCGTGCTCAGGATCTCGGGCACGAGGTCCTTCACGATCCCGGTGACCTGCCCGTCCGCGTCCGTATCGCTGTAGGGAAGGTAGTTTTCCAGATAACCGACATGCAGAGCGTCGTGGGTGTCCATCCACTCCCGCTCGGCGGCGGAGAACGCCCGCGCCGTCACGCTCAGGGAATAGTATTTGGCGCTCAGGGAGTTGAGATAGTTCGGCTCCTCCGCCGCGAGCATCAGCTGCGCCGCGTTGAGCTCGGCGAGCAGGTCCGGACGCCGGATGTTCACGCACAGGTAGTAGTCCGAAGAGCCGAAGGCGTACATCACCTCGGCGTGCGGCCGGACGTGTGAGCCCACGCCCTCGGCCACGAACACGTCCAGCTCGCCGGAATCGAAGGCTCCGAACAGCTGCGGATGGTCGGGAAAGGAAACGACCGTCGCGTCGACGCGGTAGTCGTCCAGCCAGCGCTCGAGCACGCCGACCATGGCGCTGTCGAGCACGCCGATGACCTTGCCTCTCAGCGTGGCGGGGTCCGCGGTGATGTCCGTCTCCGAGTCCTGCTTCACCAGGTAATAGGCCTCGCTGCCCATGATGGCGTCCGGATAGCTCAGCACAGCGGTCCGTTCCTCGCGGAAGGCCAGTCCCGCCAGCAGGTCGATGTCGCCGTCGAGCAGCATCTGGTAGAGCTCGCCGTAGCCGCCGTAGACATACTCGTATTTCCAGCCCGTGTATTCCGAGAGCTTGCGGTAATACTCATAGGCATAGCCGGTCTTTACCGCGCCCTCCTCGGCGCCCTCCTGGAATACTTCGTTCTCGTAATAGCCGACGCGGACGGGCGACTCGTCAGACTGCGCCCGCGCCCCGGCGGGCCCGAACAGTCCCAGCGCCAGCACCAGGCACAGGACGATCCTGCCGGCGGATTTTATCCGGTCATGCTGTTTTCCGCGCATGGTCACAGCCTCCTGATCATCGAGTTTCAAATGACCCTCGGTCACGGCTTGATTCTCATTAAATTAAATATTAACACAGGCCGGCGGCCGTTTCAAGACCGCCCGGCCGGAGAGGGAAGGCCCGGGAATAAAACAGTTGAAAGCGGCGCGCGCGGTTGATATAATGAAACTGGGATATAGTATTCAGCGCCTTCGGCGCTGTCATGGAGGTAGCGGCGATGCCGGACAAGAACCTGAAATTCCATTCCGCCGACGGGAAACGCAAGATCCTGCTCATAGAGGATGAACCGATCAACCGGGAGATCCTGTCCATGATGCTCGCGGACAGCTACGACGTGCTCTGCGCCGAGGACGGCGCCCGCTCGCTGGAGCTGCTGGACGCCCACTGCGAGACGCTGAGCCTGGTACTGCTGGACCTGAACCTGCCCGACATGAGAGGCATCGACATCCTGCGCCGTATCAAGTCCTCCGAGCGCATGGGGCTCCTGCCGGTCATCGTGATGACGGCGGACCAGGAGGCGGAGGTCGAGTGCCTGAGTCTCGGCGCCATCGACTTTATCCCCAAGCCCTACCCCAAGCAGGAGGTCGTGCGCGCGCGCATCCTGCGCACCATCGAACTCTACGAGGACCGCGACATCATCCGCTTCACCGAGCGGGACCAGCTCACGGGCCTGTACAACCGGGAGTTCTTTTATCACTACGCCGACCAGTTCGACTCGTTCCATCCCAATATACCCACGGACGCGATCGTTCTGAACATCAACCATTTCCATATGATCAACGAGCGTTACGGGCGGGAGTTCGGCGACGACGTCCTCCGCCATGTGGCCCGGAAGCTGCTCGACTCCGTGGAGGGCACCGACGGCATCGTCTGCCGCCGCGAGGACGACACCTTCCTGATTTACTGTCCCCACCGCGGCGACTATACCGAGATGCTCAACCTCATCTGCGAGGACATCGGCGCGGATTACCACGTCCGCGCGAGGATGGGCGTGTATTCCCACGCCGACCGTGGCATCGAGATCGAGCGGCGCTTCGACCGCGCCAAGCAGGCGGCGGACATGGTGAAGGGCCGCTACTCCCACGAGGTGGGCATCTACGACGACGCCATGCGCGAGAAGGAGCTCTACAACGAGCAGCTTCTCGAGGATTTCCACACCGCGATACGGGAAAAGCATTTCACGGTGTTCTACCAGCCAAAGCTCGACGTCCGGGGCGAAAGACCTGTCCTCAGCAGCGCCGAGGCGCTCATCCGCTGGCGGCATCCTCAGCTCGGCATGGTGAGCCCTGGGGTGTTCATCCCCCTGTTCGAGGCCAACGGCCTTGTACGGGAGCTGGACGCCTATGTCTGGCGGGAGGCCGCCGAGCAGGCCGCCCGGTGGAAAGAGTCGCTCGGCCGTTCGATCCCGGTCTCGGTGAACGTCTCCCGCGTGGACATCGACCCGCGTCTGCCGGAACTGATGTCCTCCATCGCCGACGAGGCCGGCCTCGAGCGCCGGAATCTGCTGCTGGAGATCACCGAGTCGGCCTATACCGACAACACGGAGCAGATCATCGCCATCGTGAAGGACCTGCAGGGCCGCGGCTTCCGTATTGAGATGGACGACTTCGGCACGGGCTACTCCTCGCTGAACATGATCGCCATGCTCCCCTTCAACGCGCTGAAGCTGGACATGAAGTTCATCCGCAATGCCTTCAGTCCCCGGAAGGACCTGCGGCTGCTCAACGCCGTCATCGGGCTGGCCAAGTCGCTGGACCTGCCCATCATCGCCGAGGGCGTGGAGACCGAGGAGCAGATGCTCACGCTCCGTTCCATCGGCTGCGACATCGTGCAGGGATATTACTTCTCCAAACCGCTGCCCGCCGGGGAGTTCGAGGCTTTCGTCCGCGGCATGGAGGCGTAAACTCCGCTTCGCCCGCATACCTGTTTTATATACATTATTATATATAGTGAGGATTCGTCATGATCACTGTCGACGCACTGCGCGCTTTTGGCGCGAATACCGAAGAGGGCCTCGGCCGCTGCCTGAACAACGAGACGTTTTATCTGCGCCTTGTGGGCATGGCTTTGGACGACGCCAACTTCGCCAAGCTGGAGGACGCCGCCGGGAGAGGCGACAAAAACGCCGCGTTTGAGGCCGCGCACGCGCTCAAGGGCGTGCTGGGCAACCTGGGCCTCACGCCGCTCTATGAGCCCGCCTCGGAGCTGACGGAGCTGCTGCGCTCCGGCGCGGACGCGGATTATCCCGCGCTCGTCGCGGATCTCCTTGCCCGGCTGAAAACGCTCACCGCGCTGCGCGAGGGATGAAACGCCCGATCGTGCTCCTGCTGGCGCTGTGTCTGGCGCTGCTGTGCTGCGGCGCCGCTCCGGCGCCGCGGGAGAGCGAACAGACGCGTATGGAGGTGCCGCCCATGGCCACGTCGGCCTTCCACCCCGAACTGGCGGAGAACTCCGGGAAGGTCAGCGTCGACCTGTCCGCCGTCAGCGAAGGCTATGTGGCTCTGTGCGCCTACTCAAACAGCCGCCTGAAGGCGCAGGTGCTCAAGGACGACATGACCTATACCTACGATCTCTCCTCCGAGGGGGTGCCGTCCATCCTGCCGCTCCAGTGCGGCAGCGGGCGCTACACCATCCGCGTGCTGGAGAACGTCGGCTCGACCAAATACGCCGTTATCTATATCACCGAGCGGGACGTGAAGCTGCTCGACGAGTTCCAGCCCTTCCTGCGCCCCAACGATTACGCCCGTTATGACGCCTCTTCTCTGTGCGTCCAGAGCGCCTCGCACATCGCCGCGCACAGCCGGGACGCACTGGAATTCATCGGGGGAGTCCACGAGCTCATCTGCGGCAGCATCGCCTACGATGCCGTCAAGGCCTCGTCCACCACGACCATGTATCTGCCGGACGTGGACGCAACGCTGATCAGCGGCAAGGGCATCTGCTTCGACTACGCGTCGCTGGCCGCGGCCATGCTGCGCAGCCAGGGCGTTCCGACCAAGATCATTTTCGGCTATGTGGCGCCGAACGACCTTTACCACGCGTGGAACATGTTCTACACAAAGGAGAAGGGGTGGATCACCGTGAGCTTCGAGGTCGGGGACGACACCTGGAACCGCATCGATCTCACCTTCTCCGCCGGCGGAGCGTCGGACGAATTCATCGGCGACGGCAGCCATTACACAGCGGTATATTATTTCTGACAGGGAGGGGAACGACATGAGCAAAAGGGAATTGGATGAACTGGGCGTCAGTGCTTTCTGCGAGAGCATGGCGATGATGGTCCGGGCCGGTATCCCCGTGGAAGAGGCCGTTTCACTCCTTAAGAGCGGAAAAAGCGGCGAGGGCGTGCTCGAACGCGCTCTGGAACAGATGGAAACGCGGATCGCCGGGGGCGGCTCCCTGGCCGACGCGATGGAACAGACGGGGATCTTCCCCGAATACGCCGTGCGGATGATCTCCGTAGGCGAGGACACGGGCCGGCTGGAGAACGTGCTCTTCCGCCTGTCGCGCTACTATACCCGGCAGAAGAACGTTTCCGACGGGCTGCGCACCGCGCTCACCTATCCCGCCGCGATGCTGCTGCTGATCATCGCCGTGCTCGCGGCCATGCTCACGCTTGTGCTCCCGGCCTTCTACGCGGTCTACGACCGGCTGACGGGCAGTCTTGCCGCCTCCTCCTACGCCTACATTCGCCTGGCGGGGGTGTTCTGCACCGTCGCCCTTGTGGTGATGTCTCTGCTGGCGCTGACGCTGCTCACGGGCCTCCTCCTGTGGAAGAACGGGAAGCGCGGCGCCGTCATCGCCGTGCTGGAGAAGTTTCCCGCGTGCCGGGACATCCTGAGCGCCAACGCGCTTTTCCGCTTCACCTCCGCGCTGAGTACCCTGCTGGCCAGCGGCCGTATGCAGGACGACGCGGTCAGCGAGAGCATCCCGATGGCCGGCTCTGCCGCCGCGGAGCAGAAGCTGCGCGTCATGGCCGGACATATGGAAGAAGGCCACGGCATCGCGCAGGCTGCCTGGGAGGCGGAGCTCTTCGAGCCGGTCTACGGGCGCATGCTGCTCTCGGGCGAGCGCAGCGGCGAGACCGAGCAGGTGCTCGAGCGCCTGGCGGAGCTGCTGGAAGAAGACGTCGAGGGCAGGATCGAGCGTCTCACCGAAACGGTCGCGCCCGCGCTCTCGGGCGTTTTGATGGTAACGGTCGGCCTCACGCTCGTCAGCGTGATGCTGCCGCTGATCGGCATGATGAACGCCATAGGCTGAGGGGGACGGCATGTATTCCGACCGGAAAAAGAAAAAAACCGGCCTGCCGGCGCTCCTTCTGGCTGTGCTGCTGCTGACGGCGGCGGTGTTTTACGGCTTCGGCGGCTCGGGCCGGGATATCAGCGAGGAGGGCGCCGCGGCCATCCATGAGACCGTGCGCCGCGCCGCGCTGCAGTGCTGCGTTGTGGAGGGCGTATACCCGCCCGACCTGCAGTATCTGCAGGACAACTACGGCCTGCAGATCAACACGGAGGACTACTACGTGGTCTACGACTGCTTCGCATCCAACCTGCCGCCGACGATCCGCGTGGTGCCCCGCTCCGCGCAGGGGAGGGGCTGAGCGTGAACCGGGGAGAGAGAAATCCGGCCCTGCTGCTGTCCGTGGGCATGCTGGCTCTGTTTATCGCGGGTTCGCTGCTGCTGGTGATCTTCGCGGCCGGCAGCTACCGCGGCGTGGTGGACAACCAGTACGACGCCATGGACGAGCGGGCTCTGACGGCCTACATCTCCGCGAGCGTGAAGGCCAACGACACTCTCGGCGCCGTGGACGCGGAGGACTCCGAATACGGCCGGGTCCTGGTCGTCACCGACACGTCCACGGGCTGGGCTCTGCGCTATTATCTGTACGACGGCTGGCTGGTGGAGGATTTTGCCCGGTCCGGCACGCCGCTTTCGCCGGATCTGGCTCAGCCGATCGCGCCCACCGGGAGCTTCTCGGCGGAGCGGAGCGCGAGCGGACTCTGGAGCGTGACCACCGACGCCGGCCGGACGGTGCTGGACATCCGCAGTGAACGGGAGGATACGCCATGAAGAAAGCTCGATGGTCCTCCTTTTACAGCGAAGCGCTGCTTCTGGTCGTGATCTTCGTGGCGCTGGTGCTGGTGCTCACCGGTGTATTCACCGCGGCGCGGGCCCAAAGCGCCTCCGCGCGCCGGCTCTCCCGCGCCGTCACGATCGCGGCCAATACGGCCGAGACGGTCTCGGCCGCGGCCGACGGCGGGGAGCTGCTGGCCCTTCTCAACGAAAACGCCAACGCTTTCCCGATGAAAGACACGGCGGGCGTCACCGCGTATTACGCCGCCGACGGCACGCCCGACCCGGAGGGGGAATTCCGCGTGGATGTGTTCACGCTCACGGAGAGCGCTGCTTCGGGATCGCTTTTCAGCGGCCGCATCCTGGTGAGCTGCGGAGATGAGGAGCCCGTCTATCACCTGGAGACGGTGTATTTCCGAGAGGAGGCGGCGCCATGAACAGGCCGACGGTACGGCTGGGCCCGGCGGCGGTGCTGCTCACGGTCATCGCCATCTGCCTGGCGATCCTCGCGATCCTCACCTTTACCACCGCGCGGGCGGACCTGCGCCTTGCGGAAAAATATGCCGACACCGTCCGGGCGCGGTACGCGCTCGAGAGCGAGGGACAGAAATATATGGCCGGCCTGGCCGCCGCTCCCGGCACGGCGCCTCCGGCGGACGCCGACGGCGTGATCCGCGTGGATATGGAGCGGGACGGTTACCGGCTCAGCATAGCCCTTGAGCCCGACGGAGCGGGCGGCTTCCGTACGGTCGGGTGGCGCCACGAGAAGCCATGGGAGGCCGAGCCTGCGATCGGCGACCTCTGGAGCGGATTTTTCGGAACAGGGGGGATAGGCTTTGCAGATCCTTGACATACTCAACAAAGCCGTGGAGCTCGGCGCCGCGGACGTCTTCCTGGTAGCCGGTCTTCCGGTCACCTATAAGTGCGACGGCCGCCAGCTGCGCGGGAGCGACGGCGTCATGAAGCCGGCGGACATCATGGCGGCGGTGGACGAGATCTACGCCGTCAGCCGCCGCAGCCGGGTGAACATCGACCGCGGCGCGGACGACGACTTCTCCTTCGCCGTACCCGACCTGGGACGCTTCCGCGTCAACACGTTCCGGCAGCGCGGCTCGCAGGCCGCGGTCATCCGTGTGATCCGCTTCGGTCTGCCGGATCCGGCGGCTCTCGGCATCCCGGAGAGCGTGCTCTCTCTGGCGGACAACAAGAAGGGCCTGGTGCTCATCACGGGCTCGGCGGGCACGGGCAAGTCCACCACGCTGGCCTGCATGATCGACCGCATCAACAAATCGCGCGACTGCCATATCATCACGATGGAGGACCCCATCGAGTACATCCACCGGCATGAGCGCGCCATCGTGACGCAGCGCGAGATCTCCATTGACACGCCGGGCTATCTGGATTCGCTGCGCTCAAT
>JAEEGF011422491.1_pt1 | contig 13841 bp, 8 predicted proteins | sample 9134171 | NCBI WGS metagenome assembly JAEEGF01 (sample SAMN16246542, study PRJNA631951) | gut metagenome | biome: gut microbiome; feature: rumen; material: AP-attached | host: Bos | place: Iran: Karaj | collected 2018-10
TATAACTTTCCAGCAGGCGGTTGTCTGCGTCTGCACGGGCGATATAGACGCGATTGGTGTCGATTTTGCCTGGATTTTTCGGATGGAAGCCGTCTTCGCCGACGCCGTAGTAGCAGGCCATGCCGCCGACATATGTCTGCGAACCGTCTGTTTGCGGCGGTTTGGAAAGGAATTCGCCGCCTTTGGCAATTGGCTTGGAAATCTGCCAGGCATTTTCCTTCCAGCTTGCAATGTAATAGGTTATCGTTTCCGGCTTGTCTAGTTCAAACGTCGCGAAACCAATGCGTAGGGGAACCGTCGGCGCGACTTCCAGCAGACGGACGGTGGTCTTTTCGGGCGAGTCATAGACGATGGACAGATCCTTCAGATTGAGCTGTGACGTGACAGACGTGCCATCTTCGAGTTTTCCGCTCTTATAAAGATTCATGGGCTTCCGTTGTCCGTCAGGCATGACAAGCCATCCGTCCGCATCGAAGAAACCGAAGTGGATGGTGTGGTCCGCTGAGACGCGTGGATGACCATAGAGGGCGAAAGCCCACCGTTCCAGAACTCCGTAATGGCTGGGAACCAATTGCTTGCGAATGTCGATGTAGAAAAGGCCGCCTGCGTCCGAAGACAGAAAACAAGACGGTTCGCTCCAATGGAGGCCGTCCTTTGAATAGCGGAATTCCCATGTGACGCCGGCAACGCGTGTGAACAGCCATAGTTCGTGTTTGTAGATGTTTTCGAACAATTGGACGTATGTGACGCTTTTATCGTATGTTAGGACGATCTCTTGACAGAAGGAATAGATGTCGTAGGGCCGATTGGTGATACGGTAGCAAACGGTGGATGTGGCGGCATGGCCCGTGTAGGCGACGACGATCCGTCCGTCTTGTAAAATACAGATGGCCGGAGAGTTATGTTCATCAGCATAGTTGCAGTTGAGGCGGCAGACGATGGTGTCTCGACTCGGTGTGCGGCTGCATTTGGCGTCGAACTCCTTGATATGGATTTCCCCCATGTCGGTCATGTAAACGATATAGGTCATGCCGTTGTCGCCGACGATGGACTTTTCATTGATCCACCAGTCCGTGTTAGCACGTTTGATGCGGACTTCCCTGCATTTACTCTGATTGATCATGGTTCGACTCCTTTCGTGAAAAGTGGAGACGCTTTCGGCTTGCAAAACATGTTTGCATGACTATTTTTTTTACTTAATGAGATTTAATCTAATTCAATTGTCGTTTTTATCAAATGTTTAAACTTTTCTAATAATTGATATTTTCCCTAGATGGAGGAATTTACATGGACATGCAGAAAGAAACGGAACTGAAGAAAGCCTTTCAAAATCCAGACCGCCGTTATGCGATCTATCCGATCATCCATGGCGGCGTGGCGGCGAATCCGTCACGTGCAGAAGATATTGAACGGAAAGGTTTTGCGGGAATCGTCGGCAACGTGCCATACGGCGAAGGTTATCCCGACGACGAAGCGGAATGGCAGCGGACGTCGGATGGTTTCCGCGAATTTCTAAAACGCGGCATGCATGTCTGGATTTATGACGAAAAAGGCTATCCGTCCGGAACGGCCGGCGGTGCCGTGACGGACATGAATCCGGATTTCATCGCGCAGGGATTGTACTGCTACGAATATTGGCGGACGCTTTCCGGTCCGTGTGCATATCGTGCGGATGTTCCTGGAGACAAGCTATTTAAGGCGATGTTGCTTCCATTGGACGGCGGTGAGGCGATTGACGTGACAGATACTCAGAATGAACACGGCACGCTGAAAATGCATATTCCAAAAGGCGAATACCATCTGTTCATGATGAGTTCGCGGCGGCTGTTCGACGGCACGCATGCGGCGGAAAGTTATTCGGAGCCACGCAATTACATCAGTCTTTCCGACAAGGCGGCGACGGAGGCTTTCATCAGCGTGACGCATGAAAAATATGCACAGAAGTTGCAGGACGAATTTGGAAAAGGCGTTCTCGCGTTTTTTACGGATGAACCATCGTTGATTGCATGGAACATCCGCACGGCGGTCTATCCGATTGTTCCATGGCATCGTGACTATCCTGCGCAGTTTGAAGCAAAATATGGCTATCCAATTGAATTGGCGGTGGTTGCGGTCGTGACGAAACGCGGCCCGCAGATGCTGAAACGCCGTTGTGACTTCTGGGAGTTCATCGGCGATTCCGTGGCGGCGAACTATTTCGGAACGATACAGGAATGGTGCCATGCGCACGGCATGAAATCGTCGGGCCATTTTCTGGAAGAGGAACGGCTGCAAGCACATGTGTATAATTATGGCAGCATGTACAAATGCGGAAAACGGATGGATTGGCCGGGCATCGACCAACTGGCCAGCGAGCCGTCGCAACTGATGTATTCTGGAAACATTCCGATTGCGCGGTTGTTGGCGTCGTTCGCGGATGTTTCAGGCGAACAGGAGACGTTTACGGAATTTTCCGACCATTCGTCGCGGATGGCGAATCGGCAGATTGGCATCGAATGGGTCCGCGCGTCTGTCAACTGGCATTTCGCCATGGGAATCAACAACTTCACAAGTTATTACAGTTGGGAGAATTTCGACGAAAAGGACATTCCGCCGCTGAACACCTACACGGCGCGGCTGGGCGGACTGTTGCGGCAGGGGCGGCGCGATTCGCGCGTCGCCGTCCTGTATCCGGAAGCGGCGATGTGGGCGACGTACACGCCGTCAGTGGCGGAACGCGCTGTTGACCGTTCGGAGGCGACGATGCGCGTCAACGACACATTTGCGAAAGTGTCGTGGGAGCTGCTGCACCGTCAGATCGACTACGACTACGTTGATGAAGATTTGTTGTTGGATGCGGAGCTGAAAGACGGCTGTTTGTGCTACAAGGCGCGCCGCTATGAATGCGTCGTGCTTCCCGCCGCGCATATTTTGCGCAGAAATACAGTGGATAAATTGATGAAGATGTTGGAAAACGGCATTGGTGTGGTGGTAGTCGGCGATCTGCCGAAGATCGCCCGCGAGAGCGGTGCGGCGGAGGATTTTGCATCGAAATTCGCGCCGTTCGTCGGCGGTCCGAAGCTGAACATCGTGCCGTTGACGTCTGGTTGGACGCTGCCTGGCATGTCGAAACTGACGGCGATGCCGCGCCCTGTGACGATCAAGCCGCATCGTCTCGACTGCGTCTTGACGGGAGCGGAAGGCTCTGGATCCATCATCGACGGCGAAGTGATTTCCGCCAGCATGCTCTCCCATGTGCGCGTTTTGGAGGATGGTTCGCGGATTGTCTTCCTGACGAATATGGGCGGAAAGACTTATGACGGAGAACTTTGCGTCAACGGCGGAAAGAGCGCGGAGATCGCCGATCCGCTGACTGGCGAGATCACGCCGTTGGAATCGACCATAGACGGCGGTGTTCTGAAAATGAATATCCGCCTAAAGCCGTATGCGGCATTTGCTTACATTGTAACCGCTTAGCGGAGCTAAAAGCCTAAAGCTTAAAGCTTAAAGCAGAAAACGCAAAGCTAGAAATCTAGAATCCTAGAAGTCTAGAACTACTAACTTAAGGAATTTGGAGTGAAACACTTGTTTCATGGCAAGTAAAGGCTATATTGAAGGAAATGGTCCATTGCGGTGTCGATGGACGAAGAACAAGAGCCATATCGAAAAGGAGTAACAAGATGGAACTGAAAGGCAGCAAGACGGAAAAGAATTTGCAGACCGCTTTCGCAGGTGAATCGCAGGCCCGCAACAAATACACGTATTTCGCGAGCGCCGCCCGCAAGGAAGGTTTTGAGCAAATCGCGGCGATTTTCGAAATGACCGCCAACAACGAAAAGGAACATGCGAAGCTTTGGTTCAAAGAACTGAAAGGCATTGGCAGCACGTTGGAAAATCTGCTGGCCGCCGCGGCTGGCGAACATGAAGAATGGACGGAAATGTATAAGCAGTTCGCGAAAGAAGCTCGCGAAGAAGGCTTTGAAGAATTGGCGAAACGTTTTGAAGGCGTCGCCGCCATTGAAAAACGCCACGAAGAGCGCTACCGCAAATTAGCTGCGAACATTGAAAAGGGCGAAGTCTGGGTGAAGGTCGGCAAGAATCGTTGGGAATGCCGCAACTGCGGTCATGTCTATTATGGCAAGAAAGCTCCGGAAGTCTGCCCGGTCTGCAAACATCCGCAGGCGTATTTTGAAGTGGAAGCGGAAAACTATTAAAGCTTAAAGCTGAAAGCTAAAAGCTTAAAGCAAAGGCAATTAGGCATAGAAAAAAGAGACTAAAAGGACGAAAGAGACAAAAGCGACAGGAGCTTCCGAGATGATTTCTTGGAAGCTCCTGTTTTTATTATTTCTTTTTTGCCAAGTAGTCTTGTTTGATGGTTTGCCAGAGGATGGTGGCGGCGAGGCGGGAGCCGTCGGGAGAGGCATGTTCGCCATCGCCACGGTAGAGTTCGAGAGATGGATTTTCGGCAAGGCGTTTCCACCATTCGACGCCGACGGGAGCGAGCAGGGCGTTGATCTCTTTCGCGCAAGATGTGTAGGCGTTCGTCAATTCCGCCTGCTGTTCAGGATGGCCTTTTTTCGCCCATGTCATGTACATGACTGGCGTGGAACCAGCCGATTTGATCCATTCCCCAAGCTTCGCAACTGCTTCATGCATCGATTGTTCGGGACCGAAAGGATGCGTGTATTCCTGCAAGACGACGTAGTCGTAGCGACCATTCACGATGTTGAATCTGATGTGCGGCTCTTTGACATGCTGCGCAAGATGCCATCCGCCAATCGTCAGCATCACGACGTCGCAGCGGACGTTGTCCTTTTTCGCCTCCTCAACGAACATCTTCGGCATTTCATTGACGTATGTGTGGCTGTTGCCGATGAATAGCACACGGAGGTCGGGCTTGGTTTCGGCGGCGGCAGACAGAAGCAACGTGGAGACGAGAGCGAGGGAGACGGTGGTTTTCATGGTGGTTTTCTGGAAAACGGCGTTCTTTTACAGCGGTTTGAGTACAAAAACGGAAAAAACGATATATGTTAATCTAATATTGTTTTGCCGCCGTGCAAGCCTTTTAGTGGTCAGTGGTCAGTGGCTAGTGGTTAGTGGCTTCGCAGAGCTTAATGCCCAAACAAGAAGCTGAAAGCAGATGCCAGTGACAATGAAAATGCCAGTGGCAATGATTTTATGATACGATAAGTCTTTAAGTAATAATGTCTTCGGAAGCTGTCAACAATTTAACCAATGCCGACGTCGAGAACGCCGAATCGCCAGAATATCTGACGGAGCAGATTCTCACGTATCTTGGCAACAAGCGAGCCTTGCTGACGTTCATCGGCGACGCCATCGAACTCGTGCAGGAGGCTGTCGGTCATGAAAAACTGTCGATGTTCGACGTGTTTTCTGGCTCGGGCATCGTGTCGCGTTATTTCAAGCGGTATTCCAGTCGGTTGTACGCCAACGACTTGGAGGCTTACAGCCGTTGGGTCAACAACTGCTATTTGACGAACCGTAGCGAAGTCGATATGGAGGTTTTGCGAAACATGCTGTTTGAATTGGAAGACCGTATTCTGGCGAATCTGCAAGGCGGCGTCATCACCGATTTGTATTCGCCATTGGACGATGACAATATCCAAATTGGCGAACGCGTTTTCTTCACACGGCGGAACGCGAAGTTTTTAGACACGGCTGCCCAAGAACTTGCGAAGCTGCCAGAAGAAACACGGAAGTTCTTTTTGGCGCCGTTGATGTATGGCGCAAGCGTCCACGCGAACACGGCGGGCGTGTTTAAAGGATTCTACAAGAACAAGGAAGGCAATGGGCAGTTTGGCGGTCACGCGGAAAATGCGCTGTCGCGAATCAAAGGCGACATCTATCTCATGTTGCCTGTGTTTTCCAAATTCGAATGCGATTTTCAAGTTTACCAGAAAGAGGCGTTGACAGCCGCGCAAGAGATGCCGGAGGATGTGGATTTCGCCTATTTGGATCCGCCGTACAATCAGCATCCATACGGTTCCAACTACTTCATGCTCAATCTGCTAGCGGATTACAAACGGCCTGAAAAAGTTTCACGTGTGGCGGGAATTCCGCTGGATTGGAATCGTTCGGCCTATAATCAACGTCACAAAGCGCAGGAGACTCTGTTCACGCTTGTGGAAAACGTGCGGGCGAAATACATTTTGATTTCATATAATTCGGATGGTTTCGTGAAATACGACGATTTCGTGGAGCATTTGTCGAAACTGGGCGAACTGACGACGATGTCAACGGACTACAATGTGTTCCGTGGCTGCCGGAATTTGAGCGAACGGGACATCCATGTGAAGGAATACTTGTTCTTGTTGAAGCGGCGGTAAACGGTTCTATAATGAGTAATGAGTAATGAGTAATAAATAATGAAAGGATAAAGATGAAAAAGATTTTTGCCATATTCCTTTTAATTGAAATCTTCGCGGTTGCCCAGGTGAGTGTGGATCAGGCGTGCGAACGGTTGCGGAAACTGTCGTGGACGGCTGGCGTGGAGGCGATGCCGGAAGTGATCAAATCACAATCCGCTGATTCGCGCGTGGCAGATATGGCGTTGTATGTCTTCCAGCGGATTCGTGACGCGGAAGCGGATAAACAGCTTGTGGCGGCGTATCCGCAAATTCCGGTGGAACGCCATCCGATGATCTGCGAAGTGCTTGGGAAAAAACATGTTGTGGAAGCCGTTCCTGTTTTGAAACAGGCGTTGACGGAAAAAGGCTGTACAGCGGCCGCCGCGCGGGCGTTGGGCGATATTGCGACAAAAGACGCGTTGAATGCGTTGACGGAATTTCTGCCGAAAGCGGCGAAGGGTGATCGGTTGAGCGTGCTTTCTGGCATGGTGAGCTGTATGAAAAAACTGCAAGTGGAAGATTGCAAGGCGGCCAGTGAAGAGATTTTGGCTGCAGAAGATGCGTTACCGCATCAGAAGGCCTGCGCGTTCGCCGTACGTTGCGAATTGCTTGGTGATGAATCAATTCCGCAGATTGTCGAAGCAATGAAGAATGGCGATGTGACAATCTTGAACGTCATTCCAGAACTTCTTGCAAGCAAACGAATTCCGAATGCGCTGCCCACACTTTCAAAGCAGTGGAAAACGTTTGCCAAAAATCGTGCGTCGATGATTTTCGAAGCCGTCGGGCGGACGGCGAACAAACAGTATGAAAACATTCTGCTGGAAGTCATGGCGGAAGAAAAGGAATATGAACGGCTGCGGTTGGCGGCGGTGAATGCCTTAGAGACTTGCGGAACGGAAGCATGCATCGTTCCATTGGCGACGGTGGCGACGACGACGGAACATGGCTGCCAATCATCGCGTCGCGTATTGACGCGGATAAAGTTGGAACCCGTTGGCACCATTGATGATATGATGATGCGCAAGGCGGCGGATGCGACGCTTCCGACGGCCGTTCGGGCCGTTTTGGTAGGCGTTTTGGGGCAGCGTCATTATCGTCCATCCTTTAAGCTGTTGCTGGACAGCGCAGTTTCCAATGATGACGCAGTGCGTCGTGAAGCCATCGCGGCGTTGCCGATGATTGCCAGAGAAGAGGATTATCAAACGGTTGTGGCGCTGTTGGCCCATGCTTCCAAAGCTGGCGATCGCAGTCGTTTGGCGACATTGGCGGTGACGCTGGGGCATCTGGCGAAGGACAAGAAAGCTGTCGGCGATGTTCTGCTGGCGGCGCTGACGCAGGGCGACACACCTGTCAAAGTATCGATTCTCAACGTTTTAGGCAAACTGGGGATGGAGGCGACGTTGGCGGACATCGTGAAGGCGTTGGACAGTCCGGATGACGGCGTGAAACGCGCGGCGATTCTAGCGTTGACGGAATGGCCGAATCCTGCGCCAATTGATGCGTTGCGGACAGCCTGCAAGGCTGAAAACAACAACCATGCGTTGCGGATTTTGGCGTTGCGCGGCTATGCGCAGATGCTTTCGTTGCCGAGCAATCGTCCCATTGACGAGACAATCGCCATGTACAAGGAAGCCATGCAATTGGCGACGGGCGTGAACGAAAAGGTGTCGATTCTCAGCGGAATAGGGCGCGTGGCCCATCTCAAGGCGTTGGAACTAGCACAATCGTATCTAACAGACGCAGAGCTGAAAGAAAGTGCGAAAGTGGCTGTCGAAACGATCCTTGAGAATATGGCTGACAGTAGCGTCAAGGCGTTAACGGCATCCCATAATTCGTCGTCAACGAAGTTGGCGATTGACGGAAAGCGCAACACGCGTTGGAACATCGGCAGACGGCAGACCGGCGGCGAATGGTTCCAAATCGACATGGGCATGTCCAAAACATTGATCGCCATAGAGATAGATTCTGGTGACGAAGGTGATGACTATCCGGGAGCCTTGGATGTGATGGTATCGGCTAACGGTCAGAATTGGACAAAATTCGCGGCCATGGAATTCAGTTCGCGTCAATACACGATTCCGATGAACGGGACATTTACGCGGTTTGTGAAGCTCGTGCTGACGAAGCCGCGGCAGCGGTTCTGGTCGATTTGCGAAATGAAAGTCGTGATTCCGCCTGTTGTGATAAAAAAAATGCCGTGACGTTGGTCACGGCTCGTAAGATGGAGCGGGTGAAGGGAATCGAACCCTCCTCACCAGCTTGGAAGGCTGGAGCATTACCACTATGCTACACCCGCATTGTTTGCGAAAGTGCATATACTATACAAGTGATTTCTGAATTGACAAGTTGTAAGCGTGAAAAAAGTAGCGACGGCATTCTCGCCGTCGGCTTGAAAAAGTAAGTAGCGACGGCGTCCTCGCCGTTGGAACAAAAATACGGATAATAATTATGGATTTAAAAGACATACGCATAGAAGCGGCAGGAAACAACTTTCCTGCGGAATTGAAACGGATTCGCTATAAAAGCGGCGTAGATGGCATGGATGATTGGGCGATGGTGCTGCCGCCTAAAAGCGGCACGAAATGGCTCGTCTGCATCCATGGCCATGGCAGTTTGGGTGATCAGCTCTATACACGGAAGGACATTCACGATTGGTATCTGCCGCGCTTTCTTGAACGCGGCTACGGCATTCTGACACCGACGTTGCGCGGCAACGCATGGATGGCGCCGCCAGCCGTGGAAGATTTAGACGGTCTGTTGGATTTCCTCCGTGCGGAATACAAGGTAGACAAATTCTACTTTTTCGGCGGTTCCATGGGCGGCACGGCAAATCTGACGTATGCCTGCCTACGACCACAGAACGTGGCGGGCGTCGTCGCAAATGGCGCAGCGACGGATTTGGTGTCGTACATCTCCTTCTGCCGCAACGGACAGGACAAGATTCCTGTGTTGAAGGATATTGCAGACGCGATTGAGAAGAACTACAACCACGATACGGCGTTGATGCGGGCCCATTCCGCGCTTTACAATTGGCAGGCATTGAAAGGCAAACGGATTTTATACACGCAAGGGACGTTCGACCAATTGATGCCTGTGGCGGATGCACGTCGTTTCGCGGGCGCGATGGCGGAGGAGCGCGGCTTTGCTTACGTGGAGATTCCAGGCGGCGACCACGATTCACCTTTGTTCATCGGCTTCACGGAAAATAGCTCCGCCTTCAAGCCGTTTGATTGGATGGAGGGAGCCGCTTCGCAGAGCTGAAAGCTTAAAGCTGAAAGCTAAAAGCAAATACAGCCACTTCGCAGAGCTAAAAGCTTAAAACTGAAAGCCTAAAGCAAAAACAAACGTGTTGTGGAAATAAAAGTATTTCTCTATAAGAGACATAAGGGACGAAAGGGACAGAAGCGATAGCACACACAGTAAAGGCCTATGGCTGAAAGAGTCAGCCATAGGCCTTGATTTTTAGGCGGCATTTCGCTTTAAGCTTTATGCTTTAGGCTTTCAGCTCCGTCAACGGTGGCATTTCGCTTTAAGCTTTAAGCTTTAGGCTTTTAGCTCCGCCGTAGGCGGTCAGTATTTTTGCAACAATTCAAGCATCTTGCGGTCGAGCTTGTGGCCGTGGAAGTCTTCGTATTGGACGTCTTTGCGGTCGCTGTCGAGAATACCGAAAGAGCCGCGGAAGTTCCACAGGGCCCAGCCCATGTTCGCTTCCTTCCAGTTGATGAGGCAGTCTTCCAGCCAGGCGAGAACGACATCGTGCGGCGTCTTGTTGTAGGATCCAAATTCGCCGACGATGATGCCGACGCCTTGTTCGCGCAGTTTGATCCACGGCACGATGCCTTCTTTCCACAACCATTCGCGCCCGAGGGAGGCCTCTTTTTCCATGCCCCACTTGCCGTCTTTGAAATAGAACGGATTCTGCTTCTGACCATAATTCGTCAAAAGGGCAAGAATGTTTTCAGGCTTGTCGCCGACGGCAACAGCGATTTCGGGAATGGTCACCCAGTCGCCTTTCACAGCGGTCAGTTCCAATTGTTTGGCTCCAGCCGGAATATCGATGAAACAATTGAGATTATAGACGTTTTGATAGACGTTCCAGTCTTTTGCGTAAACTTCCTTCTCCCATTCGCCTTTGCCCGGACCGGGCGTGAACTCGCGTTCCCAAATCTGCTGTCCATCGGCCTTTAGGGCAAGCGTGATGCGTGTGGAGACGGTTCCGATTTTGATGCGCAATTTCGCGGCTTCAGCGCATTTCCAGCCGATGGACATCGTATGATCCATTTCAGGCTTGGCAGTTCCTGCGAGCCAGCCGACGGCGTTCATCAGCGGCCAGGTGGGCAGGGCGTATTGATCGCCGTTGGCCCAACTGGCCTTGTAGTGGCTGATATTGCTAGGCCGATAGCCACGGGTGGCCTGCGCGACGCCGAGCGGGATCAATTCCTTGCAGGGATTGCTGCCCCACTGGAGGCCGTCGCAGATGATGAGGCGGTCCGGATCCTCCTTGTGGATGGCGTCCACCATGATTTTGACGACTTTCGCATACGTCGCTCCGTCGATGTCGGCGGGTTCGTTGAAGAGGTTGAATGACAGCTGCGAATTCGGAATGCCTTTGTAGCGTTTCGCGAAGACGCCCCAATGCATCGCGCAGACACGTTGCGCATCTTCATCCTTCCACAAGTTCTTCTTTTCACGTGGGTTGGCGACGGTGTAGCCTGGTGCGCGATGGAAGTTGATGCAGACATGGATGTCGTACTTCTTGCCAAATTCAATCGCTTCGTCCACATGTTTCAGAATGTCTTCATTGATTTTCTCCCAATCGCCATCGACGATCCAGAAGCGGTAGTCCATGGGCAGGCGGACGAAATTAAATCCAAGCTCATGGATCATCTGGAAATCCTCTTCTTTGAAGCGCTCCTGCTGGCCCCATGAGATGAACTTTTCCAGAAGATTGAAGCCTCGCCAACGCGGGAGCTGCTTTGCGGACGCTTCGGGTAGCTGCGCTGCGGAGACGGAGAGTGACATGCCGAGGACGGTGGCTAGTAACCAGTTGCCTTTCATTGAGTTACCTCCTGTGGTGGTAGTGAAAAAATACCCTATTTCTCTTCAAAAGCGAAAACCGTAAACAGATAGATCTTTGTTTCGGGCGACTTCCATGCGTCGTAGTCGAGGCCGGCCTTCTCTTCACAGAGATAGCCCATGAAGCGTTTTTTGTCTGGAAGTTGATCCCAAACCTGCGGGAGGAAAAGGCCGCTGTTATGGCCTTGACGGACCATCACGCCATGTTTGAACGGGACGATTTCGTCTGGCGATTTCGCGAGTTTCATGGGCGATAAGACGGAAATTTCGATTTGCAACGCATCCACTTCATCGGCAGTGACTTTGCTGAAACGCGGATCGTCGAACGCGGCGGCGTAAGCCATGTATTCGACAATCTTCCACAACGGATCGCGCGGAGCAGTCGTGCCAATGCAACCGCGAAGACGCCCATTTTTGTGTAGCGTCACGAAAACGGCGGCAGGCTTGAGCAGTTCGGGAAGATTGTCTGGCGGCGTGTAGCTCCATGGACGGCCGTTGGCTTCCGCTGTGATGCGGTCGCGAACAAGCTTAAGCAGTTCATTCTGAACATCTTTACTGACGGAGAAATCATCATCCGTCGTCTGTGCATAAGCAGGCTTTTCCGTGATGCCGAGATTGACATGGAACGGCGTCCCGTGGCCGGATTTGGAAAATGCAGCGGAACCGTAGCCGACGACTTGTTTGCGGTCGTTGGAAACATCGCCAGAATTGGCCTGTTTCAGAATCGTAACCGTATCAGCACCATGACGTTCCGACCAAATCATCGCGACGCCGACACCGCCTGTCGCGCACAATGGCGTGACGAGGCCCGGCCGATTGATGCCGTCGCCGTCATGCCGTGCGCACATCGCCGCGAGATTACCGTTTTGAATCAACGCCATCGTCTCCGCATCCGTTTCGCGGGCGTCGTCCGACGATGGATAGTGCGACATGTCCGAACTGGCGAAAATCAAAATCTTGCGGTTGCCCATGCAGGCCTGTAACGCATCGACGAAATCGCGGCAGAACGTTGGAACGACTTCACCGAACATGACGGGAAGAATCTTGCAATCTGGCTTGATTGTCTGGATGAACGGCAGATGGATTTCCACCGTGTGATCCTTCGCGTGGACACCATCGTGTACAATGATGGACGGCAGGCGTTTACGCATGGCTTGTGCAAGTTCCGTATCGACGGCGATTTTGCCCAGCGGTGTTTCGAAAAATTCGTGGTCGTCCAACACGGCGACGATGTCCGGAGCGTTGCGGCCGAAATCATGGCCGATGATGACGACTGTATCGAAATCAATCCGTTCCAACAACTTGTAAGCGGGAGCGGCTACATGGGCTGAGAAGACATAGCCTGCGTGCGGCGCCATGACGGCGAAGATTTCGCCGTCGATTTTGATATCTGGCGCTTCGTCCAAATAGGTCTGGACGGTTTTGCGGAGAACATTCGGATCTTTTGGATAGAAGGAGCCTGCGACGGCGGGGCGTCTGGTGGATTTGTCGATGTTGAACATGTTTGTTATTAATATATTGGTATGGAGATTGTTAGTGGAGGCGTTTGCGTTTGAATTCCAAAAGGTTGGAGGCGCGAAGGAGACGTTCTTTCATTTTCAATTCTTCTGGATCTTCGCCGGGCGGTGTGATGGGCGTTTCGGGCGGAAGCTTGCGGACGGTGACCTTCGGAATCTCGTAACGTCCTTCCAGAAGGGCGGTTATGCAGGATTCCGTGCAACGAACGGCTGCATCGGAGAAGAGCAGAAGCTCCTCCAAATCCGGCGTGCTGACGATGCCAGGCGGGAAGGGAGGCACGCAAGATGGGCAGCCGCCTTTGCACGGGCAGTCGTGAATGATGTCGCGGCAGAGTTGGAGGGCGTCCGACAGCCGTTCGCAGATTTTTTCCGCATAGCCGACGCCGCCTTCATGCGTGTCGAAAAGGAATAGGGCGCTCGTCCAACGCTGTGCTTCGTCTGTCGCAAGGGAGATGTCGGTATCGACGTCCTGTTCGTCCGCCATGCAGAGCGACGGCGCGACGCGTCTTAGGATGTATCCGAGCCCGTAGAGCGCGGCGCCAAGCCATCGTTTGTCATGGCTGTCCATGAGCGCGATCCAGTCTTTCGGTGGACGGAGCGTCAGCCCTGTCGTATCGTATTCGAACGGCGGCAGCGTGATGGGCCCGTAGCCGATGTTTTCGTACGTCCGTTCGCGGATTTTCTTGTAGAGTTTCGGTTGTTTGTTCACATGGATGGCGCCAAATTTCAGTTCGGCATTCGGAAATTCGCATTCTTCATAGACTTCCGTCAATTCGACGCGATTCTCCCATGATGCCTCCGTGAAATAATCAACATGGACCTTTTCCACGATACAGAGCTTCTTGTCCAGATCGAGATCCATGGACATGTAGCGTTCGCCAAGATGCTGGTAAATTGC
>JAEEGF010662884.1_pt1 | contig 13839 bp, 13 predicted proteins | sample 9134171 | NCBI WGS metagenome assembly JAEEGF01 (sample SAMN16246542, study PRJNA631951) | gut metagenome | biome: gut microbiome; feature: rumen; material: AP-attached | host: Bos | place: Iran: Karaj | collected 2018-10
GGGTCTATCCGAAGCAAGATAGCGACCGCCCCTTCTCGGGGCCAAGGCCACACGGACAGCCGGGTCGAATGCCGAATTCCGCAGGTGCGGCGGCAACTTCTGTTGCCTTATTGATTGCGTTCGAAGCGCAAGTTTTATAAGTTGGTTACTATAAACCGATGCTTCCAGAAGCATACAACTTGTGAAATGGTCAATAAGAGTAGTAAAAGTGTTTTGCTATATAGACTCTCAAACCCATTGTGACCCGGCGTCCCGTACAGGACGCCGCAACGGTCGTATCAAGAGGACGTATGCTGTTGGCATACGTCTTTTTTCTTACATGTCGAAACGCGTTTCGCCATGCAGATGCTCGCGCTTATCGCATTTTTATTGGGAGGGGCATGTATGAACAGGTCCAAAAAGATCATCGAGCTGAAAAACGTATCCAAGTCCTTTGACGGACAGAAGGTGCTGGACAATATCAATCTCTACATCTGCGACAACGAGTTTTTGACGCTGCTGGGTCCCTCCGGCTGCGGCAAGACCACCACGCTGCGGATCATCGGCGGCTTTGAGTTTGCCGACGAGGGTGACGTGATTTTCCTGGGCGACCGGATCAACGACGTGCCGCCCCACAAGCGCAATGTGAACACCGTGTTCCAGCGCTACGCCCTCTTCCCCCACCTGAACGTGTTCGAAAACGTGGCCTTCCCCCTGCGGGAAAAGAAGGTCCCCAAGGCGGAGATCAACGAGCGCGTCACCGAGATGCTGAAGCTGGTAGCGCTGGCCGGCTTCGAAAAGCGCAGCGTCAACTCTCTCTCCGGCGGCCAGCAGCAGCGCGTGGCCATCGCCCGCGCCCTGGTATCCAAGCCCTCGGTGCTGCTGCTGGACGAGCCGCTGGCCGCCCTGGACCTGAAGCTGCGCAAGGACATGCAGCAGGAGCTCAAGAAGATCCAGAAGGCCACCGGCATCACCTTCGTCTTCGTCACCCATGACCAGGAGGAAGCGCTCTCCATGTCCGACACGGTGGTGGTCATGTCCGAGGGCCGCATCCAGCAGATCGGCACGCCTGTGGATATCTACAACGAGCCCAAGAACGCCTTTGTGGCGGACTTCATCGGCGAGAGCAATATCCTGGACGGCATCATGCTGCGGGATCGTAAGGTAAGCTTCGCAGGCCATATCTTTGACTGTGTGGACAGCGGCTTTGAGCTGAAGGAGCCGGTGGACGTGGTGGTCCGCCCCGAGGACGTGGACATCGTTCCCGAGGAGAAGGGCATGCTGAAGGGCGTGGTCACCTCCGTCACTTTCCTGGGCGTCCACTACGAGATCATCGTGGACATCGACGGCTTCAAGTGGATGATCCAGACCACGGACTTTGTGGACGTAGACGAGCATATCGGCCTCTATATCGAACCGGACGCCATCCACATCATGCACAAGTCCGAGTACTCCGGCATGTTCGGCGACTACTCCAGCTTCTCCATGGAGTTGGACGAGATCGGCGAGCTGGAGGAGGAGAACCTGGAGGAGCTTGGCGAGGCCGCCGCGCCGGAAAGCGAGGCGGACACATGAAGAACAAAAACGCTGTCTCATCCCGCAGCGGGCTGATCCAGCGCATGCTCCTGACGCCCTATTCCGTCTGGGCCCTGCTGTTCATCGTGGTGCCGCTGTTTTTCATCGCATTCTACGCCTTTACCGACAGCCAGATGCACTTCACCCTGGACAACATGCGCAAGGTCTTCACCTACCGCATCAACGAAGATCAGAGACTCCCCTATTATGTGATGGTCTTCGGCAGGTCCTTTAAGCTGGCGGTGATCTCCACCCTGATCTGTCTGCTGCTGGGCTATCCCTTCGCCTACCGGATCGCCCACTCCTCCGCGAAGGTGCAGAGCATCCTGATCACCGTGATCATGATCCCCATGTGGATGAACTTCCTGATCCGCACCTATGCCTGGATGGTCATCCTCCAGGACAAGGGCATTCTCAATGCCGGGCTGGAGCTGCTTGGCGCCGGGCCCATCCATGTGATCGGCACGGAGACCGCCGTTATCATCGGCATGGTCTATGACTACCTGCCCTATATGATCCTGCCCATCTACTCCGTGATGGCCAAGATGGACAACAAGCTTCTGGAAGCTGCCAAGGACCTGGGCTGCAACGGCTTTGGGGTCCTGCGCCGGGTGATTTGGCCGCTGAGCCTGCCGGGTGTGATCTCAGGCGTCAACATGGTGCTGATCCCCTCGGTTTCCACCTTCTACATCTCCCAGAAGCTGGGCGGCAAGATGAAGCTCATCGGCGACGAGATCGAGGAAAAATACGCAAACTTCGATTTTAACGGCGCGGCGGCCATCGCCTTCATCATGATGGTGCTGCTGCTTGTGGTGATGGCGCTGCTGCAGCACCGGGCCACGAAGCGCTCGGTCGCATAAGGAGGGAAGAAGCATGAAAACCATGTCCAGGATCTATACCGGGCTCATTCTGCTCTTTCTCTTCGCCCCCATTCTGATCCTTATCATCTATTCCTTCAACGGCACCAACAGCACCGCCGTTATGAGCGGCTTTTCACTCCAGTGGTACGCTGAGCTCTTCCACAACTCCAACATTCTGGAGGCGCTGCGCAACACCCTGGTGCTGGCCGTGTCCTCCGCCCTGATCGCAACGGTCATGGGCACCGCCGCCGCGGTGGGGATCTTCCGGCTGCGCAACAAATACCTCCACGCGGCGCTGGACACCGTGACCAACATCCCCATGATCAACCCCGATATCATCACCGGCATCTCTCTGATGCTGATGTTCGTGTTCGCGGGACGGCTCTTCGGGCTGAACAATTCCCTGAATTTTGCGACCATCCTCATCGCCCACGTGACTTTCTGCCTGCCCTATGTGATCCTTCAGGTACTGCCGAAGCTGCAGCAGATGGACAAATCCCTTCCCGAGGCCGCCATGGACCTGGGCTGCACCCACCTGAGAGCCTTTTTCAAGGTGGAGATCCCCGAGCTCTTCCCCGGCATCCTCACCGGCATGATCATGGCCTTCACCATGTCGCTGGACGATTTCGTCATCAGCTATTTCACCTCCGGCCCGGGCTTCCAGACTCTGCCGGTTCTGATCTACAGCATGACCAAAAAGACCGTGAAGCCCACCATTTACGCACTGGCCACCATCATCTTCTTTGTGATCCTGGCGCTTCTCACGCTCACGAACCTGATCGACAGCGACACCGACAAGGCTGTGAAGGAAGCCCGCAGGAAGAAAAAAGCCAAGAAAAAAGCAAATGCATAAATATATAGGAGGAACCAAAATGAAGAAACTGCTTTCCGTTCTGCTCTGCGTCACCATGCTGCTGGGCGTCTGCGCCATGCTCGCCGCCTGCGGCGGCGGTTCCGCGCTGACCCTGAACGTGTATAACTGGGGCGAATACATCTCCGACGGCTCCGAGGGCAGCCTGGACACCATCAAGGCTTTTGAGGCCTGGTATCAGGAAACCTACGGACAGAAGATCAAGGTGAACTACACCACTTTCGCCAGCAACGAGGATATGTACAACAAGCTCTCCAGCGGCGCTGTGAGCTATGACGTGGTCATCCCCTCCGATTACATGATCGCCAAGATGATCGAGGAAGGCATGCTGCTGCCCCTGAACTTTGACAACATCCCCAACTACTCTAACATCGACCAGAACTTCCGCGGGCTGAACTATGACCCGGAGGACAAGTACACCGTCCCCTACTCCTACGGTGTGGTGGGCATCATCTACAACGCCAATGTTGTGGATGAGGCTGACGCTCAGGGCTGGGATCTGCTGTGGAACGAGAAGTACGCCGGTCAGATCCTGCAGTTCAACAATCCCCGGGACGCCTTCGGCACCGCCCAGTACAAGCTGGGTCTGGACGTGAACAGCACCGACAAGGCCCAGTGGGATCTGGCCTATGAAGAACTGAAGAAGCAGGAGCCCCTGGTGCAGAAGTATGTGATGGATGAAGTGTACAACATGATGGAGATCGGCGAGGCTGCCGTCGCCGTCTACTACGCCGGCGACTACTTCACCATGCTGGACGCCCAGGCCGAGGACGTGGACCTGCGCTTCTATTACCCCGAGCGCACCAACTACTTCGTGGACGCCATGTGCATTCCCAGCTGCTGCAAGAACCAGGAGCTGGCTGAGATCTTCATCAACTACATGCTGTCCGAAGAGCCCGCCATCGCCAACGCCGAGTATATCTACTACGCCAGCCCCAACTCTGTCGTTTACAACAACGAGGACTACCAGGACGAGATGGGCGAGGAGACCATGGAGATCCTGTACATGGACGTGGAGAACTTCAAGGAACTCTACAACCAGTACGGCTTCCTGAACCAGTCCAACGACATGCTCACCTATGTCTCCGAGCTCTGGCACAAGGTGAGAAACTGATTTGCGATTCCCATGATTCAAAAACACCGCCGCACATGCGGCGGTGTTTTCTTTTGCGTAAAACCCGTGTTTCGGGGCAAACTAAAGCCATCCTGATAAAAACGAGGATGGGCTATGACAAAACGAATCGGCAAACAGACTCTGGTTTTGGAAAACGCGCCTGCAGTGGAGGGCTATGCCGCCGTTGTCGGGAAAAAAGAGGGCGACGGGCCCCTGGGAAAGCGTTTTGACCGGATCAGCGAGGACAGCTACTTCGGACAGGAGAGCTGGGAGAAGGCGGAGAGCCACATGCTGCGGCAGTGCTTTTCCCTGGCCTGTGACAAGGCGAAGCTGCCTCCCTCCGCGCTGCAGTATATCCTGGCCGGCGATCTGCTGAATCAATGCGTGAGCTCCGCTTTCGCCATGCGGGAAACGCAGGTCCCCTATCTGGGGCTCTACGGCGCCTGCTCCACCATGGCGGAGGGGCTGAGCCTGGGTGCGCTGCTGATCGACGCGGGCGCTGCCTCCCATATCTGCGCCCTTACCGGTTCCCATTTCTGCACAGCGGAGCGGCAGTACCGCTTCCCCCTGGAATACGGCGGCCAGCGGACCCCAAGCTCCCAATGGACCGTGATCGGAGCGGGCGCTGTGGTGCTGGGCAAAAGCGGCAGGATCCGCGTGACCCATGTGACCCACGGCAGGATCGTCGACGCCGGGATCAAGGACCCCAACAGCATGGGAAGCGCCATGGCCCCGGCGGCCTTTGACACCCTGCGGGCTCATTTCCGGGACACCGGACGCAGTCCGGAGGATTACGGCGCCATCTTTACCGGGGATCTGGGCGCTTTGGGCCACGACATCCTGCAGGCGCTGTTCAAGGCCGACGGGCTGGAGCTTGGTCCGCGGTATATGGACTGCGGCGTGCTGATCTACGACCTGGCCACCCAGGAGGTAAACGCCGGCGGCTCCGGCTGCGGCTGCTGCGCCTCGGTTCTGGCGGGGCACATCCTGCAGGCCATGGAAGACGGCGTCTGGGAGCGGGTGCTCTTTGCCGCTACCGGCGCCCTCATGTCCCCCACCAGCTCCCAGCAGGGGGAGAGCATCCCCGGCATCTGCCACGCGCTGGTGCTGGAACGGGAGGACTGAAGATGGAGACGCTTTGGGAATACGCAAGAGTCTTTGCGGTGGGCGGAGCGCTTTGCGTAATCGGCCAGCTGCTGATCGATCATACCCGGCTCACCCCGGCCCGGATCCTCACCGGATTTGTGGTGGCCGGCGTCATCCTGGGCGCTTTGGGGATCTACGGTCCCCTGGCGGATTGGGCCGGAGCGGGAGCCACCGTGCCCCTCACGGGCTTTGGCTGGAACCTGGCAAAGGGCGTGAAGCAGGCCATTGCCGAACAGGGAGTGCTCGGCGTGTTCACCGGGGGCTTCCGGGCAGCCGCAGGCGGGCTCTGCGCCGCGGTGCTCTTCGGCCTGCTGGCGGCGCTGCTTGGGAGGCCGAGGGACAAGAACAAATAAGCCGTTAAATAAAGGCACCCCGCCTGCCGGACAGCGTTTGTGCCGTCCGGCAGGCGGGGTGTCTGTATCGGTTTCTCAATCAGAAGTCGATAGTCTCCGGGGCCTCGGTAAAGGAGCAGAAGGTGGCCGTTCCGTGGGCAAAGGCAAGCATCTGCATATTGCCGTCGTCCGGGTTATACATGCCCTTCAGGCCGGGCATTTTCTCCAGCATGGCCTCTTTCACCTCACGGCGGTCGTCATCGACCAGCTCGCCCGCAAGGCGGAGCCACTTCCCGCCATGGAAAGCGCAGATCTCAACCTTGGGATTTGCCGCGATCTGCCGGGAGACAGGCTTGATCTTGCCGGTTTGGATATACAGTTTACCGTCATACAGCAGGGCCGTGCCAAAGGGTCTTACGCGGGGCTGATCGCCCTCCACCGTGGCAAGATAATAGGTCTTCGCCTCGTCGAGAAACGCACACACTTTTTCCAGATTGTCCATTGGATCCATCCTTTCCTTTTCAGCATCAGATTATATCGACATTCCGGGATTGAGGCTGCGGGAAGCAGCCTGAAGGCTCAGAGGTTCAGCAGCGCCGCGGCGGCGGAGCCAGCCAGGGTGGTCTCGTAGCCCACGGTGAAGTGAAGCTTCTTCCCCATCTTCTCCCGGATCTCCTCGTTCACCAGCTTTTCAAGCAGCGGGCGATAGACGCGGCCCTTCTGCACCAGGGAGCCCTCGGCGCAGATGGAAACCGTCTCCTCCCCGCTCAGACGCGCGATGGCCGCAAGATTGGTGCACATGCAGCGGGCGGAGCGCTCAAACATGGCGGCGCAGAGGGTCTGCACAAAGTCAGCGTCCTCCTCACAGGCGCTGATACTCTCCAGCTTCTCCCCCATGGCCCAGGCGTCTATAACAGCGGAATCGATCCAGCCAAGAGCGCGGATCTTCTCCCCGGTGGCCGGCGAGAGCAGCCCTTCCTCCGCGGCATGCAGGAGCATACGGTGGCAGAGCTCTCCCAGGTACACGCCGGCGGTGATCTTTTCAAAATGCTTGATGCCGGGATTGTGGCTGGCCTCGTCCAGTTCCCGGTCAAAATCGCCACGGGGCATGCCATCGTACATGCCGGATTCCAGATTCACGATCATGCGGCGCTCTCCGCTGCGGCCAAGCTTGCCGATGCGGTTTTCCGGCAGCGAGCAGCAGGTGTTGGTGCCGGTGCCGCTGACCTGGCCGATGGCGCAGCCGCCGTCCTCATCGCCGGAGGCAAGGCCGCCCAGCAGCACCGCAACGGTGTCGTTCAGGATGACGATCTTCTTGCCGGTGACGCCGCGGCGCTCCAGCTCCCCCAGCAGGGACGCGCCCACCAGCTGCCCCTCGCAGCCGTTGATGACCACTTCCTTGTCGATGCGCTGGACCCTGCCGTCCATCTCCGGGGTGATGTCCGCAGAGTAGGAGAAGCAAAAGCCGATCTTATCGGTCTCCTTCAGCAGGGGCTCGATGGCGTCCGCCGTGAAACGAATGAACTCCTCCCAGGTGGCAGGGGCTTCGATGCCGGGCATCTTCCACTTGCGCATCTGCTCCTCGCGGCAGCCCTCCGCCGTAAAGCGAACCAGGCCGCAGCGGAAATTGGTGCCGCCGGCGTCGATGACGACCACAGGCTCGTTCTGCGGGATCTTTCCCGCGTCGCTGAGATAGGTGGGAATCATGGGCATGGACCCGCCTTTTCCGGCAAGACCCAGCTCCATCTCCTCCGCCATTTTTTCCGCTTCCCGCGCGGGGTCGATCCCATCGGGGTTCATGCCGTGCTTTGCCAGAAACCGCAGTGCTTTTTCGCTGCTCATGCTCTGTCCTCCTGTTTATGCTTTCGTTTTCTTTCTGGGGATCACCAGTGCAAGCTGAATAAGGGCAAAGATCGCCGCACCCAGAGCGGAATAGCTGTCTCCCCTGCCCTGCATGCGGCACAGAAGCTCCGCCGCCACAGCGCAGCCCAGACATAGGATCACCGGTGCAACGAGCCAGAAGCGGCTCTTGTTCTTTTCAAAGGCCGAGGGGATCTGCAAAAATCCGACCACGCCGCCGAAGATCAGCAGGCAGCCGATCCAAAGGAGATCGGAAAAGTGTTCCCGGATCTGTCGGGAGAGGAGGGCGGTGTAGTCGTCCGCGGCCTCCAGCAGTTCCATCCCGCGCTCCGTGCGCTCCCAGATCTCGTCCCGCTCCAGCAGCATCAGACGAAGGGAGGTCTCCCTCCGTTCCATCTCCTGCAGCGCCTGGGCCGCGGCGCTCTTTTCTTCCAGTTCCGCCGCTTTCCGATCCAGGTTCTCCTTTTCCCGGCGCAGGGTCTCTTCCTTCTCTTTGAGCTCCGCAAACTTGGCTTCCAGCTCACGGCGCCCATCCACAAGGGCCTGCTCGCCGGCCAGCATCTGTCCCGCCGCCATGTCCAGGGCGGCGCGGGCCTGCTCGATGGCGGACTTTCCCTGCTCCATCACGGGCTCCAGGGCATCGATCTGCTTTTGCGCCTCGTCCAGCTGGGCTTTGGTCTCACCGAGCTGGACTTCCCATTCTGTGAGCTTGGTCTCCATGGCCGCGTCGACCTGCTCCAGCAGAGCGCGGTTGGCAGCGTAGGCAGCCTGAATAGCGGCAAATTGTTCCTCGGTGATGGGGCTTTCCGCGTCCATCCCGGCGGCTTCATCCCGCGCCTGCTGGATGCCTGCTCGAATCTCCTCCGCGCTCATGCCGGTGCTGGACTGGATCTGTTCCTCCAGCTCGCGGAGAGAATCGCCGCTGATCCCCTGCCAGCTGACGCCGTCCAGAAACTCGCTGATATCCACATCGCTCTGCTCCGCCAGGAGCTGGGCAAGAAGCTGCACCTGCTCCGGACTGATGCCGTCCTGCTCAATCAGCGTCTCCTTGATTTCGATGGCGCCGTCCAGTGCCTGCAGCATGCTGTCATAGGCGGCGACGGTGATCTCCTGCCGGGCGTTTTCATCGTCACTTTCCAGGATGGCGGCAAGGCTCCGCCCCTGATCCAGCTGGGCGCGCAGTCCGCCAAGGGCGGCATCGGCCAGCGCCACGGTATTGCGCCCGGCCTCCAGCTGCTTTTTGCCCTGCTGGAACTGTTCATAGCCCTCCCAGAAGGCCTTCTCCTGTTCTTCAAACAGGGCCAGGCCCTGCTCATACTTGTACTTGCCGTACCAGAAGGCACGGTCCGCCTCATCCAGGGCGGCAAGCCCCGTCTGCAGGCCGCTGCGGGTGGCGGTGTAGAAGGCAAGATCGATCTTGTGCTGGGACGCATCCTTCTGATGCTGATCCTGCTCCTTCTGCAGGGCGGCGTTGGTCTCCTCATAGCTCTTGCTCCCGCTCAGGGCATCGTGCACCTCACGATACTCTTCCACCCGATCGCTCAGGCGCTGATAGCCCGCCTGCTCGGAGGCCCTTGTGCGAATGGCGTTTCTGATGAGGCCAAAGCCTGCCCCAAGCATCGTCAAGCACAGGACTGCCAATATGAGGGAAAATATCCTTGTCAATGCCGGGTGCTTCACGTACTCTCCTCCGAAATCAAATCCACGAAAGCTTCTTTTCCAAATTCATATTATACAGCAAATTCCGCTTCTTGTGTGAATAAAGTTTAACCATTGAAAAGTTTTTTTGACCGGAAAGAGAAGTTCTGGTATGCTGGTGGGGAGGTGAAAGCCGTGAATCTTTCCTTTGCCCCCATGGAGGGGCTGAGTTATGCTGAATATCGGAGGATCCATGCCCGTTTTTTTCCCGGCGTGGACCGGTACTGCGCTCCCTTTCTGGCGCCGGACGGCCAGGGCAAGGTAAAGACCTCCGCCCTGAAGGATCTGCTGCCGGAGAAAAATGCCGATCTGCGCCTGATCCCTCAGATCCTCTGCAACAGCGCAGGGGCCTTTCTGGCCCTGAGCCGTGAGCTGGAGGCCATGGGCTACCGGGAGGTGGACCTGAACGCGGGCTGCCCTTCCGGGACCGTGGTGCCCAAGCACAAGGGCGCCGGCATGCTGCTGGATCTCCTGAGCCTGGACGCCTTTCTGGAAGAGGTCTTCTCCCACACCGGACTCTCCGTTTCGGTGAAGACAAGGCTTGGGCTCTCCGGACCGGAGGAGTTTCCGGCAGTGCTGGAAATCTATAATCGCTATCCCCTTTTGGAGCTCACCGTCCATGCCAGGACCCGGGACGGGCTCTACCAGAGTACGCCGGACCTGAGCGCATTTGCCCTGGCGATGGAAGCAAGCAAGGCCCCCCTGCGCTACAACGGGAATATTCTGTCCCCTGCCCACGCGACCAGCGTGATCGCGCGTTTCCCGATGCTGGAGCGCCTGATGGTCGGCAGAGGCGCCATGGCAAACCCGGCCCTGTTTCGGGTGCTGAAGGGCGGAGAGAAGCTCGAAAAAGAGGAACTCCAGGCCTTTCTGGAAACGCTCTTTGCCGCATACCTCGACGCCGGCATCGGGGAGCATTTCAGCCTGAATCGGATGAAGGAGCTGTGGTACTACGTCCACCACATGTTCCCGGGCACAGAGCGGGAGCTGAAGCGGATCAACAAGGCCAGGTCGAAGGAGGAATACCGGGAAGCCGTCCGGGCGCTCTTTGCCTCCGGACGTTTCGACCCCGATGCCTGCTTCCCCGGCGCGATGCCACGATAGCGCAAAGTCCCGCCATGACTGGCGGGACTTTCATGCTGTCGACAAAGTGTCGACAGCTTGAAAACAAAAATGGGAACTTCCAAAAAATGTTCCCATTTTTGCATCGATTGGACGTGAAGAGGGGCATACCCTCCCCTCTTCACAATCTCCCCATGCGAGTCGGTACATCGCCGCATGGGCGAAGGCTTGTCTACAGTCTGGACTTTTGGTTTGGTTTCTTCTGCCGGGATTTAAATCTTGTATTTCTCCGCGTAGCTCTCCACCAGCTGCTCAAACTGCTGGGAGTGGAGCTCCTTGAGGTTGATGATATAATCGTGGGTATCGAAGGCGTCGGACTCCAGCTCGATCATGGCGATGGCCAGATTGGAGCAGTGGTCCGCCACACGCTCGAAGTTGGAGAGGATATCGTTGAACACAAAGCCCTGGGACAGGGAGCACTGGCCCTTCTGCAGACGGTCCACGTGGCGAAGCTTCATGGTGTCGCACAGGTGGTCGATATGTTCCTCCAGGGGTTCCACCAAACGGGCCTTGTTTTTGTCCTCATCGATGAAGGCGGAAAAGGCCAGCTCCAGGATCTCGTTGAGCGCGGCAGACAGCACTTCCAGCTCGTTTCTGGCGGCGCCGGAGAAGACGATCTGCTTCTCTTTGAGTTCCCGGGCCACATCGGCCACGTTCATGGCGTGGTCGCTGATACGTTCAAAGTCGCTGAGGGTGGTGAGGAATTTGGAGACGCTTTCGTTCTGGTGCCGATCCAGCTCGTTGGTGTTGAGCTTGACCAGGTAGGTGCCGAGCTTGTCCTCGTAGCGGTCCACCAGTTCCTCGGTGGCCTCCACCTTGCGCATGCCATCCTCGGTGAAGTTATCCAGCAAGCTCATCGCCAGGCGGATGTTCTCCAGGGAGGTGCGGGCCATGGCGTTGACGGTATAATGGCTTTGCTCGATGGCGAGGGCCGGATGCTGGAGGAAGCGCTCGTCCAGACGGTCCAGCTCTCCCTCAGCCGCCTGCTCGTCCGCCTTCGGCTTGATAAGCAGAGACACCAGCTTGATGATCAGCTTGCCCGCCGGGAGCAGCAGGATAGCGGTTGCCAAACGGAAGAGGGTGTTCACCAGAGCGATGTTTACCGGGTTCATGGGGAGCTTTTCAATCCCGAAGGAGAACACCGCGTTCAGCCCGTAATACAGAGAGCCGATCAGCACCGCGCCGATGGACTCCACCACCAGGTAAGAGAGGGCAGCTCTGCGGCCGTCCACCTTGGCGCCCAGAGAAGAGAGCAGCACCGGCAGCGAAGAGCCGATGGCAATGCCCAGGATCAGAGGAAAGGCGGTATCAAAGTTGATGGCGCCCGTCATGGAGAGGGCCTGCAGGATACCGACGGCGGCGGAAGCGCTCTGCAGCACGGCGGTAAAGGCCGCGCCCACCAGAATGCCGAGAAGTGGGTTGGAGAAGGCGGTCATCAGTTGGAGAAAGCCCGGATCGCTCTTCAGGGGCGCCACGGCGCCGCTCATATCCTGCATGCCGAACATCAGCACCGCAAAGCCCAGGAGGATGTCCCCTACGTGATGGTGCATCTGTTTCTTGGAAAACATCCGCATCAGGATACCCACGACGGCCATCACAGCGGCCAGGGTGGAGGTGGAGAAGAGAGTGGCCCAGTTGGAGCCGGAGACGCTGGAAAGTGCAATGATCCAGCCAGTGATGCTGGTGCCGATGAGGGCGCCCTGGATCACCGGGACGGCCTGCTGCAGCTTCATCATGCCGGAGTTCACAAAGCCCACCACCATCACCGAGGTAGCGGAGGAAGACTGGATCACCGCGGTAACGCCGGCGCCGAGAATGGCCCCCTTCAGGGGAGTGCCGGTTAGCCGATACAGCACCAGCTCCATCTTATTGCCCGCAACACGCTTCAGTCCGTCCCCCATCAGGCTCATGCCGAAGAGGAAAAGTGCGACGCCGCCCAGCAGCGCCAAAACATTCGATATGCTCAAGGTCAAGTTCCTCCTTGCCCAAAAACAGCTATTATAATCATATCATGTTCCGCATCAATATGCAAGGAAAGAAAAAGAGAAACAAAAGACTGGCATTTTGCCAAAAGATGCGGTACACTTTTCGCGGGTGATATCATGAAGATTCTCTATCAGGACAGGGCTCTCGTGCTCTGCGAAAAGCCGGCGGGCCTGCTGTCTGAGGAAGGCGGGATGCCGGAGCTGCTGCGGGAGGCCCTGGGTACGCAGGAAATCTACTGCGTCCATCGCCTGGACCGGGAGACCGGCGGGCTTATGGTCTATGCCAAGACGAAGCAGGCCGCGGCTGTGCTCTCCCGAACCATCGCGGAGGGCGGGCTGCAGAAGGAATACCTGGCCGTGGCGGAGGGCGAAACACCCGAGAGCGGCACCCTGCGGGACCTGCTGTACCGAGACGCGGCCAAAAACAAATCCTACGTGGTCAAACGCATGCGCCGGGGCGTGCGGGAGGCGGAGCTGCGCTATGAGCGTCTGGCCTTCCGGGGAGGCATGAGCCTGCTGCGCATCCGGCTGAAAACCGGGCGGAGCCACCAGATCCGGGTGCAGTTTGCATCCCGGGGCTTTCCCCTGGTGGGCGACAAAAAGTACGGAAGCTCGGTTCGGGACACAGGCCTGGCCCTTTGGTCTACCAAGCTCAGTCTCCCCCACCCCGGGAGCGGCGAAACGCTCTGCCGGGAGCTGCCGCCGCCGGAGAGCTGGCCCTGGACGCTGTTTTCCGATCTGATTTGAGCATAAAAAATCCCACGTCAAAAGACGTGGGATTTTCACATTTCAATCAAGGGTCAGGCGACAGCGCTCTCCAGCAGATGGGTGAGCTGCCGCTCATCCAGGTGCAGGCCCTGGGACAGAAGCTCTACCGTATCGTGTAGGTCCAGCTCATGCAGCCGCTCAAAATTGGTCTTGCGGTGCCGCAGAACAGGCTCCACCCGGCGGCCTTCGATATAGCCGCACTCATAGCACATCATCAGGTCGATCTTACGATGACCGTCCATCTCCATCTCATGACCGCAGCAGGGGCACTTCATAGCTATTTCCTCCTATATCACAATCGGCATTGCCGATACATTGTTATTTCTTTCACTTGCAGATGAGAATATAGCACTTTGTCATGTTTCCGTCAATCGGCGTTTGTCACAAATCTGACAAGGCGGAGAAGGCTGTTTTCCTTGCTCAATTGTGCATTTATTCACAGGTTCCCGCAGCGAGTAAAAAGAGGCGATGTCCCCTGCCCTTTTGCCGCGGTTTCTGTACGATAACGCCGGTCTCGCGGCCCCTCTCC
>JAEEGF011420022.1_pt1 | contig 13838 bp, 8 predicted proteins | sample 9134171 | NCBI WGS metagenome assembly JAEEGF01 (sample SAMN16246542, study PRJNA631951) | gut metagenome | biome: gut microbiome; feature: rumen; material: AP-attached | host: Bos | place: Iran: Karaj | collected 2018-10
CTTTGTAGAGGCTCGGGAGGTCGTGGCCGGTGAGCTTCATGGTCTTCACCACCTTGTCGAAGCTGATGATGTGGCGGCCGTCGCTCATCATGGCGTAGATATTGATGTCCAGCGCGCGGAGGGCGGCCATGGCGTTGCGCTCGATGCAGGGTATCTGCACCAGGCCACAGAGGGGGTCGCAGGTCAGTCCCAAGTTGTGCTCCATCGCCATCTCGGCGGCATACTCTATCTGTTTGGGACTGCCGCCAAAGAGCTGGTTGCTGGCCACGGCAGCCATCACACAGGCCGAGCCCACCTCGGCCTGGCAGCCGGCCTCGGCACCGCTGATGGTGGCGTTGGTCTTGATGACGTTGGCGAAGAGGCCGGCGGTGGCCATGGCGCGCAGTATCTCACGGTCGTTGAAGTCGTGGTTCTTCTTCAGATGGTAGAGCACCGCCGGAAGCACGCCGCTCGAGCCACAGGTGGGGGCGGTGACGATGCGGGCACCGCAGGCGTTCTGCTCGCTGGTGGCCAGGGCATAGGCGATGACGAGGGCACGGTTCTGCAGCGAAGGCTTGAAGGCCGAGGCGCGGATGAAGTACTGATGCGCCTTGGAGCGCAGGTGCAGGCCGCCGGCGATGACGCGGTCGTCCTGCAGCCCCTCCTCGATGGTCTGCTGCATCTGCTTCCACATCTCCTCGAGGTAGAACCAGAGCGAGCCGTCCTCGCACTGCTCCACATACTCCCAGAACGAGAGGCCCTCTCGGTCTATATACTCCATGATCTCCTTCATGGTGTTGTGCGGGTAGACCTCGCCCTCGGGCGTGATGCCCAGCGGCACCTCGCCTTCCTCGGTGGACAGATAGCCGCCGCCGATGCTATAGACCAGCCAGCTGTCCTCTACCCCACCCTGCCCGTCGAGGGCTTCGAAGAGCATCCCGTTGGGGTGGAACGGCTTCACCACATCCGCCCGCCACACAATCTCCACCTCCTTGGGCGCCAAGCCACGGGCAATGGCCTGGTCGGTATGGTGCCCCTTGCCGGTGGCGGCCAGCGAGCCGTAGAGGGTGACGCGGTAGCGCACAGCGCTGGCCTTGGTGCGAGCAGCGAACATCTCGGCCGCACGATGGGGCCCCATGGTGTGGCTGCTGCTGGGGCCGAGGCCTATCTTGTATATCTTCTTTATCGTTTCCATATTCTTTTTTAGTAGTTATGTAGTTAAGCGATATGTTCAATCTCCTAAAAGTATTATCTCCGACACGCAGAGGTCGTTGTATTTCTTGCCGGGCTTGACGGCGGTGATGCGTATGGTTATATCCTTGACCTTCTGGCGATAGTCGGAATGCCACGGGTTTATATAATCAACGACAGGAAGCTTGATGGCAGCATCGGTGAGGCCCTGCCATGTAAAGTCTTTCGGCACACTGCCTTGCAACTCCTGGTGCCAGTTGGCGTCGGGGTAGAATATCTTTCTCTCGTCGACATACGGTTTGCCGCTCAACTCACCACGTGTGCCGACGATGTAGTCGAGCGTGTCGATGCGGCTGTTGTTGAGCCAGGTCTGGCGATCCTTGCAGTAGCCGTTGTACACCAGAGCGCCGTAGAGCATCACCGAGTCGTGGAACCTTATTGTGACATAAAGCGAGCCATCCCCGTCTGGCCGCAGCACGGCGGCGGTGGCCAGGTCCATGTCGCAGAGGTTTCCGACGGGATATTTGGGATCTACGCCACTGAGCGTCACCGTGTAGCGGTCAGGGCTGATGCGGTGGCTGAGCAGCGTAGGCAGCTCCTCGTGGACCGACAATTCATTGGTGTAAGTGACCTCTAACGGCTCGGCTGCGGCAAGGTCGAAGTCGCGGGCCGTGTAGCGATAGCACTGGTTGCCCAGCGTCATGGGCAGCCCCTCGACCTTGACATCATAATCCTGCCAGGGATTGGCCCCCAGTTCGATGCTGAAGCGCTGCACGCGGCCGTCGCCCCAATAGGCGGCAGGTGAGAAATCGTAACGGAAAACACCCTGATTGTATGCAGAAGCGCGGAAGATACGCTGTCCCGTTCCAAGACTCTGATAGCACGGATTTTCAATACGGTAGCGCACCTTGAGTTCCACCACCTTGCCGGCAGGGATGTTGAGACGCACATAGTACCAGCGGCGATTGAGCGCCTGGTTGTACCACAGCAGCTCATCGCCATACTTGTCGATAATCTGCCTCTCGCGGGCCGCCGTGTAGAAGTCGCCGGTGCTGTCGGGCGTGAGTAGCGGGTCGCTCTCCGGCAGGGTGCTGTCTCGGTTCCACATCACCTCCTTGATGATTTCATAGTCATATTCTGCCACCTGTCGACGAAGCAACGTGTCCCCGGAGCACTGCCACGGAAGCGGCTGTCCGTCGAGCGAGAACATCACGTCGCGCACATAGCTGTCGCGCCAGCCATACTCTATGATGCTCTCCGAGTAGAAATCGCGGCTCTCCCAATGCGCCGCACCGCTGCCCAGCCAGTCGACGGGGAAACCGTAGGGCAACTGGCGGAAGTCCTTGGCAGACTGATTGTGAAGCAGGTAGCACACCTCCACCTCGGTATATCCATCGCGCAAGGTGAAATGACATTGCTCGTCGAGCAACTTCACCTCCGGCACATGTACCGCCACCGGTGTGCGCGCCAACGTCAGCGCCGACCGCTCGGCCACAGGGTCGCCGTTGGCCCGCAGGACTGCACCAAACGACAGCAACACAAAGAGTATCAACGACTTTCTCATATCTTGGAGCTATTATCAATTTGCAAATATACAAAATAAAAAAACAACCCAAAAAAGCAGTTTGCAACAGGCTGATAATTAACACCATCTCCGTACCAACTCTTTCCCATCTCCTACCCATCTCCTACCCATCTCCTACAACGGTAGGAGATGGTAGGGCGTTGGAAAGGTGATGGCATGGCCATAATGTTAATTAATATTAATTTTAACATTCAGTGTAGAGAATCGGTAAATTTGATGTTATATTATATATGGTAGAAAAATTTGATTGGTTTAAAAAAATTTTTTTTTTATCTTTGTATTGTTGTTTTAATATAGGATAGAACATGAAGACTCTGAAAATATGCATCTTAACGATATTTTGCATAGCCATGGCGCTGCCCGCTGTGGCCAACGACGGCACCTACTACACTCGTGGCAACCAGCTCATCCCCCTGCAGGAAACCGACATCAGCGTGAGGAAGGAGGTGCTAACCATCAGCCTCATGGACAACGGTTTCGCCCGTGTTGACGTGCAGTACGAGTTCTGGAATCCCGGCGTCGCCAAGACCCTCACCATGGGCTTCGAGGCCGACCCTCCCTACAATTTCGACTATAAGTTCTACCCCGACGGCCGCCATCCCAGCATCAGCCTTTTCACCGTGGAGATGAACGGCCGCACCCTCCCCTACCGCAATGCCGCCTGTGTGCTGGAAGAAAACCAGAATTGCAAACTACCCCTGCGATATGTCGACACCACCAAGCGATACTATGTCTTCGACAACAACCTCCTCTACGAGGACGACGGCCGCAACGAACCCACCGACTTCGACGCCGGCCTTCCGTTCGCCTATGTCTACTATTTCGAAGCCGACTTCCAACCGGGCCTCAACCGCGTGCATCACAGCTATGTATACAAGATGTCCACCAATGTGGGCAGCCCGTTCATAGTGGAATACAAGCTTACGCCTGCCGCCCGCTGGGCCGGAGGCAATATCGAAGACTTCACGCTCACCATCCGTGCCGACAACACAGCCAAGCACTTCTTTGTCTTCGACACCCTGTTCGGCGATGCGTCGTTCGCCGTCAGCGAGGGCATGGGCAAGCTGCGCCGCTCGGAGCGTTACGGCAACCCCACGGAGGTGAGCCTCCGCAACGGCGCCATCACGCTTCACCGCACCCACTTCGCCCCCAAGAGCGAACTGACTATCATGGCTGTGGGCATCGAAGGCCTCTATGTCGACAACAAGTGCATCACCGGTGGCACCTACGACCGCTCCGCACGTATCGACTGGGGCCCCTACGAGGGTATGCAGTGGGTGCCCGCCGACGCGGCCTTCCGCCGGCGCGTGATGCGCAACCTGCCCTATGCCCATCGCGGCCATGTTTTTGCAGACAAGAAGTTGAAAGCCTATTTCGAAAGTCTCTGGTGGTACATGCCCGACCCCTCCTACAAGGACGACACCGGCGACTTCACCGAGGTAGACAGGCAGTTTGTCAACTATAATGAAGATTTTTCGAAGGTACAAGGCAGTGCCGAGGCGCAAAGCAAGCAACGCATCGGGCAACTGGCGAATCTCATCGCCCGCTATGGGAGCTTCACGTTTTATGCAGATTGCAATCTGGCCGTCTTTTCCGACAGCACAGACCTGCAGGGAATTGTGACCCTTGACGGCATCGTGTTGCTGCCGGCACAATATAGGGTCTACCGGCAAATCATTGACGGCCATGAGTCTCCCTATTTTCTCATTATGGACCGAGAGAAGGTGGGCCTGCTCGACAAAGAGATGCGCTGGACGCTGCCTATGGAGTACGACAACAACTTCGATTGTATGGAAGGATGCTATGCGCCATTTATCCACTGGTGGTTCTGGAATGGACAAGCCTGCCTCAGGAAAGACGGGAAGTATGGCATCGTGGATACGGCAGGGCGGATTGTCGTTCCCTTCACATCCGACGAGCCGTTTCCCCTCGACGATGAAGAAATACCATTTCCACCCGACACCATTGAAGCAAAGCCACCTGTACCGCCGATAAGCGGTCCTTACGAACACATCTATCCCCTCTCGGAAGACCTCTTCGAGTTCTCCACCGGCAATCCCATCGACCGAAGCGACTATATCACCGGCTACGTAGACCGCTACGGCAACACCACCGCCACGCCCTCGCAGCTCGCCACCATGGAGAAATGGATAAAGGGAGTGGTGGAATATGACGTGAAAACCATTCCTGTGACAAGTGTTGTTCCTTTTGGGGAGGGAAAGAGTTCGTATGCCACGGTGTACGCCTGTTTGAGCAATGCCGACACCATCGGGCACCTCCTCGTTCCGCGGGAAGACACTTCGTCAATGCGGATTTTCAACAAGTGTGTATCGGAAGACCCATGGGGCAATGCGGTGGACATCAGTACGAAACGGTACAATGCAGGTTTGGACGATGTCCGGCAAACAGAAACCCTTCTGCCCGAGGTGATGAAGAACGGTGTATTCCCCCAGCTTGGACAATGGTGCCATTACATTGGGAATCCCGACAACTACACGAAATACGAACGGACATACGGTTTCTACTACAATGAAAAGGAAGAACGCTGTGCGTATATCCAGATGACACTCGACGAACCGCACTCACATGACCATGTTGGGTTCAGTACCATGTGGGACGCCTGCGACACTGTCGTTTACATCAACCTCAACCTCGACAGCCGCAAGGTGATAAAAGCCTGCGCCAGCTCTTGCCAGTCATACTAAAGAAAAGAAGAAGCGCATACGGGGTGTATGCGCTTCAAGTCGATAGAATCGTAAGTTAGACTTACTCGGCAGCGGCCTCGCCTTCGCCTTCGCCCTCGCCGGAAGTGGCGCTGGCACGGGTGCTGAGGACGTTGACGACCTCGGCGCTCTTCGGGTTGAGGATGGTGTAGTTCTCGGCGGCGATATCCTGGACGCGGATGCGCTGGTTGACATCGAGGTTGGTGACGTCGAGGAGCACCTCGCTGGGCATGTTGGCAGGGATGGCCTTCACGTTGAGGCGTTTCTGCTTGTAAGCCAGCTTGCCGCCCTTCATGACCCCCTTCGAGGTGCCGGTGGTGTGGACGGGGATGGACATCACGACGGGCTTGTCGTCGGTCAGCTCGTAGAAGTCGGCATGATAGACGATCTCGGTCACGGGGTGGAAGTCGATGTCTTTCAGCATGGCCATGTGGTCGGTGCCGTTGATGGTGATTTTCTGGAAGCAGGGCTCGGGGTTGAACAGAATGCGCTGGAAGGCAGTCTGGTCAACGCTGAAGAGAATCTGCTCGCCTTTGCCGTACATGACACAAGGCACTTTGGCGTCGCGACGCAGAGCCTTAGCATCCTTTTTCCCTACGTTCTCGCGGAGAGAACCGCTCATTGATACTACTCTCATTGTTTTAAAGTTTTAATTTGTTAATAATTTGTTAATCTATTTGTCAATGTGCCGACTGCGCAAGTGACCAACTCATTTACGCATTGACACATTCACGCATTCTTTTAATCGTTCATTCTTTTGATTACGCCCTTGTGGTGCAGGGTGGTCTCGTAGAGGTTGTCGAGACTCTCGTAGTTGACCACACGGCGGATGGCTTCGGCCAGCAGCCAGTCGCAGCTCAGTACGTGAATCTTGCTGCTCTCGCGCTTCAGCGGGATGGTATCGGTGACCACAAGTTCCTCAAGCTCGGAGGCTTCCACCTTCTCGATGGCGTTGCCACTGAGGACGGGGTGGGTAATCATGGCGCGGACGCTCTTGGCACCGCTTTCCTTGATGATGCCGGCGGCCTTGCAGATGGTGGTGCCGGTATCGATGATGTCGTCGAGCAGGATGACGTGCTTGTCCTTCACGTCGCCGATAAGGCGCATCTCGCCAATCTCGTTGGGCTTGTTGCGATGCTTATAGCAGATGACAAAACTGTTGTTCAGCGTCTTGGCATACATGCCGGCACGTTTGCTGCCACCCATGTCGGGGCTGGCGAACATCACGTCGTTGATGTCGAATTTCTCGCGGATATAAGGCATGAAGAGCGAGGAGCCGTAGAGGTGGTCGACGGGGAGGGTGAAGAAGCCCTGGATCTGGTCGGCGTGGAGGTCCATCGTGATGACGCGGTCGACGCCGGCGGTGGTAATCATGTCGGCGATGAGGCGCGAGGCGATGGGCACGTGGGGTTTGTCCTTGCGGTCCTGACGCGCGAAACCATAATAAGGAATCACGGCCACGATCTTCTGTGCGGAGGCGCGCTTGGCGGCGTCAATCATCATCAGAAGCTCGAAGAGGTTGTCCGTCGGCGGGATGGTGCTCTGGATGATGAACACGATACCACCGCGGATGGTCTCCTCATAGGAAGGCTGAAATTCGCCGTCGGCGTACTGGAAAACCGTCGAATTGCCCAGCGGAATTCCATAGATTTCCGCCACGCGGCGTGCCAGGTTTTCGGTGGCGCGGCCAGCAAAAATGAACACCTTTTCAGAACGCATATCGCTCATTATTCTATTGATTTTTAATTGTATCGTTTATTTTTTTATTCAATCTTAGTGACTGAAAACGAATGCAAAAATACAAAAATTTATTGGTTCCACCAAAAAAAATTTCTCCATATCGAAAAAAGTGTGTACTTTTGCACCCGATTTCACAGAGAGAAAGTGTGAGATTTGCCCTGGTGGTGGAATGGTAGACACGGTAGACTCAAAATCTGCTGCTCGCAAGGGCGTGAGGGTTCAAGTCCCTCCCGGGGTACAAAAGGATTTTGTAAGTAGTTCAAAATGAACGAAAATACAAAATCTTTTTTCTTTTTTATCCCAGATTTGGTCATAATTTGGTCATTATTTTTAAGATTTCGTAATATATATTTATTGAACAATATATATGAATGTCATGAAATCATTGGCAAAGGCAAACGCTTCGCTTTCCGCGCTTATTTATAATTAAGGTAAAACATATCGTCAAAAATTATTTTGCCATTTCGCTCAACTTTCGTAACTTTGCAAAAAATTTCTACCCCAAACTCTCTTTTGAAAGCTCTTGTACCAGTTAAAAACAATTTGAAACCAACCATTAGATATAAATTTGATTTTCGATGAAACGACTGATTCTTGCCTTTTTCTTTTTTCTTTTTTCAATTTTCAATTTTAGTCAGGCGTGCACCAACCTCATCGTCGGCAAGAAGGCCTCGAAGGACGGCAGCGTGATGTGCAGCTACAACTGCGACGGCTTCGGCTTCGCGGGCTCGCTGTTCTACAGTCCCGCAGGGCGCCACATTCCCGGCGAGCCTGTGGCCATTCACGGATGGGGCCCGCAGCACGAGGGGCAATTCGTGAAACAGGTGGAGTATACCTACAACGTGGTGGGTTTGATGAACGAGCGGCAGGTGACCATCGTGGAGAGCACCTTCGACGGACGCCTGGAGCTGCAGAACCACGAGGGGTTGCTCGACTATTTCAGCCTGATGCGCTTGGCCCTGCAGCGCTCCGCGACGGCCCGCGAGGCCATCCGCTGCATGGCTGAGCTGGTGGAGAAATACGGCTACAACAGCACGGGCGAGAGCATCACCATCTGTGACCCCAACGAGGCGTGGATTATGGAGATTATCGGCAAGGGGCCCGGCCGCAAGGGCGCCGTGTGGGTGGCGCTGCGCATCCCCGACGACTGCATCTGTGCCCACGCCAACCTCAGCCGCATATGCTTTTTCCCACGCGAAGGTGAATGCTGGGACAACGGTTTTATTGTCAAACAGAAAACCAAGAAGGCGAAGGGCTACAAGAGCATCAGCAGCAAGCATTTGGAGTATATCAGCCAGCCGCAGGTGGAATGTGTCTACGCTTGGGACGTGGTCGAATTTGCCCGCGAGAAAGGTTTTTTCAACGGCCCCGACCAGGAGTTCTCGTTCCGCGACGCCTATTGCCCCATCGACTTCGAGAATGTGCGCTATGCCGATGCCCGCGTGTGGAGCTTCTTCCGCCACCACTGTTCGGATATGGACCAGTATCTGCCTTATATCGAAGGCCATTTCGACATCTGCGAAGCTCTGCCGTTGTGGGTGAAGCCCGACGCGCCGCTCTCGCTGCAAGATGTGCAACGCGACATGCGCGACCACTTCGAGGGCACGCCGCTGGATATGACCTCCGACATGACCGCCGGCCCTTGGGGGATGCCCATCCGTCCGCTGCCCATGCACTTCCGCTCGAGCGACGGCGTGGACTTCTTCCGCGAGCGTCCCATCGCCACGCAACAGAGCGGCTTCACGATGACCTGCCAGATGCGCGGATGGCTGCCCGACGACGTGGGTGGCGTCACGTGGTTCAACTGCGACGATGCCGATATGGTGGCATACGTGCCGCTCTACTGCTGCCTCACACAGGTGCCCGACTGTTTCCGTCCGGAGAACAATCCGCGCACGGAGTTCAGTTTCGAGTCGGCCTTCTGGATGAACAACTGGGTGGCCAACATGGTTTATCCGCGCTATTCGATGATGATTGGCGACCTACGGGCGGCGCAGCGCGAGCTGGAGGACTACTATTTCGCCGACCAGGACAGCGTGCTCCTCGCCGTCGGGGAGATGACTCCGGCCGACCGGCGCGACTTCCTGAACAAGAAAAGCATCGCCTATGCCGACCGCATGATGCGGCGGTGGGACAGGCTTGCCAAATACCTCATCGTGAAATACAACGACCAGGTGGTGCGCCGCACCGATGAGAACGGCAACTTCCTTCGCTGGGGCTACGACACTCCGGGTTACGACCAGCAGTTCATAGATGCCGTCGCTCCTGCCACCGGCGACCGCTACCGCCTGGAGAAAGTCATCGACCGCCGCGAGCGATAAATTCGAAAAAAAACAAGAGAAGCAAAAGGTCATTATGGCAAGGATTAAGACATACTATTTCAGCCCCACGGGTGGCACACTCCAAGTAGCCAGCCATCTCGCAGAAAGGCTGGGCGTTCTGCTGCACGCCGAGGTGGAATACCATTCCTACACCTTGCCGCGGGAGCGCGAGGTGCTGCCTGTATTTGATGCCGATGATATAGTCCTTTGGGCTACACCCGTATATGCAGGAAGAATTCCCAACAAAACCCTCGACTATGTCCGCGCCGCCCTCTCAAACACATTGACACATTCTCACATTCCCGCAATAGCTCTTGTGACCTTCGGCAACCGTGCCTACGACAATGCGCTGGCCGAGCTGGTGGGCCTGATGGAGGACGGCGGCATGAAGCCAGTGGGTGCAGCCGCGATGGTGACACGCCATTCGTTCAGCGACGCCCTTGGTGCAGGCCGCCCAAACGTGGAAGACCTCGCCGCCCTCGACCGCTTCGCCGAGCAAGTGGCGGAAAAACTCTTAACTTTTAACTCACAACTCTTAACTGTAACAGTTTCCGGCGAGGCTCACCCGGAGAAATACTATACTCCGCTAAAGACAAACAACGCCCCTGCAGGCTTCCTGAAAGCAAAGCCTTCCTGCAACCCCGACCTCTGCACTCGTTGTGGCAAATGCATGGAAGTCTGCCCTATGGGAAGCATAAACACCAATGACGGAATACCCTCTTTCGACGGCATCTGCATCAAGTGCCAGGCTTGCCGCCGCATCTGCCCTGCCGGCGCCATAGCCTTCTCCGACCCCGAATACCTCTCCCACGTGGCCATGATAGAGCGCACCTTCGCCATTCCCAAACAGCCGGAGTTCTTTGTGTCACCCTTCGAATTCGACGCTCTCATACTGCAGAACGAGAAGATGGATGCCGCCTACGTAGAGGTGCCTTTCGACATCAAGGCACTCTTCGGCAAAGGCCGACTGGCTGTTCACGCCACCTTCGACGGCGTGCCCTACGACGGTCAGATAGTGAAGATGGGAACTCCCTGCCACATCCTCGGCCTACGCAAGGATATCCGCGAGCAAATCGGAAAAACTTTCGGCGATACCGTGCATGTGACCTTTTTTGAAAGAAACAGGCAATAGAAACTATGGATACCCAGCAAGAAAAAGCACTACAACCGGCCACCATCGTGCGGGCATGATGTTGGTCGCCGCAGGTTATCAAATTATAAAATAAGGAACTCCATGAATTAATTAAAATGAATATATGATCAATCAATTTAATATTCGTCCCGCAAAGCCCGATGAGGCCGGCCTTGTCCTCGCTTTCATAAAGAAGCTGGCGGAGTATGAGAAATGTTCTGACGAGGTGGTGGCTGACGAGGCTACCATCTATCATTCACTGTTTGTGGAGCGTTCCGCCGAAGTCGTATTCGCCGAAGAGGACGGCACAGTGATAGGATTCGCCCTGTTCTTCCACAACTTCTCCACCTTCGTGGGAAGGAAGGGACTATATCTTGAGGACCTGTTCATCATCCCTGAAAAACGCGGTCGAGGTTACGGAAAGACCCTGCTGAAATATTTGGCAAACATCGCTGTGGAGCGCAACTGCGGTCGCATGGAATGGATATGCCTCGATTGGAACAAGCCAGCGCTGAACGTCTACCGCTCCATCGGAGCCATTCCTATGGATGAATGGACGGTGCAGCGACTGACGGAGCCAGTGCTGAAACAATTCGCAGAAGGAGATCTATCAAAACATCACGATTGATTCTCAATTAAATAAAAAGATATCCGATGGTTATAAACAAAGTTTTTCATTGGGGATTTCCTTTGCTACTATGCCTTGTTCTCGCAGGTTGCGGAAACACCAGCAACGACGATGGACACCTTGTAAAATTCAAACTTGACGAATACTCTTTTATCGATAAAACTTTGAAAAAGAGTATCGAGTCGGCCGTCTCCGAGCAGTTCAAAGAAGAACCCGACGTGCCACTCAAGATATATTTTGAAGAGCCTTGCGGCCTCCTTGCCAAAGTAATCGATATATGCGAGGAACCAATGCGCTTCTCTGCTGTGGCAAAGTACGACATCAGGATCGAGACCTTCCACTATGGCTATTACGGCCATTGCATTGACAGCCTGGGATATAACAAGGATGCTTGCTGCATGCTGGGTGACCACCTGTGCTACATCACTCCCGACAAACGATATTTTGAGAAAACAAGACGCAGAAAAAAAATCAAGTTTATCACATACGACGGAGTATGTCCCTGTACGGAAGAAACCTTATACCTGAACCTTGTGGACAAGAACAAGATAGAGGTTGTTTCTGAAGACGAATTGATGGAGAGATACGGCGGTATATCCGACATCACAACATTCAACTCGGGATTTGACACACTGCTCGCCGCCTTTCTGGATTCATTAAAGAACAACTAAAACGGAAACTTTTCAACCGACGGTTAGGAAGTTTTTTTTGCAGAGTTGTTTTTATTTTGTATATTTGCATTTTCAAACAAATAAAAACACAAATAAAACATATAAATAACATGTCAGAGAATCAGATAGTTAATAAAGAGGACCTTGTGGTCCGATTTGCTGGCGACTCGGGAGACGGCATGCAGCTTAGCGGCACCCTCTTCTCCGATGCTTCCGCCCTGACCGGCAACGACATCGCCACCTTCCCCGATTATCCCGCCGAGATTCGTGCCCCGCACAACACCATCGCAGGTGTGAGCGGCTACCAAGTGCATGTAGGCAACCATATCTACTCGAGCGGCGACAAGTGCGACATCCTCGTGGCCATGAACCCCGCTGCCTTCAAGTCGCAGCTGAAGTGGGCCAAGAAGGGCGCCACCGTCATCGTCGACATCGACACTTTCACCGATGAGGCCATGGTGAAGGCCGGTTACACCAGCAACCCCTTCACCGACGAGCTGGAGCGCGCCTACACCATCATCAAGGCCCCCATTACCTCGTTCACCGAGAAGATTGGCGACGCCCAGGGCGTTGACAAGAAGACCGCCGACAAGAGCCGCAACATGTTTGCCCTCGGCATCATCTTCTACTCGACCCACAAGACTCTCGACCATACCTTTGCCTATCTGGAACGCAAGTTCGCCAAGAAGCCCGCCGTCATCGCCCTGAACAAGGCCGTGCTGACCGAAGGTTACGAATATGCCGACAAGCTGGAGGTGATGCACTCGCACATCTTCGAGGTTGCACATGCCGACAAGATGGAGAAGGGCCGCTACCGCAACATCACCGGTAACGTAGCTACCGCCTGGGGTCTGCTCGCCGCTTCTGAAAAGAGCGGCCGCCGCCTCTTCCTCGGCTCCTACCCCATCACCCCCGCTACCGACGTCATGGTCGAACTGGCCAAGCACAAAAGCCTCGGTGCCCGCGTGTTCCAAGCCGAAGATGAGATTGCAGGTATCTGCTCCGCCATTGGCGCCAGCTATGCCGGCGCTCTGGCTTGCACCAGCACCTCCGGCCCCGGCCTCTCGCTGAAGAGCGAAGCCCTGGGTCTCGCCGTGATGACCGAACTGCCGCTCGTCGTCGTCGACGTGCAGCGTGGAGGTCCCTCGACGGGTCTGCCCACCAAAACCGAGCAGAGCGACCTCAACCAGGCTCTCTACGGCCGCAACGGCGAGGCTCCCCTCGTGGTTGTCGCTGCCTCAAGCTCGGCCAACTGCTTCTACTGGGCCTTCAATGCTGCCAAGATTGCCCTCGAGCACATGACCCCCGTCATCCTGCTCACCGACGGCTACCTGGGCAACGGCAGTCAGTTGTTCAAGATTCCTAGCATGAAAGACATGCCAGAAATCAAACCGCGTCTGGCTAAGGAGAATGACCCGAACTACCGTCCGTTCCGCCGCGACGAGGAGAAGTTCGCCCGCGAATGGGCTCTGCCCGGCATGGCCGGCTTGAGCCACCGTGTGGGTGGTCTTGAGAAGTGCCCCGACGGTCCTCTAAGTACCGACCCCGAGAACCACGCCCTCATGACCAAGAACCGTCAGGAGAAAGTGAACCGCGTGGCCAACTACATCCCCGATCAGGAGGTCTCCGGCAACCCCGATGCCGACCTGCTCGTGGTGGGCTGGGGCGGCACCAGCGGTGCACTCACCCTCGCTGTCGAGGAGATGAACAACGAAGGCAAGAAAGTGGCATACACCCACTTCAACTACATCTGCCCGCTGCCGAAGAACACCGGCGACATCCTGCGCAAGTACAAGAAAATTGTGGTCTGCGAACTCAACAACGGCCAGTTCTGCGGCTACCTGCGCACCCAGTTCCCCGAGTGCCCC
>JAEEGF010695905.1_pt1 | contig 13836 bp, 13 predicted proteins | sample 9134171 | NCBI WGS metagenome assembly JAEEGF01 (sample SAMN16246542, study PRJNA631951) | gut metagenome | biome: gut microbiome; feature: rumen; material: AP-attached | host: Bos | place: Iran: Karaj | collected 2018-10
CCTTACTGCTTTCCTTCCATTGAAGAAGGCGGTCATAAATCTTGCGTTTGAAGAGTCTTTCAGGTTCCATATCTTTTATTCTAGCATTGCGAATATAGCGCATATTCCGGTCTCCTCAAAATCTTTTTTGCGGTTTTTCTCAATTTCCTCAAAATTTGAAACGGCATTTTTCTCAAAATCCTCAAAATGTTGACTTATGAAGAGCACCTTGTACCGTAGAACCGAGCTGAGCGGATGAATCAATGAAGCTGAATATCAACACGTTGAACAATTGCTTGCCGCGCGATGGTTGCACTATTGCATAGCCATCATCGCATCGTGCAATCTTCATGGTGCGGTTTTTTATTGGTTAATGAATACTTAAAACTCGAATTTTCCACTCTCTTCCTTCATTTCATCGTACTTCTTCTTGTTGAGGCGGAAAAGCGAGGCGATTCGGCCGGGACGTTTCTTTGAGCTTGACCTAGCTATTTCCTGGGAGGAAACGGACTGTTGAACAGGACAGTCCATGTCCGCCATAAAAGCAGGCTCCGGCATGGGACATTCCATTAGGATCGCTTCGGGTTCGTATTCCTCGTTTTGCGCTTCTTCCAAAATACCCGACGCCATAATCTTGCGCTGGAAGTTGCGGCGGTCAAATTTAACACCAAGGATTATCTCGTAAAGGCGCTGAAGGTCAGGGATGGTAAAAGTGTCATCCAAGAGTTCAAAACCCACCGGCTCGAAATGGATATCCCTTCTGAGACGCTCCATTGCTGCATCCAGAATCTTATGATGATCAAAAGCAAGAGAAGGGAGATCGTCAATAGAGAACCACGCTGCCTCATCGGCATCGTCCCCGCCAATGACATCTGCCGGGCGAACCAGGGCATACCAAGCTATGGTTATTACACGCTCTCGCGGATCACGGTCTACGTCAGAGAAAACGCCCAATTCTCCGATGGCAGAAGCAACGAGTCCAGTCTCTTCCTGCAATTCGCGTATGGCACCTTCCCGGGCAGTCTCGTCGTTTTTCAAAAATCCACCGGGTAAAGCCCATTGCCCTTTGTATGGCTCACCTCCACGCTTTACCAGCAGAACCTTCAGCTTCCTATCCTCATAAGTAACGATGACGCAGTCCGTGGTTACTGCCATGTGCTCATACTTATACTGATAAGGGAATTGGGCACCTTCAACATATGTGTAGTTCTTCTCCATAGCATTAGCAAAGATAGATCATTTTGATGTTATTTGCAAAATTTTGTGTCGATATGACGCAAAATATTTGCACGGTTCGATAATAAGTATTATATTTGCGTCGAAATGACACATTTAACACTTTAACATCTTACTATTATGGAAAAGGCAGCGCAAAAAACAAAGGTTTACAACGTAATCATCATGGATAGAAGCGGATCCATGTGGGACATTCAAAGGCCTGCAATCCAGGGCTATAATGAGGTTCTTGGCGGAGTTAAGGCTGACGCGGAGAAATATGCTGAAAAGCAGGAACAGTACATCACATTGGTGCTATTCGACAGCTCCTCTATCGATGATGTATACTGGAATGCAAATCCGGCCGAAGCCAAAATCCTTACTCTGGAGACATATGTCCCTGGAGCATGCACTCCCCTTTATGATGCGATAGGTCGGACTCTGACGAAACTTGAGAAGGAACTTCAGAACGATCAGCGTCACTCTGTAGTCGTAACTATTATTACGGATGGACTTGAAAACAGCTCCAATGAGTATAGCCTATCCGCTATACAATCATTAATCAAGCATCTGAAGGCAGAAGGATGGTCTTTCGCCTATATGGGTACAGACCATGACGTACAGGGAGTCACAATCAGCCTCTCAATTACCAACGTAATACAGTTCGAAAAGACAGAAGAGGAAACCCACGAAGTATTTGAGAAAGAAAAGCGCGCCCGCGAACGCTATTCCCGCAAAATGTGGGAATTTGAACAGGCTATGCCGATGGCAAGCAGCGAAGAAAGGAAGCGCTATCAGTCTCAAATCTCAGAAGAATACTATGATGAATCAAATTCGAACACTGCCTACGCCGGCCGTGTTGCTCCCGAAAAAGTGACGAATCTTGCCCCGAATGAAATCTTTGTTTTCGGTAGCAATGACCAAGGCATACACAAAGGAGGGGCAGCTTATTTGGCCTTGAAAAAATTTGGCGCACAGATGGGGGTTTCTTCTGGCTTGCAAGGAAGCTCGTACGCGATCCCCACGGTAGGAAACGGGATTGGACCTCAGGAGATTGCGGACTCTTTCCATACGTTTGTGGAGTTTGCAAAAGCACATCCGGAAAAGACTTTCCTGCTTACCGCCCTCGGCTGCGGACATGGCGGTTATGAACCTGATCACATCTCCCACTATTTGGAAGAAGGAATCAATGTCTCAAATATTCACTATCCAATGGAGTTCTGGGTTGCCTTCGAGAAGCGTGGACTCGTATAGAAACCTAATTAGACCCATTATTTGAGATACCATCCAACAGAAAGAGGTACTCCACCGCGGAACCGAACAGGGAGAAAAAAAAACAATACTGCTGAATATCAACACGTTGAGCGATTACTTACCACGCGATAGTTGTAAGCCTCTTTTAGATTTGCGCCTTAATCCCCTATTGGAATCACGGTGCAAATCTAAGAGAGGCTTATGTATCAGCGCGTTCATAAAAATGCTTTCCGCGCAATGGAAACAAATCGTAGGATAGAAGCTGAACCGTACGACCTACTCTAAATTCCAGATTACTAGTGAGAGATTATATAGCATTTCTTGACGATCGTGAATCGTGCTCTCATCCCAATGATCATATGCCCGAAGGAACTTATTGATGCGATTTATCGCTGTGTCAGTACCCACCACATCAAGCTTAGCTATGCTTCGTGTAACATACAAATTTGACTTAGCATACTCTATAACCTTCTCCTTAAACGGTTTATTACCAATAGCACCATTCATAGACTTCTCTATTAGGGTAAGGTTACCTAGGAGAACTTTAAGATTATCGTAATCTTTAATCATCTCCTTCATACCCGGCAACGGAGTCCATGGAAGAATATGTTCAATTTCGACTCCTGCCCGAATATAATGCATCAACGAAGTGTGAGATTCAACGCCTATTCTTTCATTATCAATAAACTGTGCTATCTTCGCCAAAATATATCGGACTCTATACATCTGAAGATCATCTTGGCGGAAGTTCAAGAAACGGATCCTGTATTCAGTATCCTTCTTATCAATCTCGGGCTTAATATTCTCTGCTACCCAAGTTTTTAATTCGTCCATTGTCTGGACTTTACAAAGAGACAGATTCCATTTTCCAAATTGTTTCTCATAAATCTTAGCTTGTTCTTTCGTGAAGAGAAAGTAAAATAGATATGTTTCAATACACTTGCAGAGATAATTGAACATATCCTGAGGGAACTGTCTTGCTGTAAGGAGAAGAATTAGATGCTGGCGGAATGCATTACCACCTAATTTGGAAATGCTATCCAAGTAAATGTTGTCATTTCCAACTCGGTCTTTACCGTGAGAGAAATTGACGTAACAACGTGCATTTTCAATGAGATGCTCCACAAACTTGTATGGATCGGTAGAATACAGGTAAATGTTCGAAGGCCGAGTAAACCACTTATAGATTTCGTCCTCACGAACAACATTCTCTCCTTTATTGATTGGATTGGATGAATTATCCTGGCTGGGATGGTTCGAAACAATATAATAGCGAAGGAATCGTAACGGTCTTTCTTGAGAGGATTCAAGTATGTTAACCAATTCCTTCCACCTGTCTTTTAGCTTATCGAATTTACTGCGGTCTACCTGTTGGAAAATGAGATTCTTCAATAGATCCATCGGGTTGAGGCCGACACCTCGGTCATTGATAGTCTCAAAGATTTTCAACGCGTCGTTGATATCAGGAGTCAATATCTGAATGAACTTCAGTTTCCTCAGAAAATACATAAAGAACGTCTTCAGCTCATCGAGGTCTTTTTCAGTATTGCACGCTATGAACTTCTGAATGATTTCGTATGCTTCATTTATCCTTTTCGCACTTTCAGATGACATTGTCTTCTTCTCATCGCAATTGACGATCTGTTGCAAAATGGATTCGCTGTCAGAGTATTGAAGAACAAGATGTAATTGGGTAATCTCGTCCCCCTTTTCGTTAAAGCGAACATTCTGAAGTAACTGGTCAGCCACTTTAGTCGACAGACCATGTGCTGCATATAAGTTGCGAAATGCGCACAACATTAAGAATAGTGTAGTTGTTCGTTGCTGACCGTCGATTAACTCCTTTACTCCATTATTATCAAAGACTACTGTAGTGCCAATAAAATACTCTTTGCTTTTATCTGTTGAGAACTCATCATAAAGATCTATCAGGAGTTGGGATACTTCATATTCTGCTCTCCAAACATATTCCCGTTGGTAGTCCGGGACTATATAGAAATCCTTAAAACACTCTTCGACGTTGAGGTCTTTAAAACGGTATTTGTTATTATCACTCATAACATTAAAAATTATCAATTGTTTACATCGGTGTAGAAATGAATCGCCTTCTCCATCCAGACCCAGATGGTTTGAAAACAAGGCTTTTACATTCATTGCAGAAATAGACATCCGTACCGTCAACCCTAACACCCTTTCGTGCCTCGAAATTACCGCCACAGCAATCACAGGTAAAGGGTTTACCGCAAACATGTTTAGGCATATCACCAACAGCCGCAGACCATTCTTCAGGACTTCGCGAGGGCTTTGGAGAACGCACTTCTTCTACCAAACAGATATCCCGTAATAGTAGAAAAGCTCGTGAAGCATACCTCCCCTGCGGTTTATCATACCTATACCCATCAACCCTTGCGGTCACGTCATCGTAAACGATAAAACCGGCAGGAAGCTCCACAGGATGCTCATAGCCATAGTTGTCTTTAAGCAATCTCTTACCGTTTCTGTCTTTATCTTCCATCACGGTAAAAACATATCTTTCACCAATCAGATACAGGCTCACCAGCTTTAGTAGTTTATCCTGAATTTCACGGGCGACATACACATTGAAGACAGCGGTTCGGGTTCCTGTTATCTGTTTGTGAATTTCTTTAGCTCGCTTCAAGACAGTCTTCGCAGAATCCTTTTCCAAGCCAGATTCAATCAGCTCTATATAGTGCTTCTCGATCTCCTTGCAGGTCTTCTCGGCTATCGCTAGCCGTCGCGCAGTTAATTCAAGATCATTCATACGATCCCATTAAAAGTCAAACTGATTGATGGACTCTATAGATCTATCGAGACTGGATGCGGCATCTTTAAGCGAAGAGACAATATCGTGTATTGCTTTATAGCTCTCTGGACTACCACCAAGCCTCTGAATGTTATGAAGAGCCGCTGTTTCAGTCGAAATGGCTTGATTCAATAGCCTTTTAGCCGCTTGTATTTTTGCGGAACTATCATTGATAACTTTACGGCGAGCATTATTCATAGCAAGTTATTATTGTAAGTTAAGCGTATGGTCGGCAATCGCATCAGGGAGTGGGAATCGCACTCGTTTTTGGCCAAAACCTACAACGCAATTGTTCTCATTCAACTCTATGATAGAGCCTTCCCCGAAATTCTTATGGATGACTTTATCTTGCAGCTGGATTGTTTCCCAGGGTAATTGTTTTACGCCCAAAAAGGTCTCCAGGTTCTGGACTGCTTCTTCGAGGCTATTCATAGCATCCTCAACGTCTCCCAGAATATCATCGAGAGAGTCTATCGCATCTTGCATCGTTTCTCCTCGCTCGCTATCCTGAAGCCCCTCGGGCAAGTTATTAAACGCCTCTTCTTCGTCATCCCTAACAGATTGCAAATCTTCAAATACATCTTGAATGAGAGAATAGGACTCTTCAACTTTCGTGTAGCGCTCAGGTTTCGTTAACAGCGGAATGGTGGATGCCTTCTTATCGCCCGGTTCACCATCCGGGTGCACCTCAACAACTACGGGTTTAAAATTATTATCAATTACAAAAAAGACACATTTCCTAATCAAAGCATTCGCTGAGCCGAAAGCCGAAAGCTTCTTATATGCCATCCATACCTGTTCTCCTGTCTTAGGATCGCGGTATTTCTTTGTAGGGCGGCCATACTCATTCTGGAACGGATAGCAGCACCATACGAAGTGCTGCACCGTCCGATACTGACCTTTTATCCGATTTGCGAGATTCCTGACATCAATGTTCTTGCTCGATGTCAGCATCGCGTACTCCAACTCGAGCTCTTTGACTTCCTGCTCCGTGAAGGGACTGTTATAACTTTTCGCCATATAATTAATAGTTTTGACTCCCGAGGAAGGACTCTTTGAGTTTATAGAGGGTTACTCCGTTGAAGGAGAAGTATTTATGGCCTTGGTAGAAGCCGGAGAAACTAAACTTGTTACGCGAAGTGCACTTCTCCGTAATCATAGTCGAGCGGTATGAGCGCCCTTTTTCTCATAGACATTAGATATCAGGAACATTTTGCTCTTCCAACGCGTCGAATAACTCGATATTCACGTAGTACAGGCTGCAAAAACTCCTGTCGTTTCCGTTGGCTGCAGCCGATTCATCATAGACAACCCCCACGGAGTTCGTATCGTCCGTCCAGAAAGTCAACTGATTCGATGGATGGACATTGCCTTTCCCGTATTTCTGTGTAAACAATTTGATTACGGCCTCATATTGCTTCCTGGCCATTTCAACGCTTTCATAAGAAGCGACCAAGGTTATCTGAGATATCATGTCTTCCCCATCCAAGGCCACGTCAACGTAAGTCCAGGAATAGCCGCCATAATTAAAACTAAGAGAAGAAGGGATAACCCGTACCGTTTTCCCCACCTGATCGTTGTTTTGACTATCTATGAGTACGGCTTCGTCCGTAGCCGTGGACACGGCCTTTTGAATACTTTTCTCATTCGACTTCTCGCATAGTTTCATTCCGAGGATTTCAGTCTTAACGGGGGCTTCTGAAATGATTCTCGAGGAGTCGTTTCCCTTACACGACGCGACAAGAGCAAGCGCTGTGATGAAAAAGATCAATGTGAATTTGCGCATGGTTCTATTATTTTCTAGTGGTGTCTTTATTCTCAACGTTTGTTACCCATTGGGGTAAAAAGGATTCTTGGCTTGTTCCCATTCGGATGTCTGACCTTATGGTTGCATGAGGCACACAGCCATATCTCGCCGATCGAACTGTTTTCGTAATGAAAACCACTTGAAATCAGTTTAGCACACCTTGAACAAAGCTTATAGGGCGGATTGTCGATCGTGAACTCGTCAAATACCCGGGTAGTGAGCCTCACATAACGAAAAGATCTGATCCGTTCTGCGCGCTCTCGCTCAGCATACTGTTGCCGCTGACGCTTCCTCTTTGCTTTAATGGTGTCCATGATTCTACTTACCAAACATCTTTTTGTATTCGTACAAACTCGTACCCTTGTAGTTGAAGTATTTAGGGCCTTGACACACACCCGAAACGCTTCTCTTATTGCGAGGCATATACTTAGCAGTAAACTCAGCAAGCGTATATACCTCTCCTTCGCACTCTACTTTATTTCCCTCAGCAACAGTTAATTCTGTTCCTGTTGGTGTGTAAATAATTCTGTCGCCAACTGAAACGCCACATTCAGCGAGGTCAAAAGTTGCAAATTCGGGGTCTAATAGTTCGTCTGCATCAAACAGTGTGTCTTGGGCCATCGGTTTAATGATAGATTCAATGTACGTAATCTCCTCTTTCGAGATCCCATACTTTCTATACAAATCTGAATCAGACCAAGGTCGTGACCAATCCTGAAGAGGCACAAACTGGAAGACATCCCTCGGATTATGCTGGGTCTTCTTCTTTATGGAAACTAAATATCTAAAGAAGCGGGTCTTCATGTAAGTGATAATGTTGAGACACTGTTCCTTGCTGAAATTGTGTCGCTCAGGGTCATAACCTACGCAGATATATGTGAATGAGCAAACACTATTTGGCTCTCCATAAAAAGGCGTACCTATTACAAATGGATCACCTGCAGTTCCGTAAGAGTTCGGAATTAAGACTTTGTGTACGGGGATTGAGGCGTGTCCCTTCTGAACTTGAGACAGCTTCACCCAGCCAGTACCACTCGGATCAAGCCTCTTATTCATATAATACTTGATAGTATGCTCGGCATCCCTCGTCTTCGAAAACCCTTTCCAGTTAGAACCGAAGTATACATCTCTATCAAACAAGTGCAAGGGGCTGACCAAATCGGAGAAATTATCCTTTTTAAAGAACTCTCCCTCAACACTAATAATCTTCTTCAATATGTCAACGGCAAAACCATCTCGAATAACAATTCCGGTCCTAAGTTCATTTAGATACATGTTGTCATTAAACACATGATCCCCTTGGTATAATCTATATTGACATTCCCCATTGTATGAGTCGCTATATAAGAAAAAGCTGACTCCGCCACCAATACCAACACCAGAGAAACATTTTGAGGAATCTTGGAAGTCCACAATTTGGATAAAATGATTCGAATTAATCAATTTATCTGTCCACTCTTCCTTAATACCCATACTTCCCTTTGTCATCCACCGGCTGGGGGTAATCATTGATACATATTGCGGCTTCAGTTTTATTGCGGCATCTACAAATAAATGATATATAGCTGTTGCCTGAAAACCAGAAACCGTGGTCATAGCCTGATAAGGAGGGTTGCCTACTATAGCGTTAAACTTCATATCGTTCTCGAGTACGTTATTATTCCAATAATTGATACCGTTTGTCACTTTGCTGATGAACAGTTCCGGCTGATTTGTAATTTTATTGATCAGATCTTCGAAGTATCTGGCATTGACCTTTGTCTGCCTAAAGCCTCGAAGCGTCCTCTTTGTGATGCTCTTTGCCATCTCAGTTTTGCAGATGACGAAGATATGGTTTCGAAGGACTTCATCCCAAATCTTATTTTGGGTTTCGACTGGTACATCCATCGCCAGCATATGTTTATCCCTATATGCCTGGAGTTTCTCGGCAAAGACGCTGTACGCCATATAAAGCGGATACAAGCCCGTCTTAGAATTGATTTCCAAGATTCGGGTATTGGGGTCTTTGAAAACCTTCTGGGTCACTTCTCCGTGGTCCACAAAGCGAGGTTTTACCCCTTCTGTCTGCATATCCGTATCAAAGAAGACCTGGCCACCGATACAGTCGCCAATATGCATATTTACCACACGCCAAGGAGTCAGCACGGTCTCTTTATCCGGATTACGGAAGTAGGAGAAAATTCGGGCAACATCCCGGGTTCGCTCCGTTGGCGAGAGTTTGTCCGCAACACGGACCAGATCACGGTAGTTGCGACTGACAGCCCTGAACATGTCAGGATCGTAGTAAGGAACGAATTCAGCAAAGAGTTCCTTCGTTACACCACGAGGCATGAATTCCTCCCAGGACTGATTGTCGATAAGATCGGCAAAATTTTCCAACGTGATGTCTTGCCCTTCATCTTTCAGTTCAGCGCCATACATCAACAGCGGGAGGCGGATGGAGATGCCTCGCAAAATGGAGATGGCGCTGTCTGCATTCTTCTTCTTTTCTTTGGCTTCTTCCAATGCCGCCAGCTCCTCGGGTGTCCTTTCTCTCTTCGGTTTCTTCTGGATGCGCTCTAACTCCTCATACTGTTCATTAGTCAGGCCGGTCTTTGCCATATCAACATCAGTTGAAGTGTGATTCGCCTTGGTGGCACCGATGATTGCGTGGAGGTTTTTGAACTTTTCAAGGGCGTCTTTATCCAGCTTTCTGAGCATCTCCTGATTATACAAGCGAGGGTCATCGCAGCCGTTACGAGTAACACGGGATATGTATGCACGCTTAAGTTGCTCAAGCATATTCTCCACGTTGTATGTAGCCATCTTGGTTCCGTTGTAGCCAATGACCGGGCAGAAGTTGAGAAACTCTCCCAGTTTGACACGGTCGCTCTCGGATGCAGTCTTCTTGGTTTGGACCTTTGCCGTGTCAGCCAGCACCTTCAAAGTGCGGTCCGGGGCGAAGTCAAAGACGTAGCAGTTCTCCTTGCGTCGGCCATCATTAGTCGTGTACGGACTCTGAACACGGAAGATGGTCTGCATATAGGCTTTCGCATCCGTGTTATGAGAACCGGCAAGCATCATCACGGCGGTCCATGGACGAACGGTGACACCTGTGGTCAGTTTGCCGCAGGACAGGGTAATTGTGCGTGTATCTTCCGGCTCCGGTCCCATCGCCTTCTCTACCATCTTGAGGGCATTGTCGGTCTCCACTTCCTCGTCACCGTCGCCAGCGACATTGACAATATCAAACTGGCCGAAGATGGGATGAGCCTTCAGCAGAGCAGACAGCGCCCGTGCTTCCTTTACTCCTGGTACCATCCACAGCGTGTGGCGGAAGGCGTTGCGGAATTCGACGGTGGAATATGGATAGTTGCTTTCCGGATCGTACTTGACGATGAGGTCCAGGAAGGACTGCACATGCTCTTCGTGAATGAATCGACCTTCCATTCCGTCGGGCATCTGTCGGTGGTCACGCTCGGGGTCGCCGGTCCAGGTACGGAAGAATTCCTTGAAGTTGAAAGCGGAGTCCTCGATGTCTTCGAAACCAGCCAGGGCTTTACCAAGGTCAAAGGTGAAGATATTCAGACGAGGCAGTCCGGCATAGGGGTTCGGGTCACCGAAGTGATTCAAATCCCACTCGGCCTTTGCCTTCTGCTCCATCACGTAGTCCCAGGTGAAGATTTCATCCTCCCTGTAATCGTCAAGCAGGTTGAAAGGGGTGCCTGAGAGGTTGAGGACGTGGGTGTTCTCTTTGGTGAGCAGTTTGATGACGTTCTGGCCCAGCTCGGTCTGCGTACCCTCGTGAGCTTCATCAATGATGAGCATATCGTAGTTGGCCTTGAAGATGGCGGCATTCTTATCGAACTTGCCACCTGCCATCTCGGCACCGCGAAGGTCTTGCATTGAGGCGAAGTATACATAGTGCTGGTCCGGGTCGCGTTTCGCAAGGCGTTCCAGAATCTCGAAAGGTTCACCCTTCTCACGGGAGCCGTAGGTGTAGGGGTCCATTATCGAGAATATCTTGTAGAAATCGTCGAACCAGCTCTGGTCTACGACGGGACGGTGCGTGATTATGATGGTGCGGTGGAATTGCATTTCCTTTACCACCTGCAGAGCGGAAAGGGTCTTGCCGAAACGCATCTTGGCGTTCCAAAGCATGGACTTGCCACCTGTCTGGAACTTGGTAACGGTTTTATGAATGGCATCCTTCTGCTCGGGACGGAATTCGATAGATTCATCAACGGGGACTACTTCTCCTGCACGGATGGACTGGCGTTCCTCCTTCACCGCCTGAATGGCAGCCAATGCAGTCTCGACACTACACTCGAACCACTCTCGGCCCTGATTACGCTGTGAGAAGTCGTGGCGCTTGATACCGGAGCGGAGCAGGACATTGTGGACCTCTTTGTCGTTGAAGGTCGTGATGGTGCCTCCGTGGATGGAGACGGTAAGTTCGGTGTGACGGAGGGTGTAGTCAATGCCTGCCGTCTTGGTGTACTGGTCTATACGCTTGCGGGCCGCCTGGTTCAGTTCCTTGCAGTTGGGTGGCAAGGTGAGGTTGGTGGCCTCCTCAAGAGTAGCCTCTCCAATCTTGACACAGCCCCGGTGGGCGGCATCTTCGATGGTGAAGATGTAGATCAGCTTCGCTTTTAGTGTCGAATAGTACTGCATACCCCTATTTCTTTATGAGGTCAATAAATTTGACTGGTTTGCCAGTTTCCCAGTCCATTATCTTGCAGTAAATGCCGTTGTGCCGGCGGATGTCGTCGGTTTCACAGCCTTTACAATGGGTCACGATTTGCTCTCCGTCACCGAAAAGGGACGGGATGACTTCCACATCATCGTGGCAGGAGTTCGGGATTACGCCCTTGATGCCGTCCATCTGCCAGAAGTTCCAGGATATGATTTCCGCAATCTCCCTCAGCTGTTCCTTGCTGGGCTGGGCGTTGAACTTATCGGCATAGTAGTCCACGAAGGTGAAGAGGGCGTTCTCACGGGCAAGGAGAAGGTTGTCGCCCTGCCATTCGTATCCATAGGTTGCCTGATATGCTTGCTTCGCGGCGGAATACCATTCCTCCGGTGTGGAGGTATTCTCGTCAACTACGCGAAGTTTTCGGCCCAGGAGACCGATGCGATCCTTGACGGGGATGATGTCTCCGGTAATGGTATCGTAGCGGCTGACGAGATATGGTGCTTCGCCGCAGGTGATTTCGAGACGGGTGTCGTTCACATAGTCCTGCCAGGTCTTGCCGTCCTTGGTCGGAAAAGGGATTGGAGCAGGATTGGTGGCCCAGCCAGTATCTGTTTCCTCATTGAAAAGACCGGAAACTCCGAACCATTTGTTATCAACCAGGTTGTTCTGCTTGTTGCAGATCCAGGCGGGCGTGAAGACCTCGCCCTTGTCTCGGGCGCGGGCTTGCTGCTCTTCCTTTGTCTTCTTGACGCGGGGTTGAATAAGACTGCCGTGGTCACCGGTGATGGATGCTATGGAGATCTGTTCGTTTTCGCCATATCCTGGGCCGAGGTTCAGATAATTATCGGTTGCCCAGATAATATGCGGTATATGCTTGCCGTGTTTAGGACGGCTACGGTCTATCAAAAGAATATCGAGCAAGATAGGGTCTTGCTGAAAAATCTCAGATTCGCGAATATCGATGTCAGTGGCCATCAAAAAAACGCTATAATGTATGGGGTTGCTTTCTCTAAATCGTACAAATTTAATGAAAATAGTAGTGAATTACGAAATAATAATGTTGTTATGGGTAAGTCTTTTTTACGGCTCTAGCAGTTACAAGTCAAAATAATGTAATCTCTGATTATTATTGCTTTATTTCTCCCTGTTTGTATTTCAAGACCATGTAATTAAATAGGCATTTGTGCATATTTGTCAAAAACTGATCAACAGCATATAATGTGTTAAAAAGCTTTACTGAATCTATCATTACCTTGCTTTCTATTATTTCTTTCTGACGGGATTCATATAATTTCTCTGCATCCAAATGTGTTTCGAAGTCACGTTCCTCTTTCCACCATGAAGAAGTCGTTGCATGTTTCTCTAGAAGGATTGACAATATTTGAAACTGTTGTATTACTTCTTCGGGAAAGTCATTCATCACTTGAGAAAGACTATACCATTTAGTTTTTTTTGGAATTCTTCTCGAATCCATATAACTGCTTGAATCCCTCATTGAGAATTACCATCAATTTCCCTCTCATATAACGTCGGTCATAATCCTTATCCGCCAACAAGAAATACTTGCTAGCCACCATACTATCAATCATTGTTATCTGCACAAATAGCATTACATAAACAACCGTGCAGTAAGTTTTGTGGTATTCGTCATGCAGGTCTTTGTTGTTTTTGAGTATGTCGTAATAAAGAGGGAGTCCCTTAGAGTACTGATCGATAGTTTCATCAATCACGACAACAAGGTCTTTTCGCTCAGTATCAGAGAGCGTATTTCCATTGTACTGGGTCTCTTCAAACCACTGTTCGTACTTATAATCTTTTATCAGCGAGAATTGGATATTATCAAGGTCTTCATTCATTGTGGAAAGTATTAAGCCATACAAAGATACCCGTTTTATGTATTGATACCGCGGGAGAATTAAGGCTCCCTACCGCTTTAATTGCAGTAGATTAGCGGACGGACCGGTGGAGCAGGAAGGAGGTATGGACGGAAAACCCATAGACGCCCATGTCTCTGTGAATGGGAGGGGCCCAAAATCGCTCGCGATTTTGGGAGGGATGAGCGAAGCGAAGGTTTTCCGGCCA
>JAEEGF012138719.1_pt1 | contig 13831 bp, 10 predicted proteins | sample 9134171 | NCBI WGS metagenome assembly JAEEGF01 (sample SAMN16246542, study PRJNA631951) | gut metagenome | biome: gut microbiome; feature: rumen; material: AP-attached | host: Bos | place: Iran: Karaj | collected 2018-10
GACGAAGGCAGTGCTGTCGCTGGCGACTGGAATCTCGTAGGCCGTCTGGCGTTCGCCGTTGTGGGTGAGCGTGTGTTTCCAGCTGAAGTGCGGTGCTGCCGTGTCGATGCCTAAAGATGCTGTTAATCCCTCACACTTCAAGTCTGTCACCTCGGCATGCATATTCAAGGCAAAGAACAGACACAGCATCAATACCATGCGATGTCCTTTTAACGCAGCATGAATGCTGGCATCTACCGATTTCTTTACATTGAGCGACATTGGACTGAAGCCTTGATAATGGGTGCGAATTTATGAATTAGGGGCAGTGCCGGCGCCCTGGATGGCGCGGACTTGGCGCTGGAACTCGATGGGGCGCTTGATGTAGTGCAGCACGATGGTGCCGGCGCCGGTGCCCGAGACCTTGATGGTGCCGTAGTTGAAGATGCGGCCCCAGAAACTCTGTTCCACCAGTATGCTCTCGACCTTGCCGATGACAATCTCATGGGCATGACGGTGCATCCATCCGAAACTGTGGAAAAAGCGTTTGTCGCTTACAAAGATGGTCGTTGTCAGGTTGCGGATGAAACTGCCCAGGCGCAGGTAGGCCCATTTGCTGAGTCGAGGCTGGTAGATGATGGTTTCGCCTGGTGATATAATCTTGCTTATCTTCATAATGTGTCCTAAAAATTTGTGCTATGAACCGAATACAAAAGCAAATTTATTTGATTTTTGTTAAGGTGACGCCAAAATTATCTAAAAAACGTTTCTTATTGGGCAAAGTTACTGCTTATTTCCACATTATTTATTAATTTCGCACCGATTTTTTTCAATAATACTTCATTATGACAAACGACAAGAACAAGAATAAAGAGAAGAACGAAGAACAGTACGTACGTCAGACAGGTTCCCTCAAGGAGCGCCTTGGTCGTGTGAAAAAGACGCGCTGGTGTCGCTTCGGCATCGTGGCGCTGATTTATGTGCTGTGGACCATCTGGGTGGGCAACCCGTTGCTGTTGTTGGGCTTGCTGCTGCTTGCCGACATCTACCTGACGCAGTTCATCCCTTGGGGCGCGTGGAAAGGCTGGAAGAAAGGCCCGATGCGCACCCTCATGAGTTGGGTGGACGCCATCGTCTATGCCCTGGTGCTGGTTTATTTCCTGTTCCTGTTCATCGGTCAGAACTACCAGATTCCCTCGTCATCGCTCGAGAAATCGCTGCTCACCGGTGACTTCCTGTGGGTGAACAAGGTGGTGTACGGTCCCCGCGTGCCGCAGACACCGCTGCACTTCCCGTTGGCACAGAACACCTTGCCCATCCTCAACTGCAAGTCCTATATCGAGCACCCGCAGTTGGACTATCATCGCCTGAAAGGCTTGCGCAACGTGGAGCGCATGGACATCGTGGTGTTCAACTTCCCCGCTGGCGATACCGTGGCATTGAAGTGCCCCAATCCCGATTATTACACCCTGTGCCAGGAACGTGGCCGTGACGTGGTGCTCAATAACAAGGAACTCTTCGGCGACATCATCTATCGCCCTGTTGACCGCCGCGACAACTATGTGAAGCGTTGCCTGGGTCTGCCCGGCGAGACGCTGCAGATTAAGGACGGCATCGTCTATGCCAATGGCAAAGCGCTGCCGCAGCCCAAAAACGTGCAGTATTTCTATTATGTCGAGACCGACGGCACCTTGATTGACGACGCCCTCTTTGAAGAACTGGGCATCAGTATGGATGACCGCCATGCACAGGGTAACCAGTATATCCTGCCGCTCACAGCCGACATGAAGAAAACGCTCGAATCCAAGACGTGGGTGCAGACCATCCAGCGCATCCAGCCTGAAGAGAGCGAAGCCGTCCTGACCTATCCCGTGGGCGTGGATTATGGCTGGACTCATGCCAATTACGGCCCCATCTGGATTCCCAAGAAGGGCGCCAAGGTGGATTTGACCTTACAGAACCTGCCGCTCTATGAGCGCTGCATCAAGAACTATGAGGGCAACACTCTCGAGGTCAAGGGCAATCAGATTCTCATCAACGGCAAGCCCGCGACGAGCTACACCTTCAAGATGGACTACTACTGGATGCAGGGCGACAACCGCGACAACTCGCTCGACTCGCGCTACTGGGGCTTCGTGCCCGAGGATCACATCGTGGGCACGCCTGCCATCATCCTCATCTCCTTTGACAAGGACCACAGGCTGTTTGACGGCGGCATCCGCTGGAACCGCATCTTCAAGATGCCCAATCCCGATAAAAAGTGAGTTATTAGCTGTTAGCGGTTGGCGGATGCCAACTAGAAACTAGGGCTAGGGACTAAAAACTAGGGACTAGAAACTAAAAACTAAAAAATGCATGATACATCGGCATCGGCAGTGTTGATGGGCAGCATGTGTGCCGCCAGTGTGCGGTGCTATGCGGCAGCCCTCAATGGCGGCACGTTGCTGGTTGACCTTGACGAACGGCGCCTGCCCTTGCGGCACAGTCACCACCGCTACCGCATCGATGGCCCGAATGGCGTGCAGACCCTCACCGTCCCCCTCGTGGGCGCTACCAACAAAATGATGACCCCGCTGCACGACGTGCTCATCTCGGAGCATGGCGACTGGCGCCGTCTGCATTGGGGCGCGCTTTTCTCGGCTTACGGCCGTTCCCCCTACTTTGACTATGTTGCCGACGACCTGTCACGGGTAATCAACGGGTCACAGCGCTATCTGCATGAATTCAACGCGCAGATGCACAGTGTCATCGTTGATTTTATGGATTTACCCCTGGCGACGCACTACATGACCGGCGAACAGGAACTGCAGTCAGACGGCGTTTGCGACCTGCGGGGGCGCATCGGGATGAAGAAACCTGACGCGTTGCCCATTGCCGATGTGCCATATTACCAGATGTGGAACCACTTCTCTCCTGGCTTGAGCATTCTGGATCTGATGATGAACCTGGGGCGTGAGGGCATCTTCACACTGATGGCGATGTGCAGCAATGGAGCGGGCGAGAGTGCAGGGTAATAAAAAAAGTAACGATATAGGAGTTGACCCTAAAAGTTTTTTAATGCTAATTTCGCTAAATAAGCCAATTTCACGAAAAATATTAAAAATTCGCGTTAATTGGTCTGATTCGTGTAATTCGCATTAGCCCCGCAGGGTTTGGACCCACAACTATATCATTGCAAAAAAAAGAAAGGTCTAGGCAATCACTGCTGAGACCCTCATAATAATTACTAATACTTGAAAACTATATTTACCCCATAAAAGCATTTATTCTTGTTTTCAGCTTAATTTTTGCTGAAACGCCTACGTCTTTTTAAGACGATGCAAATTAACTAAAAATTTCTCTAATAGACAAAAGAATAAATGTTAAAATGTGTGAATCATACCTATTGTTTTTGTTTTTTTCCCTGAATAGTTGATTACGAGCCGCAAACGATTCATTTTTGGGCTTTTCAGTAGGTTTCAGCAAGTGCTTTATCCGTCCGTCTATCTCCATGTGACCCGTTATCTATAAAAAAATGTGTGCAACAAGTTGCCAATTCACATTTATTTCGTATCTTTGCACCCGCTTTAGATGGCAATGCCACAGAAAGCCGGTCCTATAGCTCAGTTGGTTAGAGCACCTGACTCATAATCAGGGAGTCCTTGGTTCAAGCCCAAGTGGGACCACGGGTTAAACAACCGCCTGCAGGGAAGTCCCTACAGGCGGTTGTTTGTTATGGGTTGAGGTGTCTTTTAGTGGCTGAGTATCAAATCGATGATTTGGGTGACGTCTTCAATATCGATGCGTCCGTTCTTGTTCATGTCGCTATACTCGGCGGGCATAACTGTTACATCGGGATTAAACAGGCGGTCGATGACGAGGCTAACGTCGGAGATGCTGATGACACCGTCGCAGTTGGCGTCGCCGTCAGCAATCGGGTTCAGGCCCTGGACGTGCTTGAACTTGTACCAGTAGTTGGTGTTCATATAGGCTTCGATAGACTCGTTGGGCACCCTGAGCACAGCATTATTGTAGATGCTGGAGTTGATATTCTTGGCCATTACTGGTGGAACGGTGCCCAAGCAGGTGACTTCGTTGACCATGTTGCAATCCCAGAAATCCCCCTTGATGGTTCTCAAGCCTCTTCCAAGCGTGATTTTCTCGAGACGGTTACAGCCCATAAACACATCATCAATCTCGGTAATCTGGTCGGGAATGGTCATATACTTGAGGTTATGGCAATGACCGAAAGCCCAATGATCGAGAATGGTGACACTCTCCGGTATCCTGAGCGTTATCAAGCCTTGGCATTCGTAGAATGCATACCCGCCGATTTTCTTGAGGGTATTGGGGAGATTGATTGTCGTCAGCCCAGAGCAGTCATCGAAAAGGCCTTGTGGAATCTCCTCGATGGAATTGGGTATTGTGATTGTCGTCAGGGCTTTACAACTCTGGAATGCATAGTTGCCCAACGACGTGAGCGTCGTGGGAAGCGTGATGGATTTCAATACTTCGCAGCCATAGAAAGCTCCAAAGCCAATGTGTCTCACAGCGTTTGACATCTGCAGTTGTTCCAATGCCGAACATCCGCTGAAGGCATCTTCGCCGATGGAGATGACCGAGTTGGGAATGACCAGGGATGTGAGGGCTGTACACTTTGAGAACGCTGAGTTGCCGATTTTCCTGACGGTGTTCGGGATGATGGTATTGCGGCAGCCGATAATCAGTGTCCTGGTCTCTTTCTCGATGATGCCATTGCAGTTGTCGCGTGAGTCATAGGAGTTGTTGTTGCTGTCAACGGTAATGCTAGTCAATTCAGGGCAGTAACCGAATGCGCCTTGGGCGATGGAATCTACCGAGGCGGGGATGTATATGCTTTGCAGCGATGAGCAGCTTGTAAAGGCTTCCTCTTCGATGGTCTTCACGCCATTGGTGATTGTCATTTCTGTCATGCTGTTACGGCCCGAAAATGCTCTATCACCGATGATTGTCACAGTATTGGGTATAATGGTGTTCTCGCATCCTGCAATCAATTTGTTGGTAGCAGTCTCGATGATGGCGTTACAGTGATTGCGGGAATCATAAACCGTGTTGCCGCCCTCCACCGTTATACTGGTCAAACTGCTGCAATAGGAGAAAGCCCACCCTGCAATGGAAGTCACAGACGCTGGTAAATTGATGTGAGTGATTGAATTGCATCCGCGAAAAGCGCTACTGCCGATTGTCGTGAGTGTACTAGGCAAATCGATGCCTTCGAGTTTCGGGTTGCTGGCAAAGGAACTACTGCCGATTTGAACGACTCCTTCGGGGATATTCACGCTGGTCAGGTTTTGATTGCCTTCGAAACCAAAGTCGGCGATGCTGATAATTGTGTTAGGCAACTGTACCGCTTTAAGCTAAGCGCAGTCCATAAATGCACCCCATGCCACTCTGGTGACCGTATAGGTCACACCTTCGTAGGTGACAGTTTCGGGTACAATAATCGTGTCGCGATAATCTCCGGGCCAATAATTATGTGATCCGTAAGTGACGCTCACTTCGGGTGGCGTTGAGCTGCTGTAAATACTGTAAAAGATGCCGTCAACCTTAAAACTGTAGGCTGTCGCGGTCATGGCGCATCCCAGGACCAGCAAGAGCAGCGGTAATAATCTGCGGAAAAAATATGGAAGTTTCATAATCGTATTGTTTTTTGAGTGGTTGATTTCAGTCGATAGTTAATGGAAAATCAGTTGGGGGAATTAAGCACCGTGTCGATGAGTATGGTCACGTCGGCAATGGTCACATTGCCATCATAGTTGAGGTCCATCAGCATGCTGTTGATATTATCGGTGCTGGCTCCAGTGATATAGTCGATGAGCGCGGCGATGTCGCTAACGTCGACCTTGAAGTCTCCGTTGGCATCTCCTTGCTCGATGCTCTCCATCCTGACAATGTTGTAGAACTCGCTCCAGCGTTCACTCTCATGATAGAGGCGGATGCTCTCGTTGGGCACGCGCAGGATGGCGTTGTCATAGGCTGCCATCGTGAAGCAGTTCTTGCTGACCATGATGGGAGGAACAATAGGCTGGCAGTCGATGGTCTCCAGAGCATCACAACCGTCAAATGCCAATGAGGCGATGGAATCAAGGCCCTGTTCGAAGTTGATGGTCTTAAGACTGGAGCATCCCTGGAAGGCGGCATAGTCGATGGAGTAGATGGTGCCGGGCAGGACGACATGCTCTAACTGGGTGTCGCCGTTGAAGGCATTCTCGCCGATGCCGACGATATCATAGGTGCACCCCTCGTGCAGGACCGTTTCGGGGATGGTGAGCGTTCCGGAATAGTGGCTATCTTCCTTGTTGGATACGCTGACGCTCTTACCGCCAACCAGCTCATAGGTGATTCCGCCCTCCTCAAACTTGGGAATGATGCCGACGATATTGCTGAAGTATTTCCAGGGAATCGCTTGCTGATAGGCTTCGACAACCGACTCATGGACATAGAGCGTAGCAATCGAGTAAGAATTGAACACGGTGCTCGGATTTAAAGATGCGACGGGCGGGGTCATGGCCAGGCAGGTGACACTGGTGAGAGCAGGCTGATAGCCAAAAGCGCCACGTCCGACGTAAGTCACATTCTTGGGAATTACGACTTCGGTCAACGCCGAGCAGCCATTGAAAGCATAGTCATCGATTATTTTGAGCGAACTGCCAAACGCGAGTTCGGTGAGCGCAGTGCAGCCGCCGAAAGAACTGCCAATCTTGATGAGTGAGTTGGGCAGTTTGAGGGATGTGATTCCGGTGCAGCCGCTGAAGGCTCCATCATCAATTTCCTTGAGCGATTTGCCAAAAGTGAGTTCGGTGATTCCGGTACAGTATTGGAATGCACACTCACCGATGAACGTGAGCCCGTCGGGAATGTGGATCTTTGTGATTCCGTCGCATTTATAGAATGCATATGGACAGATGGATTTCACGCCGTCGGGCACGAAGCTGTTGTTGCTGCCGATAATTAATTTGCCTGTTTCACTGTCGATAATGGCATTGCAGTTGTCGCGCGAGTCGAAGTAAGGGTTAAGGGGGTCAACCACGATACTGGTCAAACCCGAGCAGCCCTTGAAGGATGCTGTAATAGAATAGGAATCGATGTATCTTGTGGTTGGGGGAATGTACAGGCTTGTGAGTTTTGCGCAGTTCTCGAAGGCGTAATCCCCGATAGTGTAAAGTTGGCTGGCAGGCGAAATGTTTAGTTCAGTCAGATTGACGCAACGGTTAAAGGCGTTATCCCCGATGGTCTTGACAGCATCGGGAATGGTGATGCTCGTCAGCCCGCTGCACCTGTTAAAGGCACCGTAGCCAATGGTGACAACGGTCTCGGGGATGACGGTTGTGGCGCAGCCCATAATCAGGGAATTATTGGACTTCTGGATGACGGCATTGCAATTGCCGGAATAGTAGGTAGTATTCTCGCTATCAACGACGATGCTGGTCAGGCTGTCACACGAGAGACACAGATTTCCCGAGATATTTGTTACATTGCGAGGAATGTAGAGGCTCTCTATGCCGCTATAGGAAAATGCGCTGCCATAAAGGGCAGTGACACTCTCGGGTATGTCTACATGACGTAAATTTATATCGTAACCGAAGGCATTATAACTAATTGAGGTCAAGGTTTCAGGCAAGTCGATGCTGGCGAGTGCTGTGCATTGATAGAATGCCATGGATTTGATTTCTTTAATCGGGCTGGAAAGGGTGACGCTGTAAAGACTGTCGCATGAGCGGAAAGCCCCGTCACCGATGGCGGTCACCTGATAAGTGATTCCATCATGGGTGACGTTACCGGGAACGACGATGTCGCCGTAGTAGGACTTCGCATCACTGTAGGTCGCACCCTTGAATGTCACACTGACCGTTGTCGGGTCGCTGGTGTTGATGTTGTAGAAAATACCGTCGGCCTCAAAATCGTAGGCGCCGGCTGTAATGGCGATGGTAAGCAACATGAGCACAGATAAGGCCCTCGTGAGTTGTAGTATTGGTTGTTTCATAACTATAAGGAGATTAAGAGTGATTAAAGGTTGAATGATACAATGATACTGTGATGCGTCGGCAACGGAGGCAACACACGGCAAAGATAATCTTTTTTTGAAAAAATGTGTAAAAATCAGCCAGTTTTTTTGTCAGGAGATTTGCTGGAAACAATAAGCAGAGGACATGCCATTTTGATGACACGTCCTCTGGTCTTTTCTGTCGTGAAGCTCAGCTAAAACTTATTAGTTGGCGTAGAGCATGTTGAGAATCTCGTTGAACTGGGCTTCGTTCTTGAGACCGTCGTTCTTGAACATCATGATTTTGTCCATCACGCGGTCCAGATAGTCGATGCTCTCGTTTTTCTCCTTCTTGTTGTAGATTTTCCAGTACTTGGTGCCCTTGAGGCCCTTCTCGAACTTCTTGTACAAGTCGGCGCTGGATGAAACGTATTTCCAACGGTTATCGGAGAGCTGCTTTTTCATCTTCTCCATGAATTCCTTGAGGTCCTTGGTGTACTCGCCATATTTGGACACGAGTTCCTTTTTCTTGATGACATCCTTGGTTTCCATGCCCTCGAAACTCTCTAGAGCCTCCTCGACATCGCTCTTGTTATAGGGGTTGTAGAGGACATCAACGATTTCCTGGTCATACACCAGTTCGTCGCGGGTGGTGAATTTCTCCTTGCGCATCTTGGCCTCGTTCTTCACATCCTTTTCCAGTTCCTTCTTCTGTGACTCCAGGCTCTTGAGTTGGGATTTGAGGCTGTCGATTTTTTCTTCCAGCTCCTTGATGGCGGCTTCTTTCTCCTTGATGTTCTTCTCGTGGGTCTCGATGTCCTTCTCGAGCTGCTGCACATTCTGAACGGTCTGTGCCGTGGCGTTGGGTGCCATGGCTGCAATCATCATTACGGTCATCGCGATGACCATCAGTTTGATTTTCTTCATAATGGTGGAAAATTGTTGTTTTAGTTAATTTGATGGCAAAGTTAATAAATAGTTTTAAATCATGGGTGGCTTAATTAAAAATATTATTTTTGCACATAATAAACATTAAGACTAAACCGATATGAACCGATTCATTTTAATGCTGATGTCACTGTGCCTGCCAGTGATGCTGAGTGCCCAAGGTAAATTGACTGCCTATTATGCCAATGCCGATTTTGGCGATTACAAGAAGGGGCAGTTGATAGTCGATAACAATGACCCTTTTAACCGCATTGTGAACCACAATCAGACGAAGTATAAGTTTGAGGGAGATGACTCGGGTGAGTATTACTCGCACCTGATATTGAAGTCGCATGTTACGGTAAAGGAGTATGAAATGACACCGCTGCCGGTAGAAATGGTGCAAAATGGCGCTACGTTTGTGTCGAGTGATGGTTATGTGTTTCGCATCTTTGCCGCTAGTGCCAACGGACACGGTTTCTACAGTTTCACTTACGAGGACGGTTTCAACAAGTATTATGATGCCGACCAGACAGCCGCCCATCAGGAATTCTATGTGCTGAGCGGCACGGTTAAAACCTATTATGAACCCGAAGATGGATTCTTCTTTGAGGAACCGTTGGAGGTGGAAAACGGTAATATCAAACTCTATATTGACTCGTCCGAGATTGTCTATGTTGCTGACAGTGACCCCGCCGATGTGCGCTATCGCCCTTATAAGATGGGCTTCCTGGAAGAAACGTGGGTAACACCCGACGAGTATGGATATGGTAAGTCGGCCTATGACGAGAGCGGCAATCTGTTGGTGGATCTCCAGCATATATTGGACATACCCACCTGGATCTCCATTGCCTATATCGGTGCCGAGGATGCGCTCTACGTCAATGGCACCCTGTATTACAGGCAATAGATGAATGGGGTGGTGCCTGTTGTCGTTATTGGAATCAATAATGGGGTATATAGAAAGCGAAAGTGCACTTTTTCACAAAAGCACACCATCTTCATAACCAAAATTCAAGTATATATGTTCTTGTTGTTTGTTGCCTGTTTTAATCTTGGCATTGCAAGGGAAATGGGTTTCCCTCATTTGCTGTTGCAAAGGTAATATGATTTTTTGACACCTCCAAATCTTATTTGTATAAATATTCTTTATATTTAAATGTAGGATTCAATAATGCATTGATTGTGAACAAATTAGGCGCTAAAAATTTTTTAGCGCCTAAACTTGTAAATGTCTCTTGAGAGCCTTATTTCTCACGGAAGAACAGGTTGATGGGTGTTCCGTGCAGGTTCCAGTGCTCGCGTATCTTGTTCTCAAGGTAGCGCTTGTAGGGGTCTCTAATCCACTGCGGCAGGTTGCAGAAGAAGATGAACGTGGGCACATAGGCGCCCTTGAGCATGGTGATATACTTGATTTTGACATATTTCCCCTTGACGGCAGGCGGCGGGAATGCCGTGATGTCGGCTTGCAGCGTGTTGTTCAGCTGAGATGTGGGGATGGTCGTGCGGCGGTTGTTGTTCACCTCGATGGCCGTCTGCAGCACCTTGTGGATGCGCTGCTTGGTGAGCGCCGACCCGAAGATGATGGGGAAGTCGGTGAACGGGGCGAAGCGCTCGCGGATTGTAGCCTCGAAGTGGTCAAAAGCACGCTGAGATTTGTCCTGAGCTACATCCCACTTGTTGACGAGCACGACGAGTCCCTTGCGGTTCTTCTGTATGATGGAGAAGATGTTGACATCCTGGGACTCGATGCCGCGGGTGGCGTCAATGAGCAGAATGCACACGTCGCTGTTCTCGATGGCACGTATGGAGCGCAGCACCGAGTAGTACTCGATGTCCTCGTTGACCTTGTTTTTCTTGCGGATGCCTGCGGTGTCTACCAGGTAGAAGTCAAATCCGAACTTGTTGTAACGCGAGTAGATGCTGTCGCGTGTTGTGCCGGCAATGTCGGTGACGATGTTGCGCTGCTCGTCCATGAGAGAGTTCACGAGCGATGACTTGCCGGCGTTGGGCCTGCCAACGATGGCGAATCGGGGCAGTTCTTCCTCGAGCTTCTCCTCGGACTTGGCGGGCATACGCTTGACGACCTCGTCGAGCAGGTCACCCGTTCCGTTGCCGTTGGCTGCCGAGATGGAGAATGGCTGTCCCAGTCCCAGTGCGTAGAACTCAGCCTCGGCATACATGCTCTGGTTGTTGTCGTCCTTGTTGGCAACTACGATGACAGGCTTGGAAGTGCGGCGCAGGATGTCGGCGACATGGTCGTCGAGGTCGGTGATGCCGTTCTTGATGTCCACGACAAAGAGGATGACATCGGCCTCGTCGATGGCCAGATGCACCTGCTTGTTGATTTCCTCCTCAAAGATGTCCTCGCTGTTGACCACCCATCCTCCGGTGTCCACGACCGACATTTCCATGCCGTTCCACTCCATCTTGCCGTACTGGCGGTCGCGAGTGGTGCCGCTGGTGTCGTTGACGATGGCTGCCCGGGTCTGGGTCAGGCGGTTAAACAGTGTTGACTTGCCCACGTTGGGCCTTCCCACGATTGCTACTAGTCGTCCCATATTCAGTTGTCTGTTGTTAGTTTTCAGTTTTCAGTTGTTTACTCGATGTAGCCGAAGGCGCGCAGTTTGTTTTCCTGGTTGCGCCAGTCCTTCTCTACCTTCACATAGAGTTCGAGGAACACTTTTTTCTCAAAGAATTTCTCGATATCCTTGCGTGCCTCGGTACCTACACGCTTCAGCATCTTGCCCTGATGGCCGATGATGATGCCTTTCTGGGTGTCGCGCTCGACATAGATGACCGCCATGATGTGGATGGCCTTGTCGCTCTCGTCAAATTTCTCGACGATGACCTGGGTGGCATAGGGCACCTCCTTGTCATAGGTCATCAGAATTTTCTCCCTGACGATTTCGGTGACAAAGAAACGGCTGCTGCGGTCGGTCAGTGCGTCCTTGCCGAAGTAGGGCGGACTCTCGGGCAGCAACTCGACGATGCGCTTCATGATGTTGTCCACATTGAAGTTCTCGAGTGCACTGGTGGGGAATACCTCGGCGTTGGGTAGCAGTTGCTTCCACTGCTCGATGATGCGTACCAGGTCGTCGTTGCCCTTCAAGAGGTCAATCTTGTTGATGATCAGCAGGATGGGGATTTTCTCCTTGGCAACACGGTCGAGGTAATCCTGATTCTTGGTCGGACTCTCGATAACGTCGGTGACATAGAGGAGCACATCGGCGTCGATGAGGGCACCGGTCGAGTATTCCAGCATGCTCTGCTGCAAGCGGAACTTGGGCTTGAGCACTCCAGGGGTGTCGCTGAAGACGATTTGGTAATCCTCGCCGTTGACGATTCCCATGATGCGGTGGCGTGTGGTCTGTGCCTTGCTGGTGATGATGGACAGGCGCTCACCCACCAGGCGGTTGCTCAGTGTCGATTTACCCACGTTGGGGTTGCCCACGATGTTTACAAATCCTGCTCGATGCATTTTAGTTTCTAGTTTTTAGTCCCTGGTTTCTAGTGTTTTTATTCAAGAAGCATCGCTACTCGTGTTGTTTCCGTTTGGAGTAGTGATGCTTCATGTGATATGTCCGGGCGCTTTACAGCGACCAGATGAGGTACATGGCGCCCCAGGTGAATCCTGCACCAAAGGCCGTGAGAACGAGTTTGTCACCTTTCTTGATGCGGTGCTTGTTCTCGTCGAGGCACAGGGGGATGCTGGCGGCACTCGTGTTGCCACGGTGCTCGATGTTGACCAGTACCTTGCTTTCGTCGATTCCCAGACGCTGGCCAACGGCCTCGATGATGCGCAGGTTGGCCTGGTGAGGCACAAACCACTGAATGTTCTCGTTGGTGAGGTTGTTGCGCTTCATTATGTCCTTGCTCGAGGTGAGCATGTCGATAACGGCATGACGATAAACGGCGCGGCCTTCCTGATAAACACAGTGGTAATTGGCATCAACGGTCTCGTGGCTGGTGCGCAGTGCCGAACCACCGGCCTTGTAAACCAGGTGCTCGAGTCCCGAACCGTCAACGTGGAAAATACCGTCCATGATGCCGATGGGCTCCTCGGTGGGTTCCAGCAACATGCATGCCGCAGCGTCACCAAAGAGCGGACAGGTGGCACGGTCGTTGTAATCCACCATACTCGACATCTTCTCGGCCGACACGACGATGACTTTCTTGTAGATGCCCGCACGGATAAAAGCGGTGGCCTCATAAAGGCCTACGAGGAAGCCCGCGCAAGCAGCCTGGATGTCATAGGCATAGCACTTTTTCTCGATACCCGTTGCGTGGGCAATAATAGATGCCGTTGACGGGAAACGATGGTCGGGATTGGAGGTCGGACAGATGAGCAGGTCGATGTCGTTGCGGTCGGTGCCAGTTTCCTCGAGCAGCTTGTTGACTGCCTGGATGCCCATCCACGATGAGCCGACGGGCTTGTTGAGAATACGACGCTCCTTGACTCCCACGCGAGTAGTGATCCACTCGTCGTTGGTGTCCACCATCTTTGAGAGCATCTCGTTGTCCAGCACATCGTCGGGAATATAAGATGCGATGCCGGTAATTTTTGCGTTCAGCATAAGCTTGAAAGCGTGTTTTTTACGATAGATGAAAAAGCCTTGTTGTTTTTAAATGCAATATCCCAAATGAGGATGAAAACACTGTGGATCCAGCCCATTCAGGATATCTTGTCGCTTGAATCTCATGACGTTGCGTGCTGATTGCCGCAACACGCACGGGATTTAGGCTTCCTCCTTGCCCATCACATTCTTGCCACGGTAGTAACCGCACTCGGGGCATACGGTGTGATAAACATGCCATGCGCCACAATTGGTGCACTGAGCGATGGTCGGGGCCACAGCCACGTCGTGGGTGCGGCGCTTAGCGGTACGAGTCTTAGACTGTCTTCTTTTAGGATGTGCCATT
>JAEEGF010747953.1_pt1 | contig 13830 bp, 11 predicted proteins | sample 9134171 | NCBI WGS metagenome assembly JAEEGF01 (sample SAMN16246542, study PRJNA631951) | gut metagenome | biome: gut microbiome; feature: rumen; material: AP-attached | host: Bos | place: Iran: Karaj | collected 2018-10
AAGTTCAGATCCACAGATACGGTGACACCGTGACGCTTGGCTGCCTCACAGGCAAGCTTAGTCAACTCAGCAGCCTTATCGCTGATAGCCGGTGTAATACCACTCCAGTGGAACCAGGCAGCACCTTCCATGATAGCATCGAAATCGAAATCCTGTGGATCAGCCTCTGAGATTGAAGAGTGTGCACGATCGTAGATTACCTTTGACGGACGCATAGAAGCACCTGTCTCTGCATAGTAGAGACCTACGCGGTCACCACCACGTGCAATGAACTGGGTGTTGACACCATAGCGACGCAGTGCGTTGACTGCAATCTGTCCGATCTCATGCTTCGGAAGTTTAGAAACAAAGTAAGCCTCATGACCATAGTTGGCTACTGAGATAGCTACGTTTGCCTCACCACCACCAGGGATGATGCGGAATGATTCACTCTGAATGAAACGGTCGTTTCCCTGTGGGGAAAGGCGGAGCATAATCTCGCCTAAAGTTACAATTTTAGCCATTGTTTATTGTTTTAAATGATTACACTAATAATCTTCGTTTGCGACGACAAAATTAGACAAATTTTCCGAGAACTCCAAATATTTATGCAGAATTTAGGTAAAAAACTTACGGAAACGATTTCGGATATAATTATTTTAATAAGATGTTGGTTTATATCAGAAAATCTTTGTACCTTTGCCGAAAAATCGCAAGATATGGCAAAAGAGAACATTACCATCAAAGACATTGCAGCCCGTGCTGGTGTTTCAACTGGTACGGTGGATCGTGTATTGCATAAACGTCCCAATGTCAGTAAGTCGGCTCTGGAGAAAGTCAATAAGGCTCTTGAGGAACTTGATTATCGTCCGAATATGTACGCCTCTGCCCTCGCCTACAATAAGACTTATACTTTCTATGTGGTGCTGCCCAAGCACGAACAGGATGCTTATTGGGATGAGATAGAAGAAGGTGCCCAGGCCTGCTGCCAGTTCCGTCGTGATTTCGGTATCACGCTGAAGTTCGTCTATTATGAGCGTTTCAATGCTGCGGCCTTCACAAAGATGGTACGTGAATTCCTGACTGCCAAGATCGATGGTGTCATCATCGTACCTGCCACCCTCGAGCAGACAGCCCGTTTCACAGAGAAGCTCATAGAGCGACAGATTCCCTATGTGCTCCTTGACTCCTACATGCCTGACCTGAAGCCCCTGTCGTTCTTCGGACAGGACTCTTTTGCCAGTGGCTACTTCGCAGCGAAGATGTTGATGCTGATCGCAGGTCGAGAGAAAGAGGTGGCCCTCGTCAAGCAGACACGTGATGGTAAGGTGGCTTCCAAACAGCAGGCCAATCGAGAGACAGGCTTCCGTCACTATATGGTGGATCATTTCCCTGATATCAAGATTACCGAGGTGGATCTGCCACTCGACGAAGAGCATAAGGAATATGATGGCATCCTTGAGAAATTCTTCAAGGAGCATCCGCTGGTACACCACTGTATCACCTTCAATTCGAAAGCCCATATCGTGGGATCTTTCTTGCAGCGCACCAACCGCCGGAACATTCAGATTATGGGTTACGATATGGTGCCTAAGAATGAGGAATGCGTGCGTAATGGCAGCATCTCCTTCCTCATCGCCCAACATGCCTATCAGCAGGGCTACGCCAGTGTCGATGCACTCTTCAACGCCATCGTTATGAAGCGAGAGGTTAATCCCGTCAACTACATGCCTATAGAGATCCTCACCAAAGAAAATGTGGATTTCTATCGCCGTACGGCTATTTAAATACTAAAACAAAATACAAACAATTATGAAACAAGCTACATTTTTAAAAATTAATCCTGCCGACAGTGTCGTAGTCTGTCTGCAGCCGAAACAGAAAGGGGACATCATCGAAATCGACGGACTGAAGATTACCGTCAATCAGGACACGCCTGCAGGTCATAAGGTCCTGATTAAGGATGCGCCCCAAGGTACCGACATCATCAAGTATGGTTATCCCATCGGTCATGCCAAAGTAGATCTGAAGGCTGGCGACTGGGTAAATGAGAACAATCTGAAGACCAATCTCTCCGGTACCCTCGAATACACCTACAACCCCGTGAACGAAGAACTGAGCATCCCACAAGAGAACCGCACTTTCAAGGGCTATGTCCGTAAGAACGGTGATGTGGGTGTGCGTAATGAGATATGGGTCGTTCCCACCGTAGGTTGTGTGAATGGCATTGCCGAGCGACTGGTCAGTGAACTGAAGAAAGAAACTGGCGAGGAAGGTATCGACGCCATCTATGCCTGGCACCATAACTTCGGATGTTCTCAGCTTTCGGGCGATCACGAGAACACCCGTAAGGTGCTGCGTAACATCTGTTTGCATCCGAATGCTGGTGCCGTACTCGTGCTGAGCTTAGGTTGTGAGAACAATCAGCCCGATGACTTTATGGCGATGCTGGGCGACTACGATAAAGACCGCATCAAACTTCTGATTACCCAAAAGGTTGATGATGAGATGGAGGCAGGCATGGCTATCCTTCGTGAGCTCTATGCCATAGCCAAACAGGACAAACGTGAAGATGTACCTGTGAGCAAACTCCGCGTAGGTTTGAAGTGTGGTGGCTCCGACGGTTTTTCGGGTATTACCGCCAACCCGCTTGTTGGTGAGTTCTCCGACTGGCTCGTAGCCCAGGGCGGCACATCTGTACTGACAGAGGTGCCTGAGATGTTTGGTGCAGAGACCATCCTCATGAACCGTTGTCGTACGGAGGGACTCTTCAACCAGACCGTCTCGATGATCAATAACTTCAAGGAGTATTTCCTCTCTCATGGCGAACCTGTTGGTGAGAATCCATCACCAGGCAACAAGGCTGGTGGTATCTCCACCCTTGAGGACAAGGCACTGGGCTGCACCCAGAAGTGCGGTAAGGCACCCGTCAGTGGTGTGATGGAGTATGGTGATCGTCTCTCAAGTACGGGTCTCAACCTTCTCTCTGCCCCGGGCAATGATCTCGTAGCAGCTACTGCCCTCGCCTCTTGTGGTTGTCACCTCGTACTCTTCACCACAGGTCGCGGTACCCCCTTCGGCACCTTCGTCCCCACGATGAAGATTGCTACAAATCCCGATCTGGCTATCCGTAAGAAGAATTGGATCGACTTCTCTGCCGGACAACTCGTTGAGGGTCGTACCATGCAAGAGATCGTACCAGAGTTTATCGATAAGATACTCTCTGTTGCCAGCGGCGAACCTGCTAAGAACGAGGTCAACGGCTATCGGGAGATTGCCATCTTCAAGAATGGTGTCACCTTATAATATATAAATAGGTATAAAGCATTGAAAAAAGGATTCATCGCATTATCACCACTCGTGGTGTTTATCCTGTTCTATTTAGTCACCAGCATCATTGCTGGTGACTTCTACAAGATACCCATCACTGTCGCCTTCATGGTATCGAGTGCCTATGCGGTGATTACAGCGGGAGGACTGCCGCTGATGCAGCGTATCAATATCTTCAGCCGTGGGGCTGCCACCGAACAGATGATGCTGATGATCTGGATCTTCATCCTGGCAGGAGCCTTTGCCCATTCTGCAAAGATGATGGGCAGCATTGATGCCACCGTCAATCTCACCCTCTCCCTCCTGCCGCCTCAGATGCTCTTAGCAGGCATGTTTCTTGCTGCTTGTTTCATCTCACTCTCCATCGGTACAAGTGTCGGAACCATTGCCGCCTTAATACCCATTGCCGCGGGAGTGGCTGGAGAGACAAATACCGATGTGGCTATGATGACAGCTATCATTGTGGGCGGCTCTTTTTTTGGCGATAACCTCTCCTTCATCTCCGATACGACGATTATGGCCACCCAAACACAAGGGTGCCGCCTCAGTGATAAGTTCCGAGTAAACTTCTTCATCGTGATGCCGGCAGCTATCATCATCTTGATAGTCTATCTGCTTCTTGGACAAGGCATCCATGCACCACAAACGATTCCTGCCGTGGAATGGGTGAAAGTATTACCTTATCTCGTAGTACTCGTCACTGCCATTCTAGGCATGAATGTGATGGCAGTCCTCACCCTCGGTCTCATGATGACAGGTATCATTGGCATCTTCACAGGAGCCTTCGATCTCTATGGCTGGTTTGGGGCTATGGGTGAAGGCATTCTCTCAATGGGAGAACTGATCATCGTCACGATGATGGCAGGCGGTATGTTAGGACTCATCAAGCAACAGGGCGGTATCGACTTTCTCATCCACATGATCACCCGTCATGTGAACAGCAAACGAGGGGCCGAACTCAGCATTGCCACCCTCGTCTCCCTCGTTGATGTATGTACCGCCAACAATACGGTAGCCATTCTCACGGTGGGGGGTATTGCCAAACAGATCGGTGACCGCTATGGCGTTGACAACAAGAAGTGTGCCTCCATCCTCGACACCTTCTCCTGTACCGTTCAGGGACTCATCCCCTACGGAGCCCAACTTCTCATCGCCGCAGGTCTGGCCGCCATCAATCCCGTCAGCATCATCCCTTGGCTCTACTATCCCTTTGTGTTAGGCATCGTAGCCATCGGATCAATCCTATTCCGTTATCCCCGTAGATACTCTTAAGTTATGGACATCATACAGCGAAACCTCTTCCGATTATTACGCAGCGGAGCCTTTGGCACCCAGGAGCAGATTGAACCCATGTCGGCCTTCAAGTGGGAACGACTTTACCAGATTGCGATGCTCCACGATGTGATTCCTTATGCCTATCAGGGTATCACCAACTGTCGGCCCCAGTTCTTCATGCGGCTCACCGACAAACAGGAACTCACCTGGAAACGTGCCTATGAGGAGGTTACTGCCCACCAGACGGAGGAGGAGGAAGAAGACACATTTCTGCGGGCTGATACACTGACAAATCCCGTTCTCAACAGTCAGCTTCAGAATATCCTCGACGACGAACTCTCCGACATGACGACGCGCCAGGTGCTTTTGCAACTTATCCGCGTGGTGCGCCATATCCTCAACGAGGGCATGCCCATCCGTCAGCTGCTGGAATTGGGACTGCTGTTTCACCAGCATGGTAAACAAGTGGACTTCGATCAGCTCCGCCAATGGATCAAAAAGCTCCGTCTGACACAGATGTGCCAGCTCGAAGGCGAATGTCTGATCTTGTTATTCGGTTTTCATGCGGAGGATCTGCCGTTTGTCTCTGATCATCAGAGCAAACGCACCTCACAGATCGCCCAGGAACTGTTGGAGTTCACCAACACCCGTTCCCACGACTGGTATTTCTCACAGGATGCCGATAGTATCTTTGTGCATAACAGCAACTCTTCGGCGATGTTCAGTCACGTGCGCCGTTCAAGCCGTTATTTCCGTTACTATCCTTCCGAGGGACTTACCAATTTCTTCGCGTCATTTGTGCACTCTCTTTCTCATATCGAGGAATAGCATCCGGATCGGTTCCGCTGCCCTTGACATGCACATGCTTGAATCTGATATCCCTCAACCCGTGCTTGCCCATGAAGCGGCTCTTATCCACGTAGCCCTTCACGCCCAGGATCTGACCTTTGCTCGTATATTGCCACATGGTGATATCACGTCCGTCGGCCAGCACAGGCTCCTCAGGCAGATACATCGCAATCATCAGCTTATAGTCGTCCACCTTTCCCACCAGGTGCTTATTGTAGAAATTACGGTAGGTATAGAGCAACGGCTGCTGACGATACTCCCTTTCCACCATTCCGAGGAAGGTAATCAGCGAGTCGCAGAATTCGTCCGTAGGCAGTCCGCCGGTAGTCTCCACATCAATCATCGGAATCAGATCCTGTTCTCCGGGACGGCACTGCACACGGAAATTATCCAACTGCAACTTCAACGGTGTCTTCGGACGGAAGAAGTGATAGGAGCCCACCTTCAAACCATGACGGTGCGCCAGTTGGATGTTCCTTTCATACAGGTCGTCCACCCTGTCACCACCCTCTGTGGCCTTCAGATACACATACGCCATCTTCGTGTTCTCTCCCACTGTCTCCCAGAACACCTGTCCCTGATAGTGCGACAAGTCGATACCGTGCACGTGGTCACAGGTATCCTCACACTGCAGGAAGGGGTCATAATCGGGATCGTTCAGTCTGGGATCAATGGGTGTGATTTTCTTCACTACCTTGGTTCTCGCAGTCTTCTTATGTTTATGATGCTTGGCTGTACGATGGGTCTTCTGAGTTTTCTTGCCGCGTTTGGGGCGTTTTGAAGCGGTTTCGCCGACAGCTGTCAGAGCTATCAGCAGGGCAAATAATATGGTAAGTTTTCTCATTGTTTCCTGTTTTTGAGTGGCAAAGTTACTAAAAAAAAGCCAAATAATAGCATACATTCCCATTTTTTTCGTACCTTTGCCAAAAATATTAATATGATGAAGCAATTTCAGATTCTTATATGCCTTCTGGCTATATGTTTTGCAGCTTGTGGGAGTGACGAACCAAGTCCATCACCCGTGCCACCCGATCCTCCCGAGCCCACTGGTCAGAGTGAGCGCACCGTCCTAGTATATATGGCAGCTCAAAACAATCTCAGCGGCTTTTCTTCACTTGACATCGATGAGATGATAAAAGGTTCTTTGAGTCTCAGTGACAAACAGAACCTGATGCTATTTGTGGATGATCAGTCTTCCTCTGAGAAGTCTTATTTCATTCGTGTCAAAAATGGTAAGCTGATTGATTCTACCTTCGTGGCAAATCAATCCAGTGCTGATCCCGCGCTTCTCGAAAAGGCGCTGCGTTACATGCGTGAGAAATACCCTGCAAAGAGTTATGGCCTCATACTTTGGGGACATGCCAACGGTTGGATCATCAGTAAAGACTCCATCGTCTATAACACGCGTGCCTATGGCGTTGACTACACTTTCTCTCAGAAGAGGATGAATATACCCTCTATGGCCAGTGCCATCAAGAAAGGTATGAATGGCGAGAAACTCACGTTCATTCATGGCGACTGCTGTAACTTCGGTTGTGTGGAAACGGCTTATGAGCTGCGCGATGTATGCGATTATGTGATAAGCTCACCTGCAGAAATTCCTGACTTGGGAAATTACTACGGTGACCTTTCCGGCTACTTTGATACGAGTAGCACGTTCTACAAGAAAATCATCGATCTGTATTACGATTATTACCTGAAATACATTCCTGAGCATTCAACTATATATTACATTAAGGAATATGGCGACCTCGACGGTTATAGTGTGCCCTTCATGGCGGTGAAGACCTCTGAGCTCGAGAATCTGGCCTCGGCCACAGCCTCGCTACTCAGCACCATCCCCGACAAATTGTCGCCCACAGGTACACTCGATTATAGCAAGGTGATCTACTATGGTTGCTATGATGGACAGAAGTTCAATTACGACATGTACAAGACCCTGAAAATGAACACCGCTGCAGCCGACTTCAACGCCTGGACACCTGCCTTTGAGAAAGCAGTGCCCTACTTCCGTATGTCTGCATGTTGGTACACGGTCGTTAATAAACTAAAGAAAGAAATACTGTCATTCGATACGATTCAGGATGACTGTCATGTGTTAGCCATGTTCTTCCCGGGGGTCAGTTATAATGATGTCTATCCGAGTTGGAACAAGACCGTCCAGCAACTGCAGTGGAATGGTCCTATCAGTTGGCAGCAGTACGGCTGGTAGCCATCCGTTCTACATACTTCATTTCCCTCAGGATACGCTTTTGTCTTTTAAGCATGTATGCTGAGGGATTTTTACTTGAGAACTTTCGCGGGTTAGGCAGCGTAGCGGCAATCAGTGCGCACTGGGCTTTCGTCAAGCTCTTGGCATCGGTATTGAAGTGTTCCTCCGCCACTGCCTGGGCACCATAGATGCCGTTGCCCATCTCGATGGAGTTCAAATACACCTCCATGATGCGCTCCTTGGGCCACATCAGTTCGATCAGCGCCGTGAAATACACCTCGAAGCCCTTTCTCACCCAAGAACGTCCTGGCCACAGGAACACGTTCTTCGCCGTCTGCTGTGAAATCGTCGAGGCACCCAGTTTCCGTTTCTCGGGATGCTCACGGTTGCGCTTGGCTGCATGTTCGATAGCCTGATAGTCAAACCCGTGATGATCCAGGAACTTCGCATCCTCACTGGCCATCACAGCGATGGGCAAATCTTTGGAGATATTTGAAAGAGGTTCCCAGTCGTGACTCAGTTTCAGCTCCTCGCCCGCCTTTACCTGTTCATAACAACGGATCAACATCAAAGGCGTCACCACCACCGGGAGGAATCGCAGGGCCACAACAGAAAGAATAGTGGAGGCAAAGAATGCCACCACTATCCATTTCAGTGTTTTCTTAATCAACCGCATTTATTTGCCAGCCTGGGCATTTGCCTCGTTGATCATCTTCTGAGAAGCGTACATGTAAACCTCCACACGACGATTCTGCTCACGACCTGCAGCGGTAGAGTTGTCTGCCACAGGATTGTTCTGTCCGAAGCCATCCACGCTCTTGATCTGAGAAGCGGGAACGCTCAGGCTCTGCAGATAAGAAGAAACAGCAGCTGCACGATCCAGCGACAGTGCCTGGTTCTTCTGGGCACTCTGCTCAGCGGTAGAGTTCTTCCAACCCTGATTGTCGGTGTAGCCCTGAATAGCCACATCACAATCGCGGTTGTTCTTCAGCACATTGGCGAGCTCCGACAGCGACGCCTTGGATGAGGATGTCAGTGTTGACTTACCGGAACTGAACAAGATACCAGAATCGAAGGTCACCTTCACGGCGTCGAGACCGTTGGCATCCTTCACCTCTTCCACCTGTGCATTCTGAATGGCCTCAGCCTCCTTCTTGGCCTTATCCATCTTCTTACCGATGAGCGCACCGGCACCAGCACCAACGGCTCCACCGATCACAGCACCGATAGCTGTGTTACCAGCCAGTGCACCTACGATAGCACCCAGAGCAGCACCACCACCGCCACCGATGGCTGCACCCTTTTGCGTATTATTCCAGTTACATCCAGCAAGCACCAGTGCTGCGCACAGTGCTACACAAATTGACTTTAAACTTTTCATATTTCCACTATTTTTTTGTTTGTTAAACATTGATTTGACTGCAAAGATACAAATAAAATCACAAATCAGCATGTATAATTCATATTTTTTATGTAATTTTGCACGCAAAATTGATAAAACGATAAAATACAATGGCAAAAGAATTGAAAGAATTAACGAAAAGGGCCGATAACTACAGCCAGTGGTTCAACGACTTGGTAGTGAAGGCCGATATGGCAGAACAGTCTGCCGTTCGTGGATGTATGGTAATCAAGCCTTACGGCTATGCCATCTGGGAGAAGATGCAGCAGCAGCTGGATAAGATGTTCAAGGAGACAGGTGCCCAGAATGCCTACTTCCCCCTGCTCATCCCGAAATCCTTCCTCTCTCGTGAGGCCGAGCATGTAGAAGGCTTCGCCAAGGAGTGCGCTGTGGTCACCCACTATCGTCTGCGCGCCAAGGAGGATAAGAGCGGTGTCGAGGTCGATCCCGCTGCCAAGCTCGAAGAAGAGCTTATTGTCCGTCCCACCTCAGAGACCATCATCTGGAACACCTATAAAAACTGGATCCACTCTTGGCGCGACCTGCCCCTGATGTGCAACCAGTGGTGTAACGTCATGCGCTGGGAGATGCGCACACGCCCCTTCCTGCGTACCTCAGAATTCCTCTGGCAGGAAGGCCACACCGCCCATGCCACCCGTGAGGAGGCCGAAGAGGAAGCACAGAAGATGCTGAAGGTCTATGCCAAGTTCGCTGAGGAGTGGATGGCAGTACCTGTTGTTCAGGGTGTGAAGAGCGAGACCGAGCGTTTCGCCGGTGCCCTCGATACCTATACCATCGAGGCCATGATGCAGGACGGTAAGGCCCTGCAGAGCGGCACCTCCCACTTCCTGGGTCAGAACTTCGCCAAGGCCTTCGAGGTCACCTATCTTAATAAAGAGAACAAACCAGAATACGTATGGGCTACCTCTTGGGGTGTTTCTACCCGTCTCATCGGCGCCCTCATCATGACCCACTCTGACGACAATGGCCTCGTGCTGCCGCCGAAGTTGGCGCCCATCCAGGTAGTCATCATTCCGATCGCTACCAAGCCCGAACAGATGGAGCAGGTCAATAAGGAAGTCACACCGATTATCGAGGCCCTGCGCGCCAAGGGCATCACTGTGAAGTTCGACGATGCCGACAACAAACGTCCTGGCTTCAAGTTTGCCGACTACGAACTGAAGGGTGTTCCCGTGCGTCTGGTACTCGGTGCCCGCGACTTGGAGAATGGTACCATCGAGGTGATGCGTCGTGATACACTGGAGAAGGAGACCCGTTCTATCGAGGGAATCACCGAATACGTAGAGCAGCTGCTCGACGACATCCAGGCCAACATCTTCAAAAAGGCTAAGGACTATCGCGATGCCCACATCTTTGAGTGCGACAACTATGAGGAGTTCAAGGAGAAGGTCAAGGACGGCGGATTCTTCCTCTGCCACTGGGACGGCACAGCCGAGACCGAGGCTCAGATCAAGGAAGAGACACAGGCCACCATCCGTTGCGTGCCCTTCGGCGTAGAACAGACACCTGGTGTCGATATGGTCAGCGGCAAGCCCTCTAAGGCCCGCGTCATCATCGCCCGCAGCTATTAATCATGCTTACAATACCAAACGAGGCACCCGACAAAGTCGAGTGCCTCGTTTTATTATATACCCTCTCGGGCGAGTGTCCAGCCTTTCAGCATAGCGAAATAGTCAAGACTATCCGTACCATTTTCCTGAATCGCCATTGCTACACCGAGTGCCATCCAACGGGCGGGCTGGTCTGAAGGAATGCCGATCGGTTCATCTGGTGGAATCCCCGTCAGGCGACACAGATTCTCAACATACGTCGCTGTTAGGTTCTCATTGGGCGGAGCCCACCTATTAATGATCATTCGGATCGTATAAAGCCGATACTTGTGATAATAGGTACGCGTGAGCAGATAAAATGCTGCCCGCCAACCATATTCCAAGCTCTCAAACTGGCAAAAAGACGAATCTGTCTGTTGGGCTCTCAAGCCCTTCCACTGATCCTTCGCCGTGCGACGGATATTCAATGGGTTATTGTTTCTTATTCCTCTTGGTAACATCTTTATACGCTTTTTTAAAACTGAAATCTGAAATCTGAATCACATATCCCCGACTTTTCCATGTCGAAATCATTTTTACCGTTTTCTCCGTATCCATGCCCTGTTTCTGTCTGACTCGTTTTGCTTCCTCAACAGAGAATGTTTCAGGCAGGAAATCCAGAAGGTTCTGCGGACCACGCTTGGAGGTGGGGATATCATCGTCTGCATGACGGATCTGTTCGCCAAAGAATATCATCTTCAGATAGAGATCATAGAAGAGACTCCAGCGGCAGAAATCCTCAATGGCCTTCTCCCACTTATTCCCGTTGGCCACATACAGCAGACAAGCCTTTCGGAAGGCATGCACGAGAGCGCGGTGAGAGAGGTTGTCAAACACGCGGTCTTGCGACAATCTCGCGAAATCGGCACACTCATCCTTCAGTTGCCGAGCCAGTTTGCGGGCTGGCGCACAGTCGATCACGCCCGTTGCGGCTTTCAGATTCTCAATGAAGGGTTTCAGTGCCTCATCATATTTCTCGTCATAATTGCCAAAGACCGCAATCTCAGCACCGATCTCCTCGTCAGGGATCGTAGCCAGACACAAGCGCGAGATGGGACCATCGGTCATCACATACTTAAAATAGCGCATCGCCTTCGATAGCGTGGTGTTTGCATTCCAGTTCAGATGCAGACAGCCCGAAGCCATCACACTCTGCGTACTGGCACGATCAGAGCCGAAATCATTGCCCTCATCATCACACAGTTTCATGGTAGTGAACTGATTGTTGCGACCCGTGCAACCCTCAATCTTATCCCATTGCTCCAACTCGTTCAGTCTGATATAAAGCGGCGCGCCCTGGGCATCATCCATGCGCTGCACAAGAGCAGCCTTGGTGATATCATATTTCAACGTCTGGATAATCAGATCGTCGGGGCGTTGCGGCTTCTGCTTATTGTTAGCCTTGTTGTTATATTCATCATTGAACTTCTTCAGTCTGATGCGGTTCTCCTTATCCCGTTCCACCATATCAGCGATAATATGCTGCAGAGGCTGTTTCGTACAGGAATCCTTACCCGTGCCCGTTCCGGCTATGATCAGACAACAACTGCGCAGATCGCGCTCCTGATTGTCGATATACATGAAACTGAGTTTTCTGGAATAAGTCGATAAGGGCGGAAACATTGCCTGCGCCACTGTTGCTTTATAGCGCTGAGGCGTGTGCTGCGTCACTGCCTTCACCAACTTCGGCAACACTTTAGGGATCTCAGGTGGCAACTTGCTCGCAAACAACTTCGACAGTTCCGATTGATTTTGTACAGCGAGCTCGGATTCACTTTGGGCACTGACCTCACCGCCCAGTCTCCTACTCTCTCGGAACACCCGTTTTTGAAACAGCGTCAGTCGCTGACTGGGATTATAATAATCCGAATAGAAGTCATTCACAAGCGTCTGGATGTTCTCATCCTGCCAGTTATCCGGCATCAGTTCTTTCAACATGCCCAGTGTTTCTTCCTTGGTCAGCAGTTGCGTGCAGCTGCTCAGGATCATCTTCACTGAGTTATGCCTACCACCCCGATCCACAAGGTCAGCATCCGTCACGCCCTCCTCCTTCATACATTCCCTGAAGATAAAGCGTGTCCGTTCATCCGCTTCGCAAATACTCCCCTCATTTGTCTCAGGTTTATCTGTCTTCTGTTGGTTGGGGGCAGACTGCTGCACTGCATTTTCCCAAGGTTTGAAATGCTTAATGGCCTTCTTGGCACCTGCGGGCACCTCTTCCTGTCCTTTCTTCTCCCTTTCTTTCAGCACCTCAAATTCTGCTGCCGACTCTTCAATCGACATATCTTCTTCAAAGATCGCATCATCGAGATAAAACAGGTTGTCGTCATTAGCGGGCCCCGTAAACATCACCCTTGCCTGGTCGTGGGTATTGGTGTCCATCTCGGTCTGGGTCACCATACTTACCTTTACCTGCGACTCCAGAATGGTCTTCCCCTTCTCTCTGCGACACACCGCATGCAGGCCGAAATTAGCCGAACCCGACAGTTCCAGCAGTCCGATCTCGTCTTTCTTTTCTAAGATACGCTGCTTGATGGCTGCCTGCTCTTCAGCCGACTGGCAATCTATGTCATGGGCAAAGGTCGATGCGGGATGACAACAGCCCTTCAGCACCCCATCAGGCAACAGGTCGTTATAATTAAACTGCACCTGTTTCAACTTGGCAGCCTGCTGACCACCTCGTGCATCATAGAAACATTTGGCGTTCTCAGGGGTATTACGCAGGGCGACATATTCCTCTCTTGAAGTGACGGGGCGGGCCATCTTGTGCCCGCGACCGTCTTTATAAATCAGATTTATCATACAGCCTACAATTATCTAATGGTATTCTTCTTTTCCTTCAAAAACTTCATCAGTTTTGCTACATCCCTTGCTAGCAACTTGGCAAACTCATCCCGCTGGTCACTTGGCAGCACGAACACATATCTGTCGAATCCGTCTCTACCATACGATAGGCTGCTATGCAGTAGTTTTAGTATTGGTTTTACGCGTGCGCGCGCCTTGCGAATGAAGTCGAACACACCGTTACTCAATAATTGGGCTTTACCCCAGCCATGAAACGGCTCCACAATTCCCACTCTCGGATTATCAGGAAGCACCTGCACATAATCCATTCCACACTCAGTTTTGCTCACTGCCACCTGGGCATTCAGCGTTCTTGTCTTAATTGCTTT
>JAEEGF011260889.1_pt1 | contig 13828 bp, 11 predicted proteins | sample 9134171 | NCBI WGS metagenome assembly JAEEGF01 (sample SAMN16246542, study PRJNA631951) | gut metagenome | biome: gut microbiome; feature: rumen; material: AP-attached | host: Bos | place: Iran: Karaj | collected 2018-10
CTTTGCTCGTCAGCAGGATGATGATGAACGGCGCGAACGCCAGAACGGCCATGAACGCGCCGAACTGGTTCTGCCAGAAGCGGCCCTTGGGCGGGTCAATGTGATTGGCCTTCTTCCAGAACTGCGCGGCGACGATGCACAGGATGGCGTCGACGATGAGCGCCAGCAGGCACGGCCACAGCACGACCAGCTTCTTGAACAGGATGATGGCCGCGATCTCGCAGCCGATGGCCAGGATCCACAGGATGACCGCTATAATGCGCTTGGATTTCGCCGCGTCCTTGCGCTCGCTCGTTGTCTTTGCCTGGTCTCTGATGTCGGTGATCTTCCGGTCTTCCCGGGGTTTCGCTTTTTCAGCCATTGTCTTCCTCCTCTGATGCTAAAGTTTCGGGCCGGCAGCCACGATGTCCGCGGAAGCCGTCGTGTATTTCTTAAAGTTCTCGATAAAGCTGTTTGCGAGCATCTCCACCTTGCTGCGGTACGCTTCCTTGTCGGCCCATGTGTTCTCCGGGATGAGGATCTCGGAAGGAACCCCCTCTACCGCGGTCGGAATGGCCACGCCGAACACGGGATCCGTTACGAACTCGGCCTTTTCGATCTCGCCGGTGAGGCAGGCCGTAACCATGGCCCGCGTGAACCTGAGCTTGATCCGCTCACCCGTACCGTTCCAGCCGGTGTTGATGAGGTAGACCTTCGCGCCCGCCTCGACCTTCTCCATCAGCATCTTCGCATACAGCGCCGGATCAAGCGGCAGGAACGGTTCGCCGAAGCAGGTCGAGAACGTGGGAACGGGTTCCTTGACGCCGATCTCGGTGCCCGCCAGCTTGCTGGTGAAGCCGCTCATGAAATAGTAAGCCGCCTGGTTCTTATCCAGCTTGGAGATGGGCGGCATGACGCCGTAGGCATCCGCCGTCAGGAAGATGACGGTCTTGGGGATGCTGCCCACGCCGGAAAGTTCCGCGTTGGGGATATATTCGATGGGGTAACCCACGCGGCTGTTGACCGCAAGGGAGTCGTCGTAGAAGTCGAACTCGCGGGTCTCTTCGTCCATCACGACGTTCTCTACGAGGGAGCCGAACTTGATGGCGCCGTAGATCTCGGGTTCGTTCTCTGCGGACAGGTTGATGCACTTCGCGTAGCAGCCGCCTTCGAAATTGAAGACGGAATCCTCAGACCAGCCGTGCTCGTCGTCGCCGATGAGCTTGCGGTTCGGATCCGCGGACAGCGTGGTCTTGCCGGTGCCGGACAGGCCGAAGAATACGGCGGAGTCGCCGTCCTTGCCGATGTTGGCGGAGCAGTGCATCGGGAAGACGCCTTCCTTCGGCATCAGGTAGTTCATGACGGAGAAGACGGACTTCTTGATCTCGCCGGCATACTGGCTGCCTGCGATCACGACTCTCTTCTTCTCGTAGTCCACGAGGATGGCCGCCTCGGAGCGGGTACCGTCGATCTCGGGCACGCACTTGAAGCCGGGGCAGGCGATGATGACGAAATCTTCCTGGAAGTTCTCCAGCTGTTCTGCCGTCGGACGGCGCAGCAGCTGGTGGATGAACATGTTTTCGCTGGCCAGTTCCGTGACCACGCGGAACGCCTTCTGGTGCTTCGGGTCCGCGCCGGCGAAGCCGTCGAACACGAACACGTCCTTATTCTGCAGATACGCGATCGTCTTGGCGTAGATCGCGTCGGCCTTTTCCTGCGTGATCGGCATATTGACGCTGCCCCAGGCGATCTCATCGTGCACGCCTGCGCTGTCCACGATGAACTTATCCTTGGCGGAGCGTCCGGTGTATTTGCCGGTCTTGACCACGAGAGCGCCGGTATTGCTCAGAAGACCTTCGCCTCTCGCCAGAGCTCTCTCCGTGAGTTCTGCAGGCGTCAGGTTGCGGTAAACAGCTTTTGCGTTGATGATGCCCATTTCGGCCAGGGCAGCTTCGATATTCATATCTTGATTCCCCCCTAAAAGGTCCAACCGTTATACTTTTCAGAGCAAGGCGAAAAGGAGCCTTTGCTCCTATATAAAATTGTAGGACCTGCAGATGGTAAAGTCAAACAAAAACTCAGGGACAGACGCCGCGCTAAAAGCAGGCGATATTGCTGTCCGTGCGGGGTTCCGTACCGCCGCACAGCGCGCCGTTTTCCAGCCGTACGATCATCTGCCCGCGGCCGAACAGATTGTAGTTCTCTTCGATCGCCGCATCGTGTCCGATCCCGCGCAGCTGCTGCGCGAATGCCTCTCCAAAACCGGGTTCCAGGAGCACCCTGCCGTCCCGCAGCCACTGCCAGCGGGGCGCGTTCAGGCACTGCTGGGGATCCAGATGGAAATCGACGGCGTTGCACACGACCTGCACGTGACCCTGGGGCTGCATGTACGCGCCCATGACCCCGAAAGGTCCCACGGGCTGTCTGTCCTTCATCAGGAAGCCGGGAATGATCGTATGATAACTGCGTTTGCCGGGTTTTAAGCAGTTGGCGGCGGAGGGATCCAGGGAGAAATCCGCGCCCCGGTTCTGCAGCGCGATGCCGGTGCCGGAAACGACGATGCCGGAACCGAAGCCGTTATAATTGGACTGGATGAAGGACACCATGTTTCCCTCCCCGTCCGCCGCGCACAGATAGACCGTCCCGCTCCTGGGCGGCAGGCGGTGCGTCCAGACCTGCGCCCGGTCCGTCATCTCCGCGGCGCGCATCGCGCCGTATTCCGGGCGCAGCAGATCGTGGAAATCGATCTCCATGTGCGCCGGATCCGTGACGTAGCGGAACGCGTCCGCAAATGCCATCTTCATGGCTTCCAGCTGCCGGTGGACAGTCTGCAGGCCGTCTCTGTCTTCCAGTTTGAATTCTTTCAGGATGTTCAGGGTCATCAGGGCAACGATGCCCTGTCCGTTCGGCGGGATCTCGCAGACGTCGTAGCCCCGGTAATTGACGGAGATGGGCTCCACCCAGTCCGCTTGATGGGCCGCCAGATCCTCGAAGCGCAGGTAGCCGCCGAATTGCCGGCTTTCCGCGTCTATCCTCTTCGCCAGCTCACCGCTGTAGAAACTGTCTGCGCCCGTCGCGCCGATCTCCTCCAGCGTATCCGCGTGATCCGGAAGAACGACGGTATCACCCGCCTCCGGCGCCTTGCCGGAGGGCGCGAACGTATCGAACCAGGCGGCAAAAGCGGGATCGTCTTTCTGTTTGCCGTAGAACCGCAGCGCGCTCTGCCAAAGTTTTGCCAAATTGGCCCCGGCCGGATATCCTTCCCTCGCGTAGCGGACCGCAGGCGCGAGAACTTCGGAGAGGTTCAGCCGGCCGAAGCGGCGGTTCACCTCCGCCCAGGCTTTCGGCGCGCCGGGCACCGTCACCGGCGTCCAGCCGTTCCTGGGCATCTTTCCATCCGCAGCCTTTCCGCTCTGCAGCACGGTCCCGATCGCCGCCAGCGCAGGCGCCCTGCCGCTGGAGTTCAAGCCGAACAGTTTTTGATCTTTTTCCGACCAGATGAGCGCGAACGCGTCGCCGCCGATGCCGTTTGCCGTGGGCTCGACGACAGTCAGCGCCGCGGCGGCAGCCACCGCCGCGTCCATGGCGTTTCCTCCTTTGCGCAGCGCTTCCAATCCCGCGGCGGATGCCTGGGGGCTGGAACAGTTCACCATGCCGCCACGGGCGTAGACCGGATAGCGGGTGGAGGGATATTTTTGACTCAGTGGATCGAAAGGATATTTCATAGACCTTTCCTTTATTCTTCCAAAATGTATTCTCTCCGCACATACGCAGACGTAAACGCGCGCATGGTGGAGAAATAGCCGAGCCGCAGGTCGACGCAGTCGCCGACGCGGTAAGTCTTCTCCGAATCTGTGACGTCCAGCATCAGGTGGTCGGAACTGGCGCCCAGGAGGATGATCCCCGGATCGCAGGGCGTCGTGATCTCCGGGTCGAAATCCTGTTTGCCCAAAGCGCAGATCGCCTTCAGACGCCTGGGACCGCGGTCGACGAACGTGGGTTTGTTGCCGTAGGAATCCACGCCGAAATTGCCCCAAGGCAGGGACGGCTTCTCCTTCAGTTCCACGATCTCCGCATGGATCGTGAACACGTCGTTGTACGTGCCCGGCAGGAAGGTGTATCTGGCGCGTTCCTTGCCGAAGAGCACCGATTCGCCCAGGCGCAGGTCGTTGACCCCTTCCGGGATGCCGCCGCGCAGCATCAGGTCCACCGTGGCGGAGTTTCCGCCGCTGATCACCTGCAGTTTGACGCCGGTCGCCTCTTCCACCCGCTTCGCCAGATCTACCAGCTGGGTCAACTTTTCCGTATCGTACTGCACGAAGGAGAAGCAGGTCAGGTTGACCCCGAGACCATATAACTCCACGTGAGGCATGGCTGCCACCTTCTTCGCGACGTCGATCAGCTCGTCGTGATCCACGTAGCCTTCGCGGATGTCGCCCAGATCCGCCATCAGAATGATCTTGTGCCTGCAGCCCTGCTTCGCGCATTCCGCCTCAATCGCCTCGATCACCGCCAGTTCCGAGTTCAGGGACGCGTCGCCGAATTGCACGAGACGGGGCGTTTCGCTGATCATGGGCGGCCGGATGAGCCATTTCTCGACGTTGAATTCCGCCAGGCGCTCCAGGTTGTCCACCCGGGAATCGCCGAGCATCGTCATGCCTTCTTCGACCAGCACCCGCGCGATCATCGGGTCGGCCTCGAAAACCTTTGTGACAGCCGTGATCCGTATGCCGCGGCTTTCGCAGAGTTCGCGGACGACGCGCACATTCTGACGCAGATGAGGCAGGTTGATGGTGACCGACGGATAAGTCGCGGGTCTGTTTTCGGGAACGATCTTCATGGTGTGCCTGTCCTTTCGCTGTATTTACCGGAACATCGCGTATTCTTCCTGCGGGTCCGCCGCATCCTGTTCCAGGACCTCCGCCGCCCATTTCGCAGCGTTGCCGACGACCGCCGGGCAGCCCTGCGGCTCGTGTCCGCCGTCCGCCAGGAATGCCTGGAAATCCTCCAGTTTCGTCATGCAGTAGCTCTTGCCATACAGTTTCTTCTGGATGTCCCTGCACTGGATGGAGCCGTACGCTTCCTTAAACTTGTCGATAAACCGGTAGCAGAGCGCAAACGTCTTGTTGCGGGCTGCCGTCTCGCCGATCGCGTCGAATTCCCGGCCGTTCAGCGCGCTGATCGCCAGGATGGCTCCTGTGACAGCGCCGCAGGTCTCGCCCTGGCGTCCGACGCCGGCGGCCAGACCGCTGGCAGCGCGGAACACGTCCTTGGAGACGTCGAATCCGTTCTCGATCAGGCTGTAGAGCACGCACTGTCCGCAGCCTCCGTAGGTCTGCTCCACGTGCTGTCCGGTCAGAAATGCCTGCTCCGGTCTGCTGATTTTCTTATCTTCCATAACTTTTCTCCTGTTTTAGAAAAGGGCTGCCCGGAGGCAGCCCTTTGCAGTTCTGAACCGTATTACAGGCTCAGGTCGTTCCAGTAAATGAAACCGTTGGGCAGGATGTTGATGCCCTTGACTCTGCTGCTGAAGCAGACGTAGCTGATGTCGGAATACAGAGGAATGCAGTTCCATTCGGGATGATTCTTCATCTGCAGCTCGCCGAGCATGTCGGAACGGACTTCGTCGTCGGGTTCCGCAGCGCACTTGGTCACTTCATCGTAGAACCACTGATAATCGTTGTCGCCGCCGTTGATGAATTCGGGGTCGTCATACATGCAGTTCAGGATGAGGATGGGTTCCATCCACTCGAGGGAGTGGATACCGGTGTCGTAATCGTCCGCTTCCAGATATTCGTGGACGTAGTTCCAGTCGATGGCTTCCGCGTTCATGATCATGCCGTAGCCCTTCAGGTGCTCCTGCATGGCCTGAACGATAGCCTGTCTGGTGGAGTCGGTGGATGCGTACATACCGAATTCGAACTTCTGGCCGTCCTTGTCCAGGATGCCGTCGCCGTCGGTGTCAGCCCAGCCGGCTTCCGCGATCAGCTCGAGCGCTCTGGTCTCGTTGTTGGCGTAGTTGGCCATAAAGTCGTCCTTCGCGGCCTGAGAGAAGTACAGCATGGTGTCGTAGATCATGGAGTAGGCAGGAACTGCCGCGCCGTTGGTCTTCTCGCAGTACTGTTCTCTGTTGAGCAGCAGGCACAGCGCTTCGCGGAGTCTCTGATCGGCGAAGATGCCTTCGTCGGTGTTGATCTCCATGAAGTCGGTGACCGGATAGCTCTTCTCTGCGATGACCACGTTGGAATTGCTGGCCAGCTGCTGACGCGCGTCGGGAGTCGGAGCATTCCAGTAGTCGCAGGCGCCGGACTTCATTTCTTCGATGACGGTGAAGTCGTCGGTGTTGAACTTGACGTAGATCTCGTCGATGTCCACGGGGCCCTTGTTGGAAACGTACGGGTTGTCGGACTTGAAGCCTTCGTTCTTCTTCAGGACGACGAAGGAGCCCGGTTCATAGGAATCCACATAGAACGGTGCGTAGCACTGTGCGCCCCACATGAGTTCGTCCTCGGTCATGGTGTCGAGCTGATCCTTGTCGATGCAGCCGATGAAGCACTCACCCAGGTAGTACAGCAGGTCGGAGCTGAATCTGCTCAGGTGGAACGTAACGGTTCTGGTCGCTTCGTCCACGTCGATGGATTCGATGTTCTCCCAGCCTTCGGCATACGGAGAGATCTGCTGGCCGTACTCGAGAGAAGCCTTGATGTCCTCGGGTTCGACCTGTTCGCCGGAAGCATAGTACTTGCCTTCGGGAACGGTGAACGTCATGGTCAGGCCGTCTTCGGATACTTCCAGACCGGTCGCGATGGAGTCGTTCAGAGCGCCGGTGTCCGGATCGATCGAGAAGATCGGTTCGTTGATGAGGGTCTGGACGGTGGACCAGGTATCCTGCTGATACGGGTCAGTTCCGTACCACTCATCGTCCGCGATGACGAGCTTCTTGACGTCGCCGGAAGTCTCTCCGCCGCCGTCAGTGCTGCCGCCACCACCGGAACACGCTGCCAGGGTAAACACCATGGCAAACGCAAGCAGTAATGCGATAAGCTTCTTCATGTTTTACCTCCTATAACTGTAAAAACAACGGTTAGCTTATTCTATGTTCAGCGGGTGCACGCAGGCCACCTGATGACCGGGCGCAAGGATACGGTTTTCCGGGTCCTTTTCCCTGCACTCGTCCGTGGCGTAGCGGCATCTCGCGTAGAACCGGCATCCGGCCTTCAGGTCGATCAGACTGCCGGGGTCGCCCTTCATGATCTCCTTCTCCTTGCCGCGGTCGCGCGGATCCAGGATGGGAGCGGCGTCCATGAGGCCCTTTGTGTACGGATGGGACGGGTGATTGCCCACCACGTCCGCCGGGCCGAATTCCACCAGCTGTCCCAGGTACATGACGGCGATCTTGTCCGAGATGTACTTGATGACGTTCAGGTCGTGGGTGATGATGATATAAGTCAGGTGCATCTGCTCCTGCAGATCCAGCAGCAGGTTGAGGATCTGGGCCTGCACGGACACGTCCAGCGCGGACGTGGGCTCGTCCAGGATCATGATCTTCGGGGACAGCGCCAGGGCTCTCGCGATGGCGATGCGCTGCAGCTGGCCGCCGGAAAGCTGATGCGGAAAGCTGTCGAGGTATTTCAGGTCCATCTTGACCATCTGCAGCACTTCCCTTGCCTTTTCCTTGGCCTTGCTGCGCGGCACGCCGTGAATGACCATGGGCCGCATGATAGAGCTTTCGACGGTCTCTCTGGGGTTGAGGTTCGAGGCGGGATCCTGGAACACGACCGCGATCTCGCGGTGCAGCTTATCCATATCCCTGTGGGTCGCCTTGCTCAGGTCGACCCCGTCGATGACGGCGTCGCCGCCGGTCATCTTCGTCAGGGACAGCAGCACGCGCGCCAGCGTCGTCTTGCCGGAGCCGGATTCGCCGACGAGGCCGACGATCTCGCCTTCCTCGACGGACAGCGTGATGTGGTCGACAGCCTTCACCTGTTCGGTGCCCGTCTTGAACAGTCCCTTGGACACGCGGAAATATTTCTGCACGTCCTTCATTTCGATCATGGGTGCGCTCATGCTTCTGCCTCCTTTCCTTCTTCCATCAGGAAGCATCTGCATTTATGCTCTTCGGACACGAACACTTCGGGCGGCGTATTATCCTTGCACTTTTCCATGGCGTACGGGCAGCGGTTCGCGAAGCGGCAGCCCGGCTTCTTGTCCATGATGCGCGGCACGTTGCCGTCGATGGTCTGCAGCCTGCCCTCGTGTTTCGTCTTTCTGGGCAGAGCCTTCATCAGCAGCGTCGTGTAGGGATGCAGCGGTTTTTCGAAGATCTCGTATACGTCGCCGTATTCGATGACTTCGCCGGCGTACATGACCGCGATCTTGTCCGCGACTTCCGCCACGAGGCCGAAGTTGTGCGTGATGAGCATGATGGCCGTATCGTAGGTCTTCTTCAGATCCTTGATGATCTCGAGGATCTGCGCCTCGATCGTTACGTCCAGCGCCGTCGTGGGTTCGTCCGCGATCAGCAGCTCGGGGTTGCGGGACAGCATCATGGCGATCATGACACGCTGCCGCATGCCGCCGGACAATTCGTGCGGGAACGAATTCGCGCGCACTTCCGCGTCGGGCATCTTGACGTCCTTGTACAGTTCCAGCACCTTGTTCCAGGCCTGGACTCTGTCGATGCCGTCGAGCAGGATGGCTTCCTCCACCTGCTTGCCGGTCTTGTACACGGGGTTGAGGGAATCCAGCGGGTTCTGGAAGATCATGCCGATATTCTTGCCGCGGATGGCCTCCATCTGCCTGCGGCTGTACGTGCGCAGGTCTTCGCCCTTGAAGATGATCTTTCCCTCGATCTCCTCGTTGCCGCCGGGCAGAAGGTTCATGATGGCGTGGGCGATCGTCGATTTGCCGCAGCCGGACTCGCCGACGACGGCCAGGATCTCGCCGCGGTGGACGGAAAGGTTCACGTCGTTGACCGCGGACAGGTATCCGCCCTTGACTTTGTAGTCGATGCTCAGGTTTTCGAGCCTTAACAGTTCTTCGCTCATGGGCCACCTCCTACTGAGACTTCAGGTGCGGATCGAGAATGTCTCTGATCCCTTCACCCAGAAGCGAGAATCCAAGCACGGTATACACGAGAGCGATGCCAGGGAAGATGGACAGCCACGGAGCGCTGCCGATGTAGTCCATCCCTTTGGACAGATTGAGCCCCCAGTCAGGCGAAGGCGCCTGCGACCCCATGCCGAGGAACGACAGCGTCGTCGTGGACAGGATCGTGCCGGGCAGCGTCGTGGACACCATGACGATCAGGGACGGGATGACGTTCGGCAGGATGTAGCGGAACATCAGCGCGGCGCTCGATTCGCCGAAGGCTTTGCCGGTCTCGACGAACGCCATGGTCTTCAAGGACATTGTTTTGGCTCGTATCGGCCTCGCGTAAGAGGCCCAGCACACCATCGCGATGGCGATGACGGAGTTCGTGAGGGATTTGCCGATCAGCGTGACCACGGCCAGCGCCAGGATCGTACCGGGGATACACCAGGTCAGGTCGGTCAGGAACGTGAACACATGGTCGATCGCGCCGCCGAAGTAGCCGCAGGACAGGCCGACGACCACGCCGATGATCAGCTCGAGCGACGCACCCAGGATCGCGACTTTCAGCGTGATGCGGGTGCCGTAGATGACACGGGAGAGAACGTCTCTGCCCAGTTCGTCCGTACCGAACCAGTGCGACTGGCTCGGGGACAGGAACGCGTTATCCACGAAGTCCGTATAGCCCGATGGCGCCAGTTTGTCCGCGAAGATCGCGACCAGCACGACGGACAGCAGCATGAAGAATCCGATCATGAAGTTGACGTTATGGAGACACGCGTGCAGCGTTTCTTTCGATTTACTGCTCATCACTTGTCACCTCCCCCGATGGCGATGCGGATGCGCGGATCCAGGATCGCGATCACGATATCGCTCAGAAGATTGCAGATGACGGTCAGGATCGCGATGAGGAGCAGCACGGCCTGTACGACCGGGAAGTCCTGCACGACGATGGAGTTCAGCAGCAGGTTGCCCATGCCCGGGATGCCGAAGATCTTTTCGGTGACCACGGCGCCGGAGATGAGCCAGGGCAGCGACATGAACACGGAGACCGTGACCATGATGAGCGCGTTTCTCAGCACGTGCTTGAACATGACCCTCTCATAGGGAAGGCCTTTCGCCAGAGCCGTCGTAACGTACTTCTCGTTCAGCACTTCCAGCACTTCCGCGCGGGTCAGACGCAGCGTGCCCGCCAGGGATCCCGCCGTGAGGGCGGCCACCGGCAGCACGTAGTTCCGGGCGCTCTCGAAGCCGGAGATCGGGAACCATTTCAGCCCGACCGCGAAGATCAGGATGAGCAGCGCGCCCAGCCAGAAGCTCGGCATGGACGTCAGCATCAGCGTGAAGTTGACCGAGAAGCGGTCGTAGAACGAGTCTTTTTTGATGGCGGCCAGAAGGCCTAACGGCAAGGCCAGCAGCATCTCGATCAGAAGCGACCAGCCGCAGAGCTTGACGCTTCTGGGGATGCGGTCGCGCATCAGATTCCACACAGGGACCTTATACCGTACGGATTGTCCGAAGTCCTGATCCAGGATGATCTTTTTCATCCAGCGGACGTACTGGACGTGCAGGGGCTGGTCGAAACCGTACTGGTGCACCATCTCCGCGCGCTTTTCGGCGGAGACCTTGCGGTCGGTCATGATGTCGATGGGGTTGCCCGGCATCATGTAGAGCAGGGAAAACACCAGCAGCGTGACCGCGACGACCAGGATGAGTCCGATCCCCAGTTTTTTCACGATATACTTAGTAATAGCAAGTCCCCCTTTCTATACGCGGCGGAAGAGCAGGCTTCCGTTCTTGACGGCCCACGCATGGCCGTTCTGTATGAAAAAGCGGAGGAATGTGATCCTCTTGCCTGTGGTGTAACTGTTTGCGGCGAAGACCGTCGCTTCGCAGTAATCCAGACGGCAGGGTTCGCCGGCGAGATCCGCCTGCAGCTGTCCGTCTTTTTCGAAGACGCGGATGTGCACCGGTTCTCCCAGATGACCCACGTAATCGCCCCGGAGCATGTCCTGCCGGGAAAATGTCTTACCGCAGGGACGCGTCCACAGATAGTCGCCTTCGAGCGGAAGACCCAGGACCCAGGCGTAGCAGATGCCCAGCACGTCCTCCATGTCCCATTCGCTCTCGTTGCACAGGACCGCGATGCCGCAGACGTCTTTGACGAAGCCGCCGTAGGCAGCGACGCCGTGCAGCTCGCCGCCGTGATCGCAGACCATATGGCCGCCGACCGTGTGCTTGCGCAGGCCCATGGCGTAGAACGGCTTTCTGCGCAGCGGATAGCGGGGCCCGAACATCTGGTCCAGCGCTTCCGCGGGCACGATCCGCTTTCCTTCGAACACGCCGCCGTCCGCCAGCATCAGGTAATACTTCGCCAGATCCTGCGCCGTGGACTTCATGTTCGCGCAGCCTTTATACGGCGGGCAGACCGTCCACTGATGATCTTCGTGCTTGCCGTCCGGCCAGTCCGAGAAGAAATTCGTGATATTGCCGTCGGTCACTTTCGCTTCGATGCGGCTGCCGTCCAGATCCAGGGCGGAGCGGGTCATGCCGAGAGGGCGGAAAATGCGCTCTTCCAGGAAATCCTCCAGGGGCTTTCCGCACACCTTGTCCGCGATGCTCGACAGCAGCGCGAACGCCTCGTTGCAATAGCTCATGTATTCGCCCGGCTCGCCCAGCGTCGGATAGGCGCCTTCGCCGATATAGCGGATGATATCCTCGATCCTGTCGAATTGGTAAGGGCTCGTCCTGCGCAGATACTCGTCGTTCTGATAGTACTCGCCCGGCGTGTTCATGGCGATGGACCAGTCCAGACACTCGTTGAACGGAATGCCCGCCCGGTGCAGCGCCAGCTGGCGCAGCGTGACGAGCTCGTCCGGAACGCCGGGGATGTGAAGATCGGGCAGGAAGTCTACCGCCGGCTGGTCCAGATCCAGAACGCCTTCCGCGTGCAGGATGCACAGGGTCAGCGCCGTGAAGGATTTGCTGAGCGAAGCGATGCCGAACACCGTGTCCGGAAGGACCGGCAGATCGTTCCTGACGCTGCGCTTTCCGAACCCGTTTTCGAACAGCACGCCTTCCGGTCCGCGGATGCAGACCGAGACGCCGGTACAGCCCTTTTCTTCGATTTTTTTCTGCAGCGCCTGTTTGAGCGCTTCTGTATTTCTATTCATCGATATTCCCACAAATATACAAATATTTTATTCCTTTTTGCGGATATATGCAAGATTATGCCCGCCATTTATGCCCGGCGGAACATGCGGGTGCCGACCTTTACGCCCCAGGCGTGTCCGTCGTGGATGAAGAAGCGGTACGTGTCCGAACGCTTGCCCGTCTTGGGGTCGACTGCGGCGAAAACGGTGCCTTCGCAGTACTCCAGCACGCGATCCTCGTCATAGGCGCGCACCCACAGTTTGCCGTCCTTCGGATAGACGAGGGCATGGGCAACCAGCCCTTCGTGACCCACGTAATCGCCGTACAGCATCTGGGGCGCGGAGAACGCCTTGCCGCAGGGCTTGCACCAGTACAGTTCCTTCTCCAGATCCTGACCCAGGACGAAGTTGTAGCAGATCCACTGCACCAGTTCCGCGTCCTCGTTGCTCTTGTTGCTCAGCACCGCGATGCCGTAGCCGCCTTCCACCAGACCGCCGTGGGTCGATACGCCGTGCAGGCCGCCGCCGTGATCGCAGACCATCTTGCCGGCGATCTCGCGTTTCTTCAGGCCCATCACGTTGAACGGCTTTCTGCGCAGGGGGTATTCCGGCCCGAACATCAGGTCGATGGCCTCTTCGGGCACGACGCGCTTTCCTTCGAACGTGCCCCGGTTGGAGAGCATCTGGTAGTATCGCGCCATATCGGGCGCCGTGGATTTGATGCAGGCGCATCCCCGGAACGGAGGCAGGACAGACCAGCTGTCGTCCTCGACCAGTTTCCCGTCGTCATCTTCCTCGAACAGTCTCGTCACATTGCCGTCGCCCACCATGGCCTTCAGTTCGCTGCAGTCCTGGTCCAGGATGGTGCGGGTCATGCCCAGGGGCCGGAAGATGCGCTCCATCAGGAACTGCTCCAGGGGGATGCCCGCCGCCTGATCCACGACGTAGGACAGGATGGCGTAGGCTTCGTTGCTGTAGCTCATATATTCGCCCGGTTCGCCCAGAGTCTGATAGCGTCCCTCCGCGATGTAGTCCGCGATCTGTTCGATCGTGTTCATCGCGTTCGGGCTCTCTTTTCTCAGTCGTTCCTCATCCGCGGATTTGCGGCCGGGGGTATTGACGGCGATGGACCACTCCAGAGGCTCCATGGGGGGAATGCCGGCCCGGTGCAGGCCCAGCTGCCGTATGGTGACCAGTTCGTCCGGCACCCCGGGAAGGTGCAGGGACGGGAAGTATTTCGTGATCGGGTCTTCCAGGCTCATCCTGCCCTCGGTGGTCAGCATGCAGCAGGCCAGCGCCGTGAAGGACTTGCTCATGGACGCGATGCCGAACACCGTGTCCGGGGTCACGTCCAGATCCTGTTCGATGCTCCGTTTGCCGAAGCCCTTCTGATAGATGACGCCCTCCGGCCCGCGGATGCAGACCGATACGCCCGGCAGTTTCATCTCTTCGATGCGCTTTTGCAGCGCTTTTTCCAGTGCGGAAATATCTCTTTGCATAGTATTCACCTCAATTCAATATTTTAGCACTACTGAAAAGAACCGCGCACCTTTTTATGCTATAATATGAGCAAAGAATACCGTACGTATTTTATTTTTTCATAAAAG
>JAEEGF012193929.1_pt1 | contig 13828 bp, 12 predicted proteins | sample 9134171 | NCBI WGS metagenome assembly JAEEGF01 (sample SAMN16246542, study PRJNA631951) | gut metagenome | biome: gut microbiome; feature: rumen; material: AP-attached | host: Bos | place: Iran: Karaj | collected 2018-10
AATGGGTTTAACAATACTTATAAACACAAATGGCATTACGACTCTCACAGTCGTAATGTCTATTTGTGTTTTTTTATTAATGGAAAACAGTCTTTTATTCAACCATAAAACTGTTACCTTTTGTCTTACCGCATTATCTTTTGTCGCCACCGCAGCGTTTCTTATAATCACGCAGGCTCCAGGCTTAAGCTTAAGCATTTCTATAATCGCTATCCTAGCCTGCCTTACCCATATTGCATTAATTCTATATAGAAAAATGGCTGAGTATAAATCTCAGTTTCATCGAACCAGAGATGACAGTATAGAATTAGAGAATCTGCTTAAAAGCAAGAATCGCAGACTTTTATCTGAGCAAGATCAACAGGTGCACCTGGCAACTCTTGCAGAAAGAAACCGTATTGCCAGGGATATTCACGACAATGTAGGGCATCTTCTATCTCGTGCCATCCTTTTACTAGGAGCAATCACCACAGTAAACAAAGATGAGACAATAGCTCCACAGCTGCAAATGTTAAGCGATACCTTAGATGAATCCATGGCTAAGATGCGCGCTTCAGTTCATGACTTACATGATGATTCTATTGATTTGAAAAAGAATATTGAAGAAATCATAGGTGAATTAAAAAACTTTACCGTAAATACGGATTTAGATTTGGATGAAGCACTTCCTACTGAGATAAAACTTTCTCTTATAGGAATCCTAAAAGAAGCTGTTACTAACATCTTAAAGCATTCAAATGGAGATACAGTATCTGTAATCCTCCACCAGAATCGCAGCTTCTGTACAATTTCCATCACCGATAACGGAACCCTATCAACTGAGGAGAAACAAAGGATTTCCACAGAAGGCTACGATGGAATTGGACTTACCAACATTAAAAATAGAGCAAGCTCCCTTGGGGGCGAAGCTTATTTCTATTTAAACGATGGCTTTACAGTATTTGCCAGATTACCTTTTGACAACAAGCGAGGATAGATTATGGAAAAGAAAAGAATTTTACTTGTAGACGATGACGAACTTATCACAATGTCGCTAGAGATGATTATCTCTGCTGAGGCCGATTTTGAAATAGTTGGAAAAGGCGGTAGCGGTCGTGAGGCTATAGCTCTCTATGATGAGCTCAATCCAGATTTACTTCTTATGGACATCCGTATGGCCGATATGAATGGATTGGAAGCTGCCGAAGAGATTCTTACAAATCATCGTGATGCCACTATCCTCTTCCTAACTACATTCTCAGATGATGAATATATCGTAAAAGCGTTGAAACTTGGCGTAAAAGGCTACTTACTTAAACAGGACTATAAATCTCTTCCTGCTGCACTTCACGCTGCAATCAACGGTCAAAGCGTATTTGGAGGCGCTGTTATCGATAAGCTCCCTACTCTCATGAATCAGGCTAACACCGATGATGAAGGCTTTGATTATCGTAAATACGATATATCCGAAAAAGAATTTGAAGTAATTCAGTTAGTTGCTGAAGGCTTCTCCAACAAAGAAATCTCCCAGAAGCTTTTCCTTTCAGAAGGCACAGTCAGAAACTACCTGTCCACCATCCTAGAAAAGCTAAATCTGAGAGATCGTACTCAACTTGCAATATTCTACTTGAAGCATGAATAAAAAAGCTGGCAGCAATGCCAGCTTTTTCTTATTCCACAACCTTTATATAACTGCTTACACAGTAAAGAACTTGTCCATTGTATTCTACCCTAGACCAACCATATTCGTTGTTGATACCTGTTCGAATGGCTGTCTGGCCTGCACTAAGTGTAGCCACTACCTGAGAATCAGCATCTGTAACGCTTGGCTTTGAGCGAAGGTTTACAACTTCCTTTGCAGTAACTGTTTCATTAACATCTGTAAATTTAGTTTTAAAACCAGGTGCCTGAGCTGGTGCTTCCTCTGCTGCAGGAGCTTGCTCAGCTGGCGCTGCAGATTGTGCAGGTGCACTTAAATCTGTGGTCAAATAACTTGATACAGCGTAGTATGTGGCACCGTTGTAAACAACTCTAGACCAACCGCTTGTGCTTGTGCCAGTTCTTGTGGCTGTCTGGCCATTTTCAAGGGTAACCATTACCTTGCTATCTGCGCCCTGGCTAGGCTTGTCACGGAGGTTTGTCTTGCTCTTTGCTGTGACAGTCTCATTAACCTCTGTAAACTTCATCAATGCCTCAACATCTGCTGATGCTGTAGCTCGTTCTGAAGTGTCCTTAGCCGTTTCTGTGCCGTTGTACCCAAAGTATGCTACATCCACATCCACCTTTTTAGTAATACCAAGGATTGTTCCCTGATTGGTGTATTGCCACATATCGTATTTGAATCCTGCCGATGGGCCTGTAGCAAGATTTGAAGAATCCTGATTGTACCACGCCATCCAGATTTTGTACTTGGCACCAATTGTGGATGTGTTCCACTTTGCATCTGATGCCATTTCATTCTTAGAAGCATAAAAGATTGGAGTATATCCTTTGTTATAAACTTCTCCAAGAAATGCTATAGCAATATTGCTTCTGTCATCCTTTGTAAGATTGTACTGGCGGCTAGTGCTATTTTCAAAGCCCTCACAGTTGTATCCTACTGGATATGTGATTGGATATTGCGCCACATAGCTCGCAACCCAATCGGCCTCTTCTATGGCTTCATCCTTTGTAACTGCAGTGGAGAAGAAATAGGCTCCGATTTTTATACCATTCTTCTCTGCTTCCTGCATGTTGTATTTTGCATTTGTATCTGGCTTAATTTCTCCTGTTGTAGAGTCTCTATAGCCGACACGAATCATTGCAAAATTTATTCCTGAGCTGGCAACCTGTGCCCAATCGATAGTGCCCTGGAATTTTGATACGTCAATTCCGTATGTTGTAGTGCTGTTTTCTCCAACATTGCTGGCATTGACAATATCCTCCACATTTACTGAGGCACCCTGCTCTGACTGAGTTGAAACCCCTGGGTCTTCCGCATCAGCCCCTTCGGTGCCCTCCTCTGTCTCCTCTTGCTCAACCACTTCGATGGTAGTTCCATCCTCAGGCTCTTCATTTGCAACATCTACTTCTGCCGCAACCTCAACAGGCTCATCGTCCGTACCTTTTACCTTTTTGACGATGAGAACTGTACCCAATACCAATACTACAAGTCCTAGACAGCAAGCAGCCATCATCAACTGTCTTCTACGCCTCAATCTTCTGCGACGTCTGCTACTTCCACGATGTCCGTTATTCATTTTTATTCTCCCAATTATTTAATAGCCGCTAAAAACTTCTTGGCTAAATCTTTGTCCGCAGAGTCTTCTCTGTAGATTCCATACACATTCCAGGTGTATGAGTCCTTAATGACTAGTGGTTTAATTTCATCTGTTTCTGGGAAGAATCTTGGGGAGATTCCAAGGCCAGCTCTATTCTGTGATAATAGATACAGCGACTCTCCTTCATCTACCTTGGCAACAATATTTGGAGCAAAACCATTGAGATGGCATGCATTTACAATATCATGATACACATGATATTTCTCATTCATGGAAATGATTTTTTCATCCTTTAAATCTTTAAGCTCAATTTGGCTTTCATTCCAAAATCTGTGGTCCTTATACACATAAACAACCAAATCAATAGCCTTTACATGCTGGCACACTACGCCTGGTAAAGATTGCTTTCCTACCACAAATCCAAAGCTTATTTCATCATTTACCACCTGCTGGATTACATTTTCATTTTCATACTCATACCAGCTGGCAAGTATTTCAGGATTATCTTCCATAAAGGATGCTACGCTAGGGACATCAATTGCTCTAATAGTTCCTGCTGCAAATCCCACCTTGAAACGTTTTTCCTTTTCATTTAACGCCTCGATTGATGAAAACAAATCGTTTAATTCTCGGCTAATTGTTTTGGATTTTTCGTAGAATAATCTTCCACTTTCGGTTGGAATGAAACCTTCCTTTGACCTAATAAACAAACTAGTTCCAAATTCATCCTCAATGCCCTTGATAATTTTACTAAGGCCCTGTGGGGACAGAAACAGCTTGTTGGCTGCCGCCTGTAGATTTCTTTCCTCATATACAGCTTGAAAACATTTAAAATTTCTTGTATTCATAAATTTAATTATAGAATAAATGACCTTGATAGACAATATGTCCATCAAGGCCATTCACGGGGAGTAAAAAAATTATACGAAAAAGTGGTTATTAAACTAATTTATATTAAATGTGGTTTGCTACTTCGAAAGCATCCCAAATACCATACATGATATTTGAAACCTGTCTAGCATCACCAAGGAGATAAACCTCATCAAGCTCGTTCTTGTACTGGTTGTAAAGAGTGTTCTCGCTAGCATAACCAACACAAAGAACTACGCTATCTGCATTAAGTTCCTTTGTCTCTTCTCCAACAGTGGCTGAAAGAACGCCATTGTTGAAGCCTGTAACGCGAGCTCCTGTAACAACATCAATACCGTTGAAAGGAATAAGCTTTTCAAGCATTTCTTTGTTTGCTGAACAAAGTGGTCCGTTCACTGCCATAAGCTTATCAAGGGCCTCAACGATTGTTACCTTCTTGCCCTTCTGAGCAAGATCAAGTGCAAGCTCGCAACCTACAAGTCCACCACCAACAACGATAACATTGTTGCCAGCTTCCTTCTGTCCAAGAAGTACCTGCTCTGCTGAGTAAACCTTCTCATCATCGCCAAGTGAGAACATCTTTGGACGAGAACCTGTAGCCATGATAACTGCATCAAAGCTCTTGTCGAGAATTTCCTTCTCTGTAGCCTTTGTGTTAAGGTGAACCTCCACACCAAGACGAGTCATTTCATCCTCGTACCATTTAGCAAGGGCGATATCGTCCTCCTTGAATGCTGGTGCACCACCAGGGATAAGGTTTCCACCGAGACGTCCTGCTGCCTCGTAAAGAACTGGCTCATGTCCTCTTTCTGCAAGTACTCGTGCGGCCTCGCAACCTGCTACACCACCACCTACAACAAGAACTCTCTTCTTCTTTACGATTGGGTTGTATGTGTTAAGTCTTTCCTTACCAGCCTGTGGGTTAACAGCACAGTTGATAAGTGAGTATGTCTGGATACGTCCCATACAGCCTTCCTGACAGCTGATACATGGACGAATCTGGCTAAGCTTGTTTGTACGAATCTTGTTTACGATATCTGGATCTGCAAGTGTTGGACGACCAAGTGAAATCATGTCACAGATATCATTGTTTAAGCAATCAAGCGCTGTATCAGGATTATCAACACGACCTGCCATAATAACAGGGATGTTTACATGCTCCTTTGTAATCTTTGCAAATTCCTTGTAAGGAGCCTTCTCCATATACATTGGTGGGTGATTCCACCACCATGCATCGTATGTTCCTGCATCTACATCAAGGGCATCATAACCATACTTTTCAAGAAGCTTTGCTGCCTCGATACCTTCCTCGATGTCTCGTCCCTTCTCTTCGAATTCTTCTCCTGGAAGTGCGCCCTCTCTGAAGTCCTTAATCATAGACTTAAGTGAGAATCTCATTGCAACTGGGAAGTCCCATCCACAAGTCTTTGCGATTTCCTCACGGATTTCCTTAGCAAAACGAAGTCTGTTTTCTAAGCTTCCGCCGTACTCATCATTTCTCTGGTTGAAGAATGAAATAGCGAACTGATCAATAAGGTATCCCTCATGTACAGCATGAATTTCAACACCATCGAAACCTGCACGCTTTGCATTGTATGCGCCTTTACCAAAGCTTTCTACAATACCGTGAATCTCCTCTACAGTAAGTGGACGACAAGTCTTGTCTAACCATCTGTGAGGTACTGCTGATGCAGAAACTGGTGGGAACTCACCTAAGTTTGTAGGGATAGTAACACGTCCGAATCCACCTGACATCTGTAAGAAAATCTTTGAGCCATAAGCATGTACACGCTCTGTCATCTCACGGCTAGTTCTAACGAACTGAACTGGGTTGTATGTAGAGTTTGGTGTGTTAGGAAATGAAGGCTTCTCTACCTCTGTATCAGAGAAAGTTACACCTGTAATGATAAGACCGATGCCACCCTGAGCACGTCTTGTGTAGTAATCAATACCTCTATCATTCCATCCACCTTCGCAATCTCCAAGGCCAAGTGGTCCCATTGGAGCCATTGCGTAACGGTTCTTGATTTCGAGCTTGCCAATTTTAATAGGCTCGAAAAGTCCTTGATACTTCAATTTATTTCCTCCTTTTACATTTAACAATTAATTCGCCGGCACATTGTTAAATTTTTATCATCTATGTCTATATTTTAACCATTAAATGCAACAAAGGCCATCAACATACAGTTGATGGCCTTTATCAAAAAGGATACTATTAATTTTCGTCTTCAATTTCCTCAAGGAAATCCTCTACGTTGTAGAGCTCTCCCTCTACCTTATCTACGTAGATATTGCCGTCTAAGTGATCGATTTCATGAAGAAGTGCTCTTGCCATAAGCTCCTCACCTTCCACGATAATCTCTTCCATATCTTCGTTTAATGCCTTTACCTTTGCATAGTTTGGACGAGTTACGATACCAGTCTTTCCTGGTACTGAAAGGCATCCCTCGCTGCCAGTCTGCTCGCCAGATGTTTCGATAACCTCTGGGTTGATAAGAACAACTGGGCCCTCTCCTATATCTATAACGCAGATGCGGCGAAGAACGCCAACCTGAGGTGCTGCAAGTCCAACACCATCTGCATCATACATTGTATCAAGCATATCCTCGATAAGTGTCTTAAGACGTGGTGTAAGCTCCTTTACTGGCTTACATTTCTTAAGTAAAACATCGTCTTTACCATATTCTCTAATTTCTAAAAGTGCCATAATAATTCCTTTCTAAAATCCTGTTATATTGTAGATATCGGATCAAAATCAAACCATGTAGAGGTATTTCTGTATTGCTTTTGCTGCAATAAGAATGCCTCGATAGTATCTTTTACATTTACAAGCCTGTCGTATTCGTCAGCCTTAACGTAGATTACCCTTCGGTAAACATCCTTTAGCTTTCCAATATAGGCGTCCTCTGGCCCCATGATAATGATGTTTGCATCCGCCTGTCTGATGATATCTGCTAGAATATCTGCTTGTTTAATAGCATCCTGCTGCTTGTCACAGCTAACCTGTATGCCCAAAATATGTGAGCATGGTGGGTATGAAAGCAAGCGTCTGTATGCATATTCCTGGCTATAAAAGCTGTCATAATCCTGATTTGCAGAAGCAACTACTGAGTAGTTTTCAGGCTGATATGTCTGAATAACAGCTATGCCCGGCTCCGAGCCTCTACCAGCTCGTCCTACTGCCTGGGTCAGCAGCTGGAATGTACGCTCCCCACTGTGATAATCGCTTTCATTAAGAGATATATCTGCTGCTATTATACCAACTAAAGTGACGTTTGCAAAATCGTGCCCTTTGACAATCATCTGGGTGCCTATCAGCACATCTGCCTCGTGAGCTGCAAATGCTGAAAGGATTTCCTCGTGACCATCCTTCCCCTTTGTGGTGTCAGCATCCATTCGTAGGACTCTGGCTGTTGGAAAGAGTTCTTTAACTATTTCTTCCAAACGCTGAGTACCAGCCTTGAAGCTGCCAATATATTTGCTACCACAGCTTGGACAAGTCTTCGCTGCTACTGTTGTGTAGCCGCAATAGTGACATTTCATCTTGCCACCTGCGTGCAAATGAAGTGCAACGTCGCAATGTGGACATTTTAACACATGGCCGCAGGCCCTACAAGAAACAAAGCCCATAAGCCCACGTCTATTTAGAAACAGCATAATCTGCTGATGCTTGTTTAATCTATCTGCCATCAGCTCCTGCAATCTGCGACTAAGCATTGAGCGATTGCCTGATTGAAGCTCCGCCCTAAGATCCACTATCTCGCAAGAGGCCATATCCTGCCCCATCGCTCTGGAATGAAGAGTAATAAGCTGATATTCTCCAGTCTGTGTGCGACTGTATGCCTCAAGACTAGGGGTAGCAGAACCTAGAATTACAGTAGCACCTGCAAGCTTTGCACGGTACACTGCAGTTTCTCTAGCGTGATATCTAGGGATGACTTCGGATTTGTAGCTTGGCTCGTGCTCCTCGTCAATTATAATCAATCCAAGATTAGCAAATGGTGTAAAAAGCGCAGAACGAGGCCCTACCATAATGCTGATTTCTCCTGATTTAGCTCTCTCAAACTGGTCGAAGCGCTCTCCTGGAGACATCCTACTATTCAAGATACTTACTTTATCGCCAAACCTGGTGTAAAAACGCATAACAGTCTGGTATGTAAGAGCTATTTCCGGAATAAGAACAATTACCTGTTGTCCCATGGAAATCACATGCTCCATAACATCCATATAAACTTCTGTTTTGCCTGAGCCGGTAACACCATGGATAAGATATGTCTTTCTACGACCTGTATCTATGTCTGCTTTGATTGTTTCTGCAGCGGCTTCCTGCTCTTCATTTAAAACGATATGCTTTTGGCTTGCATCCTTATTGATGTGAGGATTTCTAAATGTTCTAACGGACTCAACCTTAACAATTCCCTTAGCTTCCAAATCCCTAATATTTGACGATGGAATCTGAAGCTTTTTAGTAGCAAGCTCCCAGTCCAGAACATCCACCTCAAGAAGCTCTCTTAAGAGACGCTCCTTTCCAACTGCATGATTCTTTTTAGTAAGAATCTGTGTAAGCTCAATCTGGGCCTGTTCAAGTGAAATGTTCAAGCTGATTTCCTTTTTAAGCTTTTCGTTTTCCTTTTTCTTAATAGGAATAACTGTCTTTAACGCCTGATTCATGGTAGAACCATAATTCTTTTTCAGAAATGCAGCCAAAGAAATAAGCTGAGACTCTATGGCAATGCTATCTTTTAGCACTCTTGCAATAGGCTTCAGCTTTGTAACATCAAACTCCGGCTTGTTGTGCAATCCCACCACATATCCAGTGATAGCACGATTGCCCTGTCCAAATGGAATTACTACCTGAACACCCTCAGTTACTTGATTTTCAAGCTCTGTAGGCACTATATATTCAAATGTCTTATCCAATCTCTCGTGAGAGATATCAATAATTATATCCGCATATTTCATGAAAACAATTTTAGCATAACTAGTTTATTTTTGAAACGAGTGTGATATAATTAGACGATTTAGTTATCAGGAAATTAATTTTAATAGGGAGGATTTCCAATGCGTCATCTAATGAGCCCTCTAGATTTTTCTAGAGAGGAACTAGAGCAGCTAATGGACCTGGCGGAGGATATTAAAAATCATCCAGACTCGTATTCCGAGAAATGCCACGGCAAAAAGCTTGCTACATGTTTCTACGAACCAAGCACACGTACACGACTATCTTTTGAGGCTGCCATGCTTAATCTTGGTGGTTCAGTCCTTGGTTTCTCTTCAGCTGATTCTTCTTCAGCAGCCAAAGGCGAAAGTGTTTCCGACACCATTCGCGTCATTTCTTCTTACGCAGATATCTGCGCTATGCGTCATCCTAAAGAAGGCGCTCCACTCGTTGCTTCTCAGCGATCACTTATTCCAGTTATTAACGCAGGAGACGGCGGTCATCAGCATCCCACTCAAACACTTACAGATTTATTTACTATCCGCTCTTTACGTGGAGAAATCAAAGATCTTACTATCGGACTTTGCGGTGATTTAAAATTCGGCCGTACTGTTCATTCTCTTATCAATGCGTTAGTACGTTATCCTGGAATCAAATTCGTACTAATTTCACCTGAAGAACTCAAAGTTCCTGAGTATATTCGCGAAGATGTTTTAGAAAAAAATGGATATGAATACAAAGAAGTTGATTCTTTAGACGATGTTATGGGAGAGCTTGATATCCTTTACATGACACGTGTACAGAGGGAACGTTTCTTCAACGAAGAAGACTACATCCGCTTGAAGGATTTCTTCATCCTCACTCCAGAGAAGATGAAACTTGCAAAAGAAAATATGATGGTTCTTCATCCACTTCCACGAGTTAATGAAATCTCTGTAGACGTTGACGATGATCCACGAGCTATGTATTTCACTCAAGCTAAATACGGAGTATTCATCCGAATGGCTTTAATACTTACTCTTTTGGAATTAGTATAGGAGGATAATATGCTAAATATAAGTGGAATTCACCAGGGATTCGTGCTTGATCATATCAAGGCCGGCGAATCAATGACAATTTACCGCGACCTTCATTTGGATAACCTTGGCAGCGATTGCACTATCGCCATGATTATGAATGCCAAGTCCAACAAAATGGGCCGCAAAGACATTATAAAAATAGAATGTCCAATCGAACGTGTCGATTTAGACATTCTTGGATTCATCGATCACAACATCACCTGCAACATTATTAAAGATGACGTTATTGTAGAAAAGAGACAGCTTAAGCTACCTCACGAAATAAAAAATGTAATCTCTTGCAAGAACCCACGTTGCATAAGCACAGTAGAGCAAGAGCTTGACCAAATCTTCATCCTCACTGATGAAGAGCGTGAAATCTATCGCTGCAAATACTGCGAAGAAAAATACGTAGGTCTAAAATAATACTAAAAGTCTAGAAGGTCCCTAGTTACGACTACAAGCCTGATGAGTTCTACGCTCAACAACACGTTTCGCTTTAGAACTATCAGAGCTTGATGTCTACTAGGGACCCTCTTACTTTTCATCTAACATATATTAATTATTTCGGAGTATAAAAATAGCCAACTTGCAGAAAACAAGTTGGCTATTTCAATCTACATGTATTTATTTAGTAGGTGCAGCAGCTGCAGCTGGAGCTGAAGCTACTACTACACCATTTGCATCTGTCTGATACAAATATGTTCCAATCTGGATTGTCTGATTGATTACAAGCTTTCCATCAAGTCCGAAGAGGTAATCACTTCCACCAATCTTTACTGTCTGACCAGCAACAAGCTTTCCATCTGAACCTGCATAGTAAACACTACCATCAGCAGCATTTACAAGACCTGTTGCCATCTTTCCATCAGCACCAAAGTAGTAAGCTGATGTTCCGATTGTCTGTAAGCCTGTAAGCATCTTTCCGTCTGCTCCGAAGTAGTATGTAGAACCACCGATAGTGATGAGACCTACCTGCATCTGACCAGCTTCGTTGAAGTAGTACATAGAACCATCAACTGCTACAAGACCTGATACTCTGTGAGCATCTGAAGGATCACAGTAGTATGTGCCTGTTGCATCTGTCCACCATCCCTTGTACATCTTTCCGTTGTCGTTAGGATTGAACATGTATGTAAGACCATTAACTGTTACCCAGCCTACCTGCTGTAAGCCCTGCTCGTTGAAGTAGTACATATCCTTACCGATTACTGCAAGACCAACAAGCATGTGTCCGTCTGTTGTATCTAAGTAACGTGTACCTACTGTAGGATCTGTCCACCATCCTGTGTAAAGAGCGCCGTTTGCAAGTGGATCAAAGAAGAATGTGCTTCCGCCAAGCTCTAACCAACCTGTCTGAAGCTGTGAAGCCTCATTGAAGTAATAAATTGCCTTGTCAATTGTTGTAAGACCAACTGCTGCATTAGCTGTACCAGGTGTGAAGTAGTATGTACCTGTACCAGCTGGATCTACATACCAACCTGTTGTAACAATACCTGTTGTCTCATCTGTATGATACTTAACTCCTGCAATATCTACCCAACCAAACTGCTTACGGTAGTTGTTGAAGAAGTAAACATTTCCTGCGCCTAAATCAAGAAGACCTGCTGCTGGAATGAATGCTGTGTAGTCCTTCTGTGCTACGTTCATATCTACACGGCCGCTGATACCTGCAACTGCTCCGCTTGATGAATACTGCCAAATAGCCCATCCAGCAATATCATTGTGATCTGAATACTGAGCAATCCACTTGTCATAAGCAAGTGCTGATGTAAAGTGTGACTTATAGAAGTTTGTGTATGTGTAAAGCATTGGTGTGTAACCAGCCTGAGCGATTACACTACAGAATGCATTTGCCATTGCTGTACATGTATTAGCATCGATACCCTTCTGAGTTGCATCTTCAAAATCAAATGCTACTGGGAAGTTGATGTTGTATGGCTCAATCCACTGAAGAACAAGATTTGCTTCCTGGATAGCTGCCTCAACTGTTGTTGCGTATGAATAAATATATACACCTGTACGAATACCTACAGCCTGTGCTCCTGCTACATTAGCTGCAAAATAAGGATCAACACCACTCTTTGTGCTTCCTACCTTAATGAATGTATATGTAACTCCTGACTGAGCAACCGCTGCCCAGTTAATTGCCCCCTGATACTTTGAAACATCGATACCCTGTGCACCAGCTGCATTTGCAGTGATTGGTGTGGATACTGTCATCACTACAGCAAGCATCAACGCTGCAAGTGACTTAAACACTTTTGAAGCTTTAAATTTTCTCACTTCACTGACCTCCTAAATAAAACTAGAAATATAATATCATAATAATTTGTATTATTTAACTGATAAATACAAATATTTTACATCTGATGACGTACTACCTTGTACTCATCTCCGTTAACAAAATATGGGCATTCACTGTAATGACCTGTTACCAGCCTAACATAGTCGTCCTCGTCCATATCCATTTCGCAATAGTATTGCTCATCTTCCTCGTCCCAAACGAAGTTATTACAATATTCGCAGGCAGTACTACCAGATTTTTTTACCTTACTATTACTAGCCATCTAATAAAACCTCCCACTAGAACAGCCACAAGAATTGTTCCAAGCATTATTGCGTACATGTATTCCTGATGTTTCTTGCCCCAGGCCGAATTCATTACAGCCATATAAAGCCCAAGGCCAACAAGAATAGCTACAACATTTATCAACATATTAACTGTATCCATTAAGCTGTCACTCCTATAAATGCACCAAGACCAAGTGTACATAAAACACCGATGATGATTCCGGCTAAAGCAACACCGCAGATTACTGCAAGGATTGAAGACTTAAAGTCCATATCAAGGATTGATGCAGCAAGTGTACCTGTCCATGCACCTGTTCCTGGAAGTGGAATACCAACAAACAATAATAATGCTACGAAAAGTCCTCTACCTGCTTTTTCCTGAAGCTTCTTGCCACCCTTTTCACCTTTTTCAAGGCAGAATGTAAAGAAACCACCGATAACAGGCTTATCTTTACCCCACTCAAGTACCTTTCTAGCAAAGAAGTAAATGATAGGTACTGGAATCATATTTCCAATTGCAATAAGGATGTAAGCTAATAACAAATTGAAGCTTGGATCTGCAGCCTTGAACCCATAGGCAAATGGAATAGCTCCTCTAAGCTCGATAAGTGGAACCATTGAAACAAAAAATACTGTTAAATACTTGATCATTAAATCTAAACTCCTTTTAATATCTTTTTTAATTCATCTATAAATACTTGCATTTCCTGGTCTGTTCCGATAGATATACGCAAGTAGTTTGATATGCGCTGTGGCTTTGAGAAATAGCGCACATAAATGCCACGCTTTTTAAGCTCTTCAAAAATGAATGAAGCCTCCATAGATTCATGTTTTGCAAAAATGAAATTGCTCTTTGAATCTGGAAATGTGAAGCCAAGCTCTTTTAGCTGTGCCTTTGTCCACTCTCTTGTGAAAATAACAGCTTCTAGCTTTTCTTTAAAATAACTATCATCCTCTATTGAGGCTACACCTGCTCGAAGTGTGATTGTGTCCATTGTGTATGAATTAAATGAGAACTTACAATCTGATAAATATTTAATAAGTTCTTTTGAGCCAATAGCATAACCAATACGGTTACCTGCCATAGCTCTTGATTTAGAAAATGTACGAACTACCAAAACATTATCGTATTTACGAACTAAATCTAT
>JAEEGF011466501.1_pt1 | contig 13826 bp, 13 predicted proteins | sample 9134171 | NCBI WGS metagenome assembly JAEEGF01 (sample SAMN16246542, study PRJNA631951) | gut metagenome | biome: gut microbiome; feature: rumen; material: AP-attached | host: Bos | place: Iran: Karaj | collected 2018-10
AGTCTCATCAAATTTTGCAGTAGCTGACTTCTTAACAAGAGCGATAGCTTCTGCAGCTTCATACTGCTGAGTCTTATCGATAAGCTTAGCAGCTTCTACGTATTTCTTTCCGTGTTTCATCTCTCATCCTCCGTCAGTCTTCTACTACGATTCCCATACTGCGAGCTGTTCCAGCGATCATGCTCATAGCACCCTCGATGTCAACAGCGTTAAGGTCAGGCATCTTTGTCTCTGCGATCTTTCTGATATCTTCCTTAGAAACAGTTGCAACCTTAGTCTTGTTAGGCACACCTGATCCCTTCTGGATCTTAGCTGCCTTCTTAAGAAGAACTGCTGCAGGTGGAGTCTTGGTGATGAATGTGAAACTTCTGTCTGCATAAACTGTGATAACAACAGGGATGATAAGATCACCCTTATCTGCTGTCTGAGCGTTGAACTGCTTTGTGAATTCAACGATGTTTACACCGTGCTGACCAAGTGCGGGTCCAACCGGTGGTGCTGGTGTTGCTTTACCAGCCTGGATCTGTAACTTAATATATCCTTCGACTTTCTTTGCCATTATGGCACCTCCTGAAAATATGTGGTCGGCGCAATATCTCCTATACAAGGATAAATCCCGCGAGAATTGCTCCCACTCAGCGGTTACGTGCAGCAAAAGCTGCTATATATTCACGCACTAATGTGCAGGAATATCAAATCTTATGAATCAATCTTTCTAACTTCAGCGAAGCTGATCTCAACCGGTGTCTCTCTTCCGAACAGATCTACATTGATGGTAGCGGTCTGCTTACCAAAATCCATTCTCTGAACAACGCCTGCTGTATCCTTCCAAACTCCGGCGATAACTGCGATCTCGTCGCCAACGCCAAAGTTAACGGATACTGTATCAGTCTTAATGCCAAGGGGCTTGATCTCAGCATCTGTAAGCGGAACAGGCTTGCTTCCGGGTCCACCAAATCCGGTAACGCCACGAGTATTACGAACAACGTACCATGTCTCGTCATTCATGTCCATGTTAACAAGGACATATCCTGGGAACATCTTTCTCTGCACCTTCTTGTGAGCGCCGTTCTTAACCTCAACAACGTCCTGAAGAGGAATTCTTACTTCAAGGATCTGATTCTCGAGATGTCTGTTTTCAATAGTCTTCTCAAGGTTATCCTTAACCTTATTCTCATATCCGGAATATGTATGAACAACGTACCAATGAGCATTCTCATTAGCGCTGGCGCCGGCATTCTCGGTATCAGCTACATTCTCAGCAGAAGTGTCTGTATCTGATAATACTTCATCAGATACCAGATCTTTTTCCATTTCTTCTGACATATTATCTCCTTTTAAATTAGAATAGGGATGTAATGAAATTCATTCCATATTCAAACGCTATGTCCAGTACGGCAATCAAGGCACAGCAAATAATTGACACAACAACAACTGCTGTTGTCTGCTTTACAATGTCATCCCTTGTTGGCCATATGATCTTCCCAAACTCTGCCTTAACGCCGGTGAAGAAATCACCGATCTTTGAAAATGCAGTGTCATTGCCTTTCTTAGACTTCTTGGCAGATGTCTCTTTCTTAGAAGTTGCGGAACTGTTATCTACTACCTTGGTTTCTTCCATACCCGTAGCCTCCCTCCTCTTTTAAGGATGATTATTTTGTTTCCTTATGTAATGTATGCTTCTTGCAGAAAGGGCAATACTTCTTCATTTCAACACGATCAGGATGTGTCTTCTTATCCTTGGTTGTGTCATAGTTACGGTTCTTGCAATCTGTGCATGCCAGTGTAATTCTTGTACGCATTATTTCTCACCTCCGCGCGTTTGCTTGATTTCGCGCCACATCTTAATTATTTTTTTGCATAAAAAAAAGACCTAAAATTCATGTCGCTTGTCTACTATAACACAACGGAGCGTACTCGTCAATTCTTTTTTTCAATTATTATATTTTTATAAAACGTAACTACCCGACAATTCACATTTTGTATTACCCACATTAATTATATACCATATATTGAAAAAAATACATCATATCTTTATTTTATAATGAAAGAACTGCATTTATGTATGATAATACCGCTTGACATTTGACCAAAAACAGTTAAAATGAAAGTAACTAAACGTGGCTACAAATGCCCTCGTGCGACTGATGCCAATGGAATGGCAGAAGATCCAACTCGCATGTTATCAAGGAAGAAAGGAGGGGCATATTATGGCAGGCATATCTTTTAATGGCGCATACAACCATTTCATACAGGATTACGTATCCAAGGATGTAACACAGGCAGACGCACATCGTAAGGATGAACTGCGTGATGTATACAAATCAATTGCAAGACTCAACAAGAAGTCCCCTCTTTATTTGTTAACAGACGACGATAAGTCTCGCAACGAGGCTATTGATATAAAAGAACGGGCAAGGCAGCTTCAGGGAAGTATTATCGGACTAAACAATCAAGCCGGCAAGTCTTCTCTCAATCACTCGTCCGCTTATACCAGTGATGAAGAAAAAGTTTTTGCTTCTTATATAGGAAAGACTCCCGAAGAGGATGTTGGAAATATCGGATTTGATATAAACGTTTCTCATCTGGCAACGCCGCAGACCAATACCGGAAGATATCTCCCCAAGGATTCCACCGGAATGGCAGCCGGCAATTACGCATTTGATGTAAGGATCAACCAGCAGGAATTTGAGTTCCAGTTCAGTATATATAATAACGACAGGAATATCGATATCCAGGACAAACTTGAGAAGCTTATCAATAAAGCAGGTATAGGCCTCAGCGCTTCTATAATAGAAGAAGGAAACAGATCGGCTCTTCAGATCTCCTCAACGAAGACAGGACTTCGTCCCGGAGAGACAAGCCAGTTCGAGATCTACGAAGCTAATGCGGATCTGCAAAAGGGTGCAGTTGCTTATCTGGGTCTGGATCAGGTTTCAGCCCCCGCCACCAATGCAAGATTTACTCTTAACGGCGAGGAAAAAGCATCCGTTTCCAATAAGTTTACCGTAGGCGGCAAGTTCGAGATTCAGCTAAAGGAGACCACGGAACCCTACAATCCTATACATGTAGGAGTTCAGAATGATAACGAAGCTCTTAAAAAGCACATCGCTTCTCTTGTAGATAACTACAACAACTTCGTAAAAGAGGCCTCCGGTGCCCATGTAGAGAAGTTCAAGAGCGATAAACTGAAATCCGACACCGTAGGAATAGCTATCCAGCACATGTCCAATATAGAAGATATCGGAATCAAACTGGAAGCCGACGGAACCCTTTCAATAGATGATGAGCTTTTATCCCAGGCAATATCGGGACCGGGCAGCCGGGAAGCTCTCTCACCGATAAAAGCATTCTCGGATGCTCTTATCGAAAAAACGAAGGACATCTCCATAGACCCGATGAAATATGTGGACAGGCCTGTAGTTAATTACAGAAATCCCGACAGCCGGGATACCTCTTCTCCATATGTAACCAGCGAATACTCCGGAATGATGTTCAACAACTACTGTTAAGGCTTCGGTCACTTTGCTGCAGCATCGTGACTTGAAATGATAAATTGCCAGCACAAAGGCAAAAGAAACAGCGCACCCCGCAGGTGCGCTGTTTCTTTGTTTTCAATATATATCAGAGGTCAGGCCTCTTCTTTTGCCATATCAAGGGCAGCTCTTATAACCTGATCCATGTTGTAATACTTGTACTGGCCAAGTCTTCCTCCGAAAAGAACATTTCCGAACTCTTCTGCCAGCTCTTTGTACTTTGCATAAAGAGAATTATTCTTGTCATCATTCATAGGATAATATGGCTCGTCGCCATGTTTCCAGTCCGCAGGATATTCCCTGGTTATTATGGTTCCTTTTCCCTGACCGTACTCAAAGTGCTTGTGCTCGATTATTCTGGTGAAAGGAACTTCCCTCTCGGTATAATTCACAACCGCGTTACCCTGATAGTTGTCCACATCCTCAAGATCCTCCGTCTCAAAGCGAAGGGATCTGTACTCGAGGGTTCCCAGCTTATAGCCAAAAAACTCATCTATCATTCCTGTGAACAGTATCTTTCCGAAACTGTCACCTGTAACAGATTCAAAGGGCTCTGCAGGAACATTTCCCGACATTTTGACGAAGTCATAATAGTCTACACCGGTCCTTACCGTAATTCCGTCAAGGATCTTTTTTACCATCTCTGTATAGCCGCCCATGGGGATTCCCTGGTATCTGTCGTTAAAATAGTTGTTGTCATAGATAAATCTCATAGGAAGGCGCTTGATGATGAAAGCGGGAAGCTGCTTGCAGTCTCTTCCCCACTGTTTCTCGGTGTAGCCCTTCACCAGCTTCTCATAGATATCTCTGCCGGCAAGACTAAGGGCCTGTTCCTCAAGGTTCTCCGGCTCAAAAGTATCGGTTCCCTTTTCCTTATTGATCCTGCTCTTCTCCTCCTCAGCCTGCTTCTGAATAATCTCTCTGGCTTCTTCAGGAGTCCTGATGCCCCACATCTTACTGAAGGTATTCATATTAAAGGGAAGATTGTAAAGCTCATCCTTATAAACGGCCACAGGAGAATTGATGTAGTTGTTGAACTCAGCAAATCTGCAGGCGTACTCCCAGACCTCCTTGTCGGATGTGTGGAAAATATGAGCTCCGTATTTATGTACATTAATTCCCATACGGTTCTCTGTATAAATATTTCCGGCGATATGATCTCTCTTATCAATGACCAGGACCTTTCTGCCAAGATCAGTCATCTGTCTGGCAAAAACAGCTCCAAAAAGTCCGGCGCCAACTATCAGATAATCGTAATGCATGATATTTCCTCTCATGATCTATAAATTTCAGAGTATCGCAATTATGCAAATAAAAACTCCGCGGATTATTATAACATAAATCCACGGAGTATATATTCATTTAATGATATGTCAGTTCTGTCCCCACGCAATGCATATATCAGAACCAATTATCATATCGAGGGATTAGTCTGCCTGGTACTTATCAAGCTGTGAGAAATCACCCATCATATCAAGGATCTTCTTACGTCCAGCCTTGTTAAGCTTAACATACTGCTGCATAACGCGGTTCTCAACGATCTTCTTGCCAAGATCTGTGCCCTGCTCAAGTGTTGAGAAGTCAACAGGATTCAAGTTTAAACGATCACACATTTTGATAACTGTTCCGTAAGCCATCCCCTCAATCCCCCTATCTAAAGCTGTTACAAGTGTGCTGTATGGAATAGACATATCTATTGCGAACTGTCTGACACTCTTATACTGCTGTAAGATTTCCTTCTTTAAAATCTCTGCTTTTGTCATGACTTTTACCTCCTAAGTACTTCTTATATCTTGTGAAATCTTTCTTTTTGCATTGATAGTCTACCACATAGACGATTTTTCGTCATTCACTTTTTGGGTGAATTTTCAACTAAAATTTTATCAAGATTAACAAGTGATTTTTGGCATTTTAACGAAAGTGCGGTTGGTAACAAGAATTTGCGAAAGTGTTCACACTTTTTTCACAATTCATTGTTACAATAAAAGACTTTTTAACGTATATACCGATATATCGTACATTAATTAACTACGCAATTTCGGCACTAATTAACGAAAAAGCAAACAGCACCGCGGTACTGTTTGCTTAATGGCCGGAAAAGCCCTAATAATCTGCATTTATAGCCTCTACGTGATTGGTTAAATATGCCAACACCTCATTGTAGCTATCTTTCGGAATACTATAAACTTTACGAATTTTTCCCCCACATTCAAAGGCTATAGAGCCCATTTTCTTGCTGATTTTGAGCACATTCTTGTACTCCGTGACATCCACTTTCATGTCAGAATCTGACCTGAACTCGCATCGCTCGGCAAAAAGGCTCAGGATACCCTCTTTAAATCCGCTGCTGGCCTTGATTTCATAGTCCGGTCCGTCATTATCGATATTCGAAATATCCCACTTTTTATTCTCTGATGTAAGCACCGGTTCACTGATGCAGATATTCTCAAATTCTGCCTTGTTATCCGGGTCATCCATATCTTCAATTCCCTGTACGCTGGTCTCAATAAGACTTGTAAGGGTATTGTAAAAGGTCCTTATCACATAATTGCTGTTTAACTGTATCTGGATAATCTTGCTTCTTATTTTGTGCCTGAATTTAAGGGAATGAAACCCCGCCTTGGCAGAAAAGCAAATGGTCTCCCCGGGCTTCACCTCGTAGAGCTTTTCATCATCCACAAAGATCTTCATGGTGTTGCGCTCGTCATCTCTCTGGCCCTGACAGGTAATCTTTACCAGAAATTCCTCGCCTTCCTCAAATACCTTTTTGCCGCAAAAAGGGCAAAAGTTCATATTAGTTTTGATCTGGCCTCCACAATTGGGACATTTCATAAATGCTTCACCCCTTTTTCGTTAATGTATATTCCACCCGGCACAAGACACTGCATTGCCCGGGGCTTGCTCACTTCCTCTTTGGATCCTATAACCACGTCAAAAGAATAGTCCTTCCAGGGGATGTCACAGAGATTGGGATCCCCGAAGGTGACTTCATCGGCCATGTGACCTGCGATGGCGGCGGCAAAAGAATTTCTGCAGACCCCTGCCACAAAGGCATCCGGCAGAATCTGCTTGATCCTTGCAGCTGTGGCTCCCAGTCCACAGGAAAGATCCAGTATCCGAAGCGGTCTCTTTTTTTCAAAATAGTAATCTGCCACAAGAGAAACAGCCTCATCCCAGAAGCTCACATAGCTCCAGGAGTCAAAGCCCCATTTCTCAATGAATTTCGCACGGTTGGCTTCCATGGCATCGCTGTGGCCTGCAAAGCCACTGCCGCCCTGATGATACACAAAGGCATTGGTGCAAAGATACTGATCAAAATCAGCAAGAGCGATCCTTACCCCAAGATCATCATCCTCAAAATATCCCGGGAAAAATCTCTCATCAAAGACCTTCCCGTCAGGAGCCACCGCCTTTATGGCGTCCCTGGAAACAAGAACCGCAAAGCCTATGAGCTTGTAACGCCTCACCAGGGAATTTACGGAAATGCGAACATTTCGCTCGGCGGTCTTTTTGAATATATCAATGCTTTCATCAATTCCGAGAGCTCTGTGCCAGTCCTCGGGAAGCTCTCTGCCTGCGGCTTTCTCAAAAAATGCTTTGCCCATATCCTGTCCCTGGGCGGAGTTGGAAACAGCCCCCACAGCCCCTGTGTTTCTATTTTCATAGAGACCCATTCTGAGCCAGAATATGGCATTTGGCGTCACAACAGCATCATTGTTCAAAAAGAAAATATCGTTGTCATCCCGGGCCATCAAAACGCCCATGTTACAGCCTGCGGGAAATCCGAGATTGGTATCCAGAAGAGCCAGTTTAAAGCTCTCTCCGGAGGATTTTTCCTTTTCCTTAAGATATTCCCAGACGCCTTCCTCAGAGGAATTGTTATCTACTACAACTATCTCCCTGCCCTCTTCAGGCTGGTATTTTTCCACAGCCTCTATGCAGCGCCTGGTAAGCTCCAGATCGTTGTAGGAAAGGATCATAATGCTTATGCCCCGTACCCTGAAGGCGGGGTTGGCCCTGGCGGCCTCCATTTCGCTTACAATGGCTTCTTTATCCTCCGGCACATTGCAGTAATGGGCCGACATCTCATAGCACAGATATGCTTTATTAACGTTTAGATAGTTGTAATAAACTCCGAGCATAAAAAATAGCTCGTAGTTACTTCCATCATAATTAAGCCCCTTCTCGATGGCTCGAAGCTCCGCCTGGCCATCCCCGAGCTGTTCCCAGATACTGGCCTCCAAAATGCAGAGCGAAGCGGCTTCTTCCCGGGTTCTTTCCTCAATATGCACATATTCTTCCTGAAGCTCATAGAGGGCTTCCTGCATGTCGCCCTGAGCTATCAGGTCCTTCAGCCTGTCATACATATATGTGCTCCCGAATATTTGTTAACTAAATTATATCATATTTCTTCAGACTCTCCTCAAAAGTAACTGCAGGTTTCCATCCGGTGTCCCTGCGAAGCTTCTCAGAGGATGATTTCAGAGAAATAAAAGGATTTGGGTCCTCTCCGTAACATATAAGATTTTTATCTGTATGTAAAAAATCTGCTGCCGCGTCGGTGAACTCCTTAAGGGGCCGATATTCACCATGGCAGATGTTATAGATCTCACCTTCCCGGCCCTTCTCTGCCAGGGCAGTGATAGCCGTTGCCGCATCATAAGCATCAAGGTAGTCCCAGTATTGGCGGCAGGATGAGAGCTTCATCTTTCTGCCCTCTTTAAGGCCCCGGTACAGATCCGGAAGCATGCGTCCTGCGGGCTCATATTTGCCTATCAGACTGAATATTCTGGCCCAAATGAACTGAATTCCAAGGGTCTTTGCTTTATCCTTCAAAAGGTAAAAAGAAGCCGTTTTACAGGCCCCATATGCGTCTATCGGTTCCGGTGTAAGGTCCTCAGTAAGAGGAACGTCCCTCTCCCCGTACTCAGCCTGGGAGCCTATGCCGATAAAGCGTCCTGCCCCAAGGGCAGCTGCCACGTCCATAAGATCCAAAGATGGCTGAACATTTTTTATCTGCTCATCAAAATCCCTCCTTCCGCCTCCCCAGGCAAGATGGATCACAAGGTCCACTTGGGTCTCCCCGATGTTCTCAAGGATTCCGGGAAGCTCCTTGTATTCATCCATATCTGCAAAAACCGGAATGACATTTTCATGGCCGTCAAATCTGTGATTATGACCGGAGTTTTTCCGTCCCACAGCAATAACGCTGTATCCGCTGCCTGCCATATATTCGGTGAGATTAGCTCCCGCAAACCCGAATGCTCCCGTTATCAGTACTTTCTTCATACTAAAAAAATCGGGCTGCACTAGTCGTTAACCTCCTGGCAGCCCTGCTCCTTTTTTATTCCATATTCAGGCTGAAATTCAGCTATATTTTACGGTTCGTTTTCCTGTCCTATTTCTTCGGTGCTGTGATTCTTATTATCAAGAGCCTCCTGATAGAGTCTCTCAAATTCCTCCGCTATAAGCTCCTGCAGCTTTGCCTCGATAAGCTCCTGAAGCCTTTGCTGCTTAAGCTCTTCAAGCTTCTCCATGCGAAGTTCCTGAAGCTTGGCTTCCTGCAGCGTCAGCCTCTTTTCATGCTCCTCAGCGTTATCTTCTGATGAAGCATCCTCACCATCTTCCGAGGTCTCATCACCGGCTGAAGCATCCTCTCCTTCCGGCGCTCCACTGTCCTCAGAAGCCTCGTCCCCGGCAGAAGCATTTTCATCTTCTGATGCGCTCTTGTCCTCTGAAGCATTCTCATCTTCTGAAGCGCTCTTATCCTCAGAAGCGTTCTCATTCTCAGAAGGCGTCTCAGAATCCGCCGCAGAAGCATCATCTGTGCTGTTGTCCACTGCTGCCTCTTCCTTCTCTGAAGGGCCTGCCGGCTCGGTATTATCTGAAGAAGTGTCCTCTTTCTCCATTTCTTCCTCGTTCAGTGCCCTGGCACTCCAGCTCACCTTAACTGTGGGCCTTGCATCAACTCTGCTCCAGTTAGCATCGGCATTGCAGGCTCCGGTAAGAGCAAAATGATATGCTCCCGCCTCCTCAGCCCCGGCTGAATCTGTCAGCTCGTAGCTGTGGGTCTCGTAGTTCCATCTGTATACGCTGGTGTCCTGAAGGCTTCCCTCCAGCACAGTATCAATGGTGGTCTCACCGATTGAGGAAAGAGGGATCTCATTTCCATTGGTGTCCACCAGTGCCAGGTACAGCGCAGGTCCTGCCACATTGGCAAAGGTCTTGTCAGAAGTCATCTCCAGATTGCCTGTGTTGGTGATGGTGGCCTTTATCACAACCTCCACAGGCATATTGCCCTTATTTCTGAAGGTCAGATAATCACTGGTATCGGAAAAAAGATTATCTCCGCCGGTATTCTTAAAGAGCACCGTGGCTCCTTCCTCCACATTTCCTCCGCCATATTTCGCAGCGTTGGTCATGTACACCAGACCCATGGGGTCCATTATAAAATCAAACAGATTATTATTTTCAATTATAGGGAACTCTATCCTTGTAACTCCCGGAGGAAGATTATCCTCCTCATTGGACATAAGGGCTATGGTCCCCGATTCTATCTCCTGGTCATTTCTCTGGCTTTCTCTCTCCGCATCCCTGCGGGCCAGCTCCTCTTTCAGCTCTTCCTCATCTATAAGAGCCAGCAGCTCTTCCTCGTCAATCTGAGCCATAAGCTCATCCACATCAATGCTGGCCCGAAGGGCCTCCACATTGATGCTGTCATACAGTGCCTGGGCATCTATACCATCACCGGGCTGCTCATAGCTCCCGGGTTCAGAATCCTCTTCTTCGAGAAAAACCGCTTCCTCCTCTGCCTCAGAGGCCAATACTGAAATCGGATTAAAAGAAAGCAGAAGCGCCAGAATAATCGCTATGCATTTTATGAACTTATATCTTTTGCCCAGCATTTTGCGCCCTCCTTTGCATAATCCGAAAAAACCTGGTATCTCAATTTGTTTTTCGGCAAAAGAGGCTGTAATCTTTAGGGCTCACCGGAATATTTTTTTATCTTCCGCAGGCCTTTTTTATCACTTCTGCGCAAAAATCGATCTTTTTATCAGAAAGACCGGGATAAACTCCGATCCAGAAGGCATCCCTCATGATCTTGTCCGTGGTGGTAAGTTCACCTACTACCCTGTAGGCATCGGTGTCACGATACTCATCAAAGCAGGGGTGCTTAATGATATTTCCGCTAAAAAGAAGCCTTGTCTGGATATTATTGGCTTCAAGGGCTCCTGTAATGGCATTTCTTGTGATGGCATTACCCTGTGGATCCTTAGCCCCATCCTTTACACAGAGGATAAATCCAAACCAGGAAGGAATGCTGCCTTCCTCAGCCTCAGGCAAAATAAGAATGTCTGACAGGTCCTTAAGCTTATCCCAAAGCCTGTTCCAGTTCCTTCTTCTGGCATCAACAAAACCGGCGAGCTTATCAAGCTGAGCCACGCCCACTGCGGCCTGCATGTCTGTGGCCTTGAGGTTATAGCCAAGATGACTGTATACATACTTGTGATCGTAGCCCTGAGGGAGCTGACCAAAGGTTCCGTCAAATCTTCTTCCGCAGAAATTATCCCTGCCGGGAGGACATATGCAGTCTCTTCCCCAGTCTCTGTAACTTCTCACAAGCCTGTGAAGAAGAGGATTGTCAGTGTACACGCAGCCACCCTCTCCCATGGTTATATGGTGAGGCGGGTAAAAGCTTGAGGTTCCTATATCTCCCCAGGTTCCTGTATATCTGGTCTCGCCATCTATCTCATACTGTGAGCCCAGGGCGTCGCAGTTGTCCTCCACGAGCCATAAGTTGTGGTCCTCACAGAACTTTTTTACCACCTTAAGATTAAAGGGATTGCCCAGAGTATGGGCGATCATAACAGCCTTGGTCTTGGGAGACAGGGCCTCCTCAAGAACTGTGACATCGATGTTATAGCCGGGAATCGCCACGTCCACAAACACAGGAACAGCGCCGTACTGCAGAATCGGAGCCACAGTGGTGGGGAATCCGCAGGCCACGGTGATGACCTCGTCTCCTCTTTTTATCTGTCTCTCCTTGAGCTCCGGAGCAGTAAGTGCCATAAAAGCTATAAGGTTGGCTGAGGATCCGCTGTTTACAAGGCTTGCGAACTTAACGCCCAGCATCTTTGCAAACTTCTCCTCGAACTCATCGGTATATCTTCCGGCAGTGAGCCAGAAATCCAGGGAAGCATCCACAAGGTTCACCACTTCCTTATCGTCAAAAACCCTTCCGGCGTAGGGAATCCTGTCCCCCTCCTTAAACTCTTCCTTATCAGTCTTTAAATATTTCTCATAATATTCTTTTGTAAGTCTCTTGATTTCTTCTCTTGCGGCTTCCTGAGCCTTTTTATCTATATTAGCCATTTTATTTCCTTATCTGTTCAAAATATTCACGTATCTGTTTTTCCATACAAGTTGCGGCGTTTCCGTCAAAATAGGCCTTGGTCCATTCCACTGTTTTCTCGATGGCTGCCTCGATGTCCCATTTTGGTGACCAGCCCAGCCGACTTTTTATCCTGGAGCAGTCGAGCTTAAGGTAATTGGCCTCATGGGGACCCTCTACCGCTCTTTCTTCGAAGGAAAAGCCTTCACCCCATTTTTCTCCAAAGAGCTGTGCCAGCCTTCTTGCAGTCACAGCGTCACTGTCGTCGGGGCCTACATTGTAGAAGCCAGCATAACTTCTGTCCAGGTACTGCTTTTCGCAGAGCAAAAGATAAGCTGAAAGCGCCTCCAGAACGTGCTGGAAGGGCCTTGTGGAACCGGGGTTCCTTAATACCAGGGTCTTTTTTGTCTGCACCGCTCTTACGCAGTCCGGCACGATCCTGTCCACGGCAAAATCCCCGCCGCCGATGACGTTACCGGCCCGGGCTGTGGACACTGCAATATTCATCTCGTTAAAAAAGGAATTGATATAAGAATGTGTCACCAGCTCAGAACAGGACTTGCTGTTGGAGTAAGGGTCATAGCCGTCAAGCTTCTCATCCTCTCTGTAGCCCCATTCCCACTCGTTGTTCTGATAGACCTTGTCGGTGGTGACATTCAGGAAAGAACGGACACCGGTGCTGTTTCTGACACATTCGCAGATGTTCACCGTGCCCATAACATTGGTTTCGTAGGTGTACCTGGGATCCTTGTAGCTCTCCCTCACGATAGGCTGTGCCGCAAGATGCATCACGATCTCGGGCTGCGCCTTGTCAAAAAAATTTTTTAACTTATCAAAATCACGGATATCCCCTATGCAGGAGGTGATCTTTTTATCCACTCCGGAGATGTCGTAAAGATTCTCCTCACCCTGAGGAGCCAAAGAATATCCATAAACTTCAGCGCCTGCCATCACAAGTATATTGCAAAGCCAGGCGCCCTTAAATCCCGTATGTCCGGTTATTAAAACTCTTTTATTTTTGTAAAAATCCAGCATTATAACTCCAAAAACTATTCACTGTAATTATCTATAACGTTCTGAGCCTCGCGCTCATAGTCCACGGCCTGTTCCTCGTTGCCAAGCTCTCTGTAGCATTTAGCTAGGGCCAGTCTTGGAAGCTCGCGGCTCTTTCTAAGATCCAGGATGCTGGAGCACTCGTAGGCAGCGTTAAAATACCATACAATGGCCTCATCCAGATCACGCTTTTTATAATAATAATCTCCCAGCTCGTAGCACATCTCGCTGCTCATCTCAGTGATGGCATCCTTAAGGGTGTAGCGAAGGAGAGCCGCGGGGTCGTCCTCAAGAACTGCGGCATGGGAAAGAACACAGCAGGACTGCTTGACCTGATCCAGCCCCCTGTTATTATCCTTAACTGCTGCGGCAAAAAAGTCTTTTGCCAAAATGAAATCTTCATCGGTGCCCGCCATAAACAGCTCTCTTGCATACATATCAAGAAGTCTGTTGGAGATGGGTCTTCCCTCGGAAATAGCCTTCCTGAAGGAGGCAAGATCTCTGGGTGCATGGTTCTCTCTTGGTTTGTGGATGATCTCCACGTCACTGTTGCAGATAACAGGGTCAAGAGAAACCTGCTCGTGGATGGGATCCACCCACTTAAAATGCCTTACCCTCTTAAAAAGCTTGGGTCTTAACTCTCTGTCGAAATTGTAGACAGTGTTATAGGCAAGCTGGTTACTGTAGTACATCTGAACAATATCAATATTCAGCTCGTGGATGTCCTCCTTGAGCTTTAAGAATCTCTGGCGATTCTCCTCATCGATTTCTTCATCGGCATCGGCCTGATAGATATAGTCACATTTGGCCAGGGAAAAAGAGTAGTTTCTGGCCTCACTGAAGTC
>JAEEGF012029907.1_pt1 | contig 13826 bp, 12 predicted proteins | sample 9134171 | NCBI WGS metagenome assembly JAEEGF01 (sample SAMN16246542, study PRJNA631951) | gut metagenome | biome: gut microbiome; feature: rumen; material: AP-attached | host: Bos | place: Iran: Karaj | collected 2018-10
TTTTAGAAAGATCATCGGTAGCCTTTTTATCTTCCTTCCACTTAAGGTAATACTTTTCTGGAGTATTAATTGTTCCATATAATAATCCTTCAGCCTCATTTCCAGCAAACAGTAATTGTGCCGTTGCAAAGAAATCCTGGATATTTTCCCTCTTTTGATTTTGAAGAAGCTGTCTAATTCCCTCCCCAGTACTTACACAAGATCTTTTTAATTCAAATATCCCCAAGGCTATTCCATTAATATAAATAACTATATCTGGACGTTTTCTTGTTACCTTGTCATATCTCAGAACAGATACTTCTTCAGCAACATAATAATCATTAACTTTATCTTTCTCTTCCCGATAAATATCACTCCAATCTATATAATGAACCGTTTGCCTTTGCCCATTTGAGTCTTTTGCCCCCTGTCTTCCATATCGAAGCAAGTTATACACCTCTCGGTTAATCTGATAAAGAGAATCTGCCTGATTACTTATCTTCCCAACGAGCTCACTAACAGCAGTTCTTATCTGATCGTCAGTATAACCACGTTTCTTAAGATTAGCCTTCAATAATTCTTCTTTTACTGGAGTATTATCTTTGTCTTCTAGATTACCCAGATATGTATATCCCAGATCATCTGTCAACCAATGCAATACTCTATTCTGCAATTTCTTTTCAGCATCAACTGTCGCCATGTATCAGCCCCCCTTATTCAGCTATGCGAACACGACCTGTAAGCAAGTCATCCAAAGCTCCTTCTCTAATTTGAGCCATTTTATCTCTTTCGATTTCCAAATATTCAATTTCTTGATCCATAGCAGTTAGTATTTCAGCTATAGCTTCCTGCTCTTTTAAATCTGTCGGCATAACAAACTCAAAATTCTTTAAATCTTTTTGATAAAGATGCTTAATAGTTGATCCAGCAGACAGCGTTTCAATAAACTCTTTAAAAACCGATGAAGTTAGTACTCTAAATAAAAATTTGGGACTTAATTTACCATTAGTTCTGAAAACAAATACACCGCTATTCAAAGTAGCTGGTTTATTAAGTTCTGGAACTATTGCCACCTTTCCTATAGTCCCGTCCTTAGTTACAAGCACATCATTAGCTCCCACTTGAATATTTGTATCCATATCAAAACGTTCTTTGGTAACATATGAAATATTATCAAAGCTAATTGTTCCATTATTGAAATCTGTCCCTCCGATCAGATAACTATATCCCATACGTAAATATTCATGTTTTTTTAGCCCTTGCCATCCGATTCTCGCTTTAGGAATAATTACCTGATCGAAAGAAACTTTTGTCCATTCACTCTCAAAACCATCTACACGTGTTTTTTGACATATAAGATCTTCTAAAGCACCATCACGAATTCCCTTTTTTTTCTCTATTAATGCATTCAAATCCGAAATATATTCATCAAAGAGATCAAGAGTATCTGCTATTTTTTCTTGTTCATCCTTCTCTGGATAGTTTATTTCTATTTTTTTCAATTCCTTAGCATTAATATGAATTATAGATATTCCTTGCGCTATCTCAGAAATCTGCTTATTAACAACATGATTTAAAACATAACTAATAAATCTCCCATCAAAATCTCTAGCTCTGTAAATGTTTAAATCACCAGCCATTATTGTACCCGGAACCATAATACAACATGCTGTAGCTATATCCTCAGCTGTTTCCCCTGATGTAGGGATTATTACATCACCTATTTGACTATAATACTGTGAATCGACCATTTTTTGAGTATGCCTGTATATTTTATAAGCCACTTCAGTATATGTTGTATACAGCTCACCATACAGAACAAGAGGTGTTCCAGAATCCGATATTGCCGATTTTGATAATGGGGCTCCTTTTATAAATGTACCTATTTTCCCTAGTGAATCTGTCTTCCAGTCTTTAGGAAATGTCACCATTTGTATCCCATCCTTTCTAACGCAGCCACAACAGACGCCCTAGCTTTTTCTGTACGTGTCTCTATCTCTCCAAGTGTAAATTCATAGCGTTTAGCTATTAATAACACTTTCGCGGACAGTTCATTTTGAACTAAATCAAATTCTGCACTGATATCGCCACTAAGCCTATGCATCCATTTCTTATCAAATATAAGATACTTTATCTCTTCAATAGTTAGTTCTCCATATTTCTGTTCAACCATGTCGTCAAGTTCTTTTCGTGCTTGTTTTGCAGCTTTATCGGCAGCTTCTTTCTCTGCTGTTTTTAATGAATATGCCATCAACATTTCATATTCCTCTTTATATAAATCAGGAACAGTAGCAGTTTCTGACGCTGCTTTTAGTGCAGCTCTTAATTTTGCTTTTCCAAAAGTTCCATTTTTATTCCAAAGATCATAATTTCTTAATTCTGGAACTTCAGAAATACATTTTTCCATCTCGGCAATTCTTCCTTCATCAAAGAGTTCAACCAAGCTGGTAATCGCATCTAATACAGGCGATGTCTTTTTCTCATCTAGCTCCTTTAATCGTTTATTTATGTTAGCTTTAGGAATACCGTCACCTTTTTCGTTAAGAACATCCTTAAGAAGCCCATCATCTCCTGACTCCTCTTCGCGCATTTCAACTAGTTCACTCTCTAATTCTGCTGACTCTTCCATAAACTTATTTACTGCATTTAATTCCCCTGCAAAGTATTCTTCCTCAATAATATCTTTAGGAATCAACGCACCATCAAAGTTCTTGACCTTAGACTTGTCGTCAACCATTATCTCATCGCCGTTCTCATCTTTAGATTTTTTCTGCGCGTATTCATATTCAATTTCACGGCCAGACTCGTATCCATTATTCTTTATTACATATACATCATCTTGAAGTTTTTCATTCCAATAATTCAACAAACAATCATACACATCATAATTATCGAGCAATCTTACACTGTCGTATTTTTCCAAAAGCATCATAGATATATCGCGTATTAGTTCTTTTGGGTTCACATTCGAATCCATATCAAGCAATTTGTGCTTCACAGCCATTTGCCAGTCCCTAAAAATATCTTCTGTTTCTATTTTCTTTTCACTCAGAATACATGTATCTGAGCCAATCACGTCTTCAATATCATCTGATTTAAGAGCCAATTTATAAATGTCTTGTTCTTTATCTACACAATAGAAAATCTTTTGCTTTAGATCCGGTGAGATATCCCATAGTTTACTAAGCGATTCTACATCAGTGCCAGGAATTCCACCTTTAAGATGTGCTGCTATATTCTGTGGTAAAGTATCATCAATTCTAGGTATATAACGAGTCACGTTAAGATTTCCAGCATTTAAATCTAATATGTCCGTATATTTTACAAACTTAGAGTACCCCTCTTCTGTTTCACCACTTAGAAAGGTTTGAACAATTTTCTCAATATCTTGCTCTCGCAATCTGTTCTTGTTTCCGTCTTTTTTATATCCCTTACTAGCATCAATTAAAAAAATACCCTCTCTACTTTCAGCATTTTCTTTATCAATAATTATTATGCAGGCAGGAATACCTGTGCCATAGAAAAGGTTCGAAGGTAGACTCACAATTCCTTTTATATATTTTTTTGCCAATACTGCTTTTCGTATAGTATCTTCTGCATTTCCTCTAAAAAGTACACCATGAGGCAAAATAATTCCTGCTTTACCGTCCGTTTCGAGAGACTTTAAAACATGAAGAAACCATGCGTAATCGCCATTTTTTTCAGGTGGTATACCATAACTATCAAATCTTTTATACTTATCTTCCGAGGTTTTTATTCCATCACTCCAAGCCTTATCAGAAAAAGGAGGATTCATTACTATGAAGTCAAACTTCTTTAATTCCCCAAAATCATCTATAAAGGCCGGGTCCACTAATGTATTTCCTCTCTTTATTTCTCCAGTCCCTTTCTGATGAAGAATAAGATTCATTTTAGCAAGACCTGCTGTAGCATGATCCTTTTCCTGGCCAAAAATAGTAACAATTGTATCTCCATTTTCATCCACAGGAGCTTCATCAGCTGCTCTAATAAGCAAACTTCCACTACCACAAGCAGGATCATAAAGTGTCCATTTCTTATTAGCGCTCTGTTTTATTTCTCCTATACCAATAAGACGCGCAATGATACGAGATACTTCACTTGGAGTATAGAACTGTCCCTTACTCTTGCCTGATTCCTGCGCAAATTTCATCATAAAATATTCGTATGCATCACCAATGATATCATCACCGCTTGCACGGTTATTTTTAAAATCGATTGCAGGATTTTGAAATACACTTATCAACCCAGATACTTTATCGACAAGCTCTTTTCCTGTACCAAGTTCTTCAGGATTATTAAAACTGACATCAGGTAATGATCCTTGAAGTCTATTATCCTCAAGGAATTTCTGAATAATCTTATCTACCCTTTCACCAACATCGCTCTTTCCTTTAGCTTTAATTAAGTCATCAAAAGAGCCTCCCTCTCTTACGGTAAATTCTGCAAACGGCTGCCCTTTATATCTGTCAGAAACATATTTAAAAAACAACAGCACTAATACATAATCCTTATATCTTGCTGGTTCCACTCCGCCTCTCAGTTTGTTACATGCTTCCCAAAGCATAGAATATAATTCTGATTTTTTCACAGCCATATCCTCTATAATCTCCTGTTCGTTATTATTTCTGTTATTACAACAATGTCCTTCATGAGTTTTCCTGATTCTTTACCCAGGAATCAAGTTCGGAATATTTAAATTTCCATGCCTTTCCTATCTTCTGTGCAGGAATATTCTTACCTTTTCGAATCCAATCGCGGATTGTAGCAGGTTTCACGCTCAAATATTCCGCTGCTTCATTGATGTTGATCCATTTTTCTTCTACATTTTCGCGCATTGTCTTTCCTCTCAAACAGTACAAAATTTGTATAAACAGCCACTTTTTATTTTACAACACCCATGTATTGTTTACTACTGTTTTTACCTGTTTAGTGTAATTTGCGTGGTGGTAAAAGATATTTTTTCATTTTCGCAAGCAGGGCGTCGGTTATCACCAGATGCAGTTCGCTTGTTGGAGGGTATGCCCCCAATCCCCCAGGACCTCGTTTCACTCGGAACTACGCATCACATAAAGTGACGCTGACTGCATTTTCCCATAACGCAAAAAAGTGGGAGACTCTGTCAGCTCCTGCTGATAGAATCTCCCTGATTACTACAGTGACTTTTCTGTTGTCTTTTGCTTTTCTGCCTGTCTTTCCGACTCCTCAGTTTTGAGGAAACAATCCACGTTGTACTTTGCAGTCTGATAATCTTTCATATCTTTCTTAGCCTGCCGATATTCAGCATAGGTCTGCTTTTTCTCCTGAAGAACCTCATTGTATTCCAGATTCAGTTCTTTTATCTTTGGGATATTTCCCGGAATCTTGGAAAAAGCTTCCTTCGCAGCCTTACACAAAGTTATCGCCTCACGATGTTCTTCAAAGAACTTCTTGCTATAGCCGTTCTTTCTGTATTCTGCGTAAATATCTTTGGTCTTGGAATAGTTTATGATGTGTTTTTTCAGAGTAGCAATTTCCTCAAGCCTACCTTCCAACTCCTTTTGTCTGGTAGTAATCTCACCAAATCTTTCAGAAGCTGATTTAGCTCTTGCTTCGAGATCTGCATAATCCCTGATATCATGTTCTTCCAAAAACAGAAGTGTCTGCGCCATCTGCTTGATGTTATGAACCTTTGCCCATCGTTCATATCCAGGGCCTTTGCCCTTGGCAATCATAGCCTGGATATCAAGCAACATATCAATCATTGGCTCATCTTTTACAGGAGTAAGTACTTCATTTTTATCCTGTTTCGGATTTGGAATAAAGCTTGCTTCACCTGCAAATACTTTTTCCAGATCTTGTTCTCTATAGCCAGCTCCAAGAGAACGCATTCGCAGGAACTTACGCTGTCCTTTGCCCTTAAGTGAAACATATTTGCCTCGTTTACACTCATATCCCATTTCCAAAAGGAGCTTTATCAGCTCATCCATATCCTTTGGCTTTTGTTCCATACAGATATCGATAGCCTCTCGGATCTCTTCTCGGAAGCTCTTTCGGCTGGGATATACAGTTCGTTTGGAACGCTCACTTGGTCTTCTTGGAGTAATGACAGATAATCCATTTTCGATACAGACTATATCGCTGACTTTTCGCAAAGCTACACCGGACAATATGAAGTCCCTGAATTTGCCATCACAGTTTTGGTTCGTTGAGTTATAGATGATATGGTTATGAATATGGGCTCTGTCGATATGGGTTGCAACGATAAAAGCATGCCTCCCCTTAGTCCAACGCATTGCTGTTTCATAGCCGATCTTATTTGCTTTTTCCGGTGTTATCTCCCCAGGTTTAAAGGCCTGCCTGATCTGATATGCAATCACATCGCCATTATACTTTCTGCCGGTCTTTTGAAGATATTCCCTCTTGGAAACAGCGAATTGTTCCTCTACAAGCTTAGGATCACACTCATAACTACTGACCAATTGTCCATGTTCTGTTTTCTCAGGATTCTGAGCGTAATCCGTTCTATCCTTGATGCACTGCTGGATGGATTTGCCTTTATTCATATGCATGGCAATCAGCCTTGTCGCTGCCATAAGTCACCACCTCTTTTCACTAAATCGTTGATAGCCTCTGCAATATAGCTTTCAAAAGTGACCAAAGCTGTTCCTGCTGAACTTGTATCCTTTGGATTTCTCCGTAATAAAAACTGCCGGTTTCATTGGCGCGTTTCGCACATTGGTTGATATTGTTGGCGTTGATACGAAGAAGGCGAGACACCTCCTTCACATCGCTTAAGTCCAGTCTGATCACATATCCATCAATGGCCATTTTACGAATATAGGCAGACATATTATTTATGCCTGCCTCTTCCATACGCTTGCGAATTTTCTCTCGCTCACCCTTTTTCAGCTTTATACGGATATAATCAGTGTACTCACGCATTACTATCTCTCCATGGGATCACAGAGTAGACAGGCTGTTGCAGATTTAGGCTTATCCGGTACACCAGATGTTTCCTGTAGCTTCTTCAGAATAGATTTTTTCTCCTGCTCTTCCTCTATGACTTCAGCTGCATCAACCTGACATACAGGTTTAGGCTCAGGCAGATTGTTGATAACACCGTCAAAGTTATTATCATTCTGTTCAACCATATCCTCTATGCCACGTATAAAATTTTTGCTGATTGCAGGACCAGCACCGGGATCTTCTTCTGTAATCCCTGTAGCCTCTTCGATTTCTGTTTCAGCAGCTCCGCCTACTTCATCCCATTTCCTGATCTTGGTTTTTCTCTTTTTCTCCATAATGGTTAATCCTCCTCACAAAGTTCATAGCCATCAAAGATATCTTCAGCTTCTTCAAGAACGTTGATTGTTCTCTCAAGGATATCCTCCGTCTGTTCAATGAGTGCATTAGCCTCAGTGTATCTCTTTCTGCTCTTACGAACAATGCCGGCTACCACTCCTGTTACAACACCAAGTCCTGCTACTACTCCAAATACTACTTTCTTATTCATGCTATGTTCTCCTCCTCTCTTTACATTGCTGCCTGCAAGTCTTTGTCAGGCTTAGATTTGCTTTTCTTTTGTACTGCCGCTTTCTTTTTTCCGGCTGTGATCTTGTCCTTTATGGATGTCTTTTTTGCTGTTTTCTTTGCCACAGCATTATCCTTTTCAGAAGATTTTTCTTTTACTTCATCCGATTTCTCCGCAGTAATAGTTATCTTCTTTTCAGGCTTAAATTCATTAAAATCAACCGGAGGTGTGACCTTGATATAGCCTATAGGCTGGTCAGCCTCCGGATTATCGAAAGGGAGTTCATCGCCATGTGCCTCCATAAACTCATCCATTTCTTTTACAGTAGTTTTCTCGCGAACCTTATCATCAATCTTGGTGATCAAATCTGAAGCAGCCTGCCTGATTGTGTTAAGGGAAGCCTTAAGCTCCGGTACTTCTTTTCCCTCAGACCAGCTTGCAAGATAGCCAAAAGAATAATCAGAAGTATCAATGCCATAATGCTGACATACTACAAATGCCACGGATTCTGCTTCTGTTTCCTTCTGATTCTTAGTTTTCTTTTCGATGTTAGAATCATATTTTTCTTTGGAATGAAGTGCTTGATGTGCTGCCTCATGGATGATTGTCTTCACGGTCTGAGCTTCACTCATACCCTCCTGAACAGCAATGCGGTTCTCTTCAAGATGGAAGTATCCCTTAGCACCTGACTCAATGTTTTCAAAGGTTATCGGAACAGGAACTACTTCCTGTATTGCCTCAAGGAGTGTTTTATAACCATCAACACTTCCGGTAAGTTCCTCTATTCCAAGTGTAGGAATCGGATCTCCGTTAGTCTGGCTGATATCAAAAGTACTGACCGGCTTAAAGGCATTTATTGTAACCTCCACCTTTTCCTTTATAGGTTCGCCATCCTTATCAAGAATTGCTTTACCATTGCTATCAAGCTTGTCCTGTTCACGTTCCATTTTGTAGGGAGCAGGTGCAAGGATACGGATTCCTTTCTCACCTTTAAGTACGTGGCGATTCATTTCCTTCCACCCTGAAAATGACTGGCACATGGTTGCATCAGGTCTTTGCATCATAATAAGGATCTGATTATTCACGGAATACCTTGGGAGCTTAGCGCAGAACTTAAGATAATCCTGATAGATATCACCTTCAAAGATATTCTTTACGCCATTCTCCAGCTTTACAGTGATCTCATCCATTTCCTTTTTCCTGGCTTCAGCCGCAGCCTTCGGATCAAAATTGTTTTTGTCGTATGCCATTTATGAATCCCCCTTTCCATCTTTTTCAGGTTTCTTGTTGACCTCTTTTGACTTTTCCTTCATCTGTGACAACTTGTCCTTAATAGAAGGAGCAGGCTCTTTGGCCTGCCCCTCATGAATACGCTTTGCATATTCCAAATATCTTGATTTCCTGTTCATTACACTTCCTCCGTATCTGAATCTGTATGGTCATCATCTGATCCTAAATCCTCTGAAACATCAAAATCTTCATCTAAATCCTTTGGAAGACTATCGAGATAATCCTCGTCATCCTCGTTGTAATCTGCATCAGGATCTTCAAAACTCTGTTCCTGCTTCTTGCTCTTAGAACGTGTCAGGTACATATATCCACCTGCACCGCCTATTCCCAATAGAAGTACTATTGCAAATACTCCCGTAGGATTTTTCTTTTCAGGCTCAGGCTCTACCGGTTCCTCCACAGGGGCAGGTTCTTCCTTTGGAGCCTCTACTACAGGAGCAGCTTCCTCTTCCGTTATTCCCTTGGAAGCCATGTACTCTTTAACCTGATCTTCATCCATAAGCGCCAGTAAATCCGATTCATCAACCATGTTCAAGAAATGTACTGTTTCCTGACCCTGATCGTCACGGTCTATGATGATGTAGAAGTAATTACCGGACTTGGTAACAACAGTAATGAACTGTTTTCCACCTGCCTCAAGACTTCCATAATCATCCACAAGAGTCATGTTGCCATCAGGAGTAAGTGGTCCCCACTTCTCCTCAGGCTCTTCCTCTGGTTCTGTCTCTGTAGGCTCCTCTCCGCAGCACAAGGTGTAATCAATCTTGCAAAGTTCGCAGTCAGGGTTGATACAATCCTCTGTGCACTTGGTCTCGCAGATACACTCATGTCCTCCTGCAAAAGCTGTAATAGGCATTGCTCCAATAAAAAATGCTGCAGCCATAGCCACAGCACCCAGTACCTTTGTTTTGATATTCAGTTTAGTTTTCTTCATCGTCTATGCCCTCCAAATCATAATCATCATCTTCTTTTTCAGCCTTAGAATCCTGCACATTCTCCTTTTCTGCCACCGCATACGCATTTGAAGTTCCAGGATTTCCAAGCTGTCCGCTTGTAGCAAGTTTCAAGAATTCTGCCAACTGCTCAGGAGACAGATTCAGTGCTCCTACATCTGCAAGAATCTGTGAGTTCTCAGCTTCCTGCAAACGCTGTTCAGCAGCTCGCAGTTTTCCTTTATCATCTTCGATTCTCTTTTTGCATCGCTCCACTTCTGCGCGGAGCTTGTCTAATCTCTCGTACATATTTACCTCCTATCGAATTCTGCCGTAGCAGTAAAAATGTGCTCTCCAATATCGTGTATCATAGCTTGCATACTTAATTGGTGAACCACAATGAATCATAATTTTGTTTACCGGATCTACCACAATTCCAACGTGACTAGCTCCTACAGTGTTGTAGGTTCCTTGGAAAAAGATTAAGTCTCCGGGCTTTACATCAGACTCTCTGACTCTGGCTGTTACATTCTTCCAACCATTTGCTGTAAGTCTTCCGTAGTTCCATCCGTTACCACAGTGATTGATAACCCAGCTGACATATCCGGAACAGTCAAAGCTAGTGGAAGGGTTACTTCCGCCCCAAACGTAAGGATATCCAAGATACCTCTCAGCCTCAGCAAGCATTCTTGCAAACTGTGCATCGGTAAGATATTCTCCAGGAACATCATAGTCATCATAAGGATTCGGAGTACCAGGATTGAGATAAGGTGCATCACCAAATACATCAGGCTTATTACCCTTAAGCTCTACGATTACTTCATAGCGTCTTATTTGATCAACAGTAAGGTCAAGTGCATCAACCGCAGCCTGTATTCCTCCATTGGTAAGTGTGACATTAAGAATATAGTAATCGTATGTGTCGCCTGTCTCTTCGCCGGTTTCCTCATCAATAACAGGTCTTTGTTCAACCTCTTCTTCAATCTCCAGCGTGTACTGATACTCGAAGATTGTCTGCAGCATTTCCTGAACTTCCTCTTCTGTATAATCCTCATATAGAACTGTTAAAAGAGCTGCCAATTCAAAAGGATCATGACCGATTTCAGTTAGGTCGTAGTTGTACTCGTCATAATCGGGATAGTCCGTTTCGATATTATCTATCTGATCCTGAAGGTCTGCTTCAAGCTCCTGATAATCTGCTTCTACCGCGACTATATCAGCTTCATCAGCGGTATAGCTCGTACCTACAACTATGTCATTGCTACCTCCTGCCATCATGGAGCAAGAACTAAGCGTACCTGAAAGCAACAGTATAACTATGAGAATAAGAACAGCTATCAATAATCCCAACGGATGATTCTCAGCAAACTCTTTTATCATTTCTGCAAGCCTGCCTGCGATATCCTCTGCCTTATCCGTGAAACGTTTTGATATGCTTCCAAAGGCATTAGCGCTCTCCTTGGCTTGAACCTCATGAGCATGACGCTGTAATTCTTTTCGCATCAGGTTCTTTTGAGCTTCTTTGGAAGACCTTTTCACCTCTTCCTTTCCGGTCCTGCCATGGATCTTTTTGCTGTAGCCATTCTCTGTTTTAGTACTGTTTTCTTTCAGTTTAGTCAGATACTCTTTTTCCGTTTTGGCTTCAGTTAGTTTAGTTCCTACGCTATAGCCAATATCCTCAGCTACTTCTGTCCCTGCATTTACTGCATCCACGCCTGCATTGTTATCTTCGTTATGACTGCTGACCTCACTATGGATACTTCTCGAAGCAGCTGCATCTGCATATATTTTTTTCCTGCCCTGCTTACGAAGTCTCTTAAGTTCTTCCTTCTCCTCTTTAGTCATGGTGATATCAGCTTTTCCGACACGAAGCTTTTGCCTTGCATACTCTGCTCGGGAAGCCTCATTTTTAAGCTTCCCGGCATGAGTTTTTTTCTTTGGAGTCTGCTCCGGTTCTATTCTTTTATTGGCTTTGCCCGTATCTCTTGTGTAAACTCCTTCATTCATTTATTCGCATCCTTTCCCTTACTTGTTGTCTTCCTGGGCCTCAATTACCTCGGATAACTTGGTAGTCATAATGCGATAAAGCTCAATATCCGTAGGGAATCTGTCTACAAACGGAAGGATTACATTGCCATAAAAAATAAGCCCTTCACCGGCTCCTGAGTGTGTAACATAAGAGAGCTGATGTGGACTTATATTGAGCTGCTTAGCAAGGATCTGTCTATCACCAACAGCCTGATTAAGCATATAAATGAAGTCAGAGTTTTCAAAGATATTCTCGACTTCCCTTGAGGCAAGCAAATCTTTTACGTTCTGTGTGATACCTGTCGGAATACCTCCCCACTTACGGAATCTCTTCCAGATTTCCACAGTGTAAGCTGCTGTCTGCTCCTCACGCAGAAGTAGGTGCATTTCATCCATGTAGTATCTGGTGCTTCGTCCCTGAGAACGATTCTCTGTAACTCTGCCCCAAACCTGATCCTGAACTACAAGCATTCCGATTTTTTTAAGCTGCTTACCAAGTTCCTTTATGTCATAACAAACAAGTCTGTTTGTGATATCCACGTTGGTTCTGTGGTTAAAGACATTAAGTGACCCTGTGACATAGATTTCAAGAGCAGTTGCCACATGCTTTGCCTCAGGTTCATCCTGCTTAAGAAGAGCATTATAAAGGTCTTCCAACAATGGCATCTTCTCCGGGTTCGGATCTTCGAAATACTTGTTATAAATCTGATGTATGCAACGGTCTATAACAGTTTTTTCTACAGGCTGAAGTCCTTCCTTTCCACCTACAATCAGCTCGCATAACGACAAAATGAAGTCTGCCTTTAGAGCTATCGGATTATCATCATCCGAATAGTTCATGTTGATGTCCATCGGATTGATATACTGGTCTGATGTAGGGCTGATCTTTACTACCTGACCACCAAGGTATTCCACCATGGCACGATACTCGCTTTCCGGATCCGATATGATGATATCGTCATCCGTAACAAGGAAAGAGTTTACTATCTCCCTCTTTGCAGCAAATGACTTACCTGCACCGGGTGTTCCAAGGATAAGGCCGTTAGGGTTCTTAAGCTTCTTTCTGTCTACCATGATAAGGTTGTTTGAAAGAGCATTAAGCCCATAATAAAGCGCTCCCCTGTGATCCTGGAAAAGTTCCTGAGTCGTAAATGGAACAAAGATCGCTGTGCTTGAAGTTGTCATGCCACGCTGGATATCAACCTCGTTATAAGCAAGAGGCAGAGTGCTCACAAGTCCCTGCTCCTGCTGGAAATCAAGGCGTACCAGATTACAGCTGTGTTTCTGCGCTATGGAAGATGCCTGGAAGATGTTGTTATCAAGCTCTTCTTTTGTTCTTCCTGTATTCATGATAAGGAATGTCAGAAGGAACATTCTCTCGTTCTGGGACTGTAATTCCTTAAGAAGAGACTTGGCGTCTTTTCCGTAAGTAGCAAGGTCTGAGGGAATTATCTCCATGTCATACCCGGCTCTCACAGCCTTTTTCTGCTCCTCTATCTTACTTCGGTCCAGCTCTGTGATGGTGTGCTTTACTGTCTTTATGGCTTCATTCTGATCAACGGAATGAAGATGCATAGTGACTATCTGGCTTGATTCCATCCCAAGGAAATCCGCCAGCATCCTGTCGCTGACATCCGAAGCATCGATTGATAAAAAGCTCATGGAACACCATGTATCTCCCATCTTGAAATACCTTCCATTAGGAAATTCAAACGAGCTTGGTGCTATGAAGTCTTTTACGGAAAGGCCACTCTTTACAAGATATCTCCAGTTAAAGTGGAATTTCGCACCGTCTCCCATATGAAGCTGCTTATGCATAAGAGCAAGCCTCTGCTCTCCATTTAAGCTCTCAGCTATTACACCGAGCCTTTTGAAGTTATTCAGGATATCCATCTCAATATGGATGAGCCTAGGCTTTGCCGACTTCATGGAATCTGCATGGATACCGAATGTGATGTACTTAACCTTGGTAAGACCGTTGTTACCGGCCTGCATGTTTCTGAGCAGGATCCCCGAATACTCATCCCTTACATCATTGAATGCATCTGACTGGTGTTCTATCGCTA
>JAEEGF010243435.1_pt1 | contig 13824 bp, 8 predicted proteins | sample 9134171 | NCBI WGS metagenome assembly JAEEGF01 (sample SAMN16246542, study PRJNA631951) | gut metagenome | biome: gut microbiome; feature: rumen; material: AP-attached | host: Bos | place: Iran: Karaj | collected 2018-10
TCTACTACTATTGATGGTTTGCGTTATCGTTACCGCGAGGCGTATGGATACTAAATATGTCAAATAACAAAAATCAAAAGTTAAATATATTTGCAGAGGGCTTCCGTAACAGGAAGCTCATCTGGAAACTTGCAAAGAATGATTTCAAAAAGCGCTACGCAGGCTCTTATCTGGGAGTTGTCTGGGGAATGATCCAGCCTCTCGTCACCGTGGTGCTTTATTTTCTTGTATTCGGACTTATCTTTCCCAGCCAGCGTTCAAGCGGCTCGGACGTTCCTTTTGTACTTTTCCTGACAGCAGGACTTGTTCCCTGGTTCTTCTTTTCAGAGGGCTTAACAACGGGAACCAATGGTTTGGTGGAGTACAATTATCTTGTTAAAAAGGTTGTGTTCAATATCAGCATTCTCCCCATCATCAGAGCGGTTGCCTGCGTGTTCACCCACCTTTTCTTTATCATCGTGGTGCTCATCATGGGCTCCATCTACAAGTATTATCCAACGGTTTACACCATCCAGGTGATCTACTACAGTTTCTGCATTTTCGCATTGATCCTTGCCATCAGCTATGCTGCAAGCGCCATCTGCGTATTTTTCAGGGATCTTAATCAGCTTATGACCATCCTGCTTCAGATCCTTATGTGGGGAACTCCCATTATGTGGGATCTTACTGCTCTTCATAACGAGACTGTTAAGAAGATCCTTATGCTGAATCCTCTTGTTTATGTTATCAATGGTTACAGAGAATCGATTTACGGTCGTGTCTGGTTCTTTGAACACGGCTGGTACAATTTATATTTCTGGGCGGTTACAGCGCTTTTATTCCTTGCGGGAACTGCCATATTTAAAAAACTCAGAGTGCATTTTTCGGACGTATTGTGATTGTTTTGAAATTTGTGTTTGATGAATGTGCATGAGACGGTGAATTTATGAGTGACAAAGATTACGCCATCCGGTTAAAGGATGTTAAAAAAGTATATAAGCTTTACAACAAGCCAAAGGACAGGCTTTTCGATGCTTTCGGACTCCTTCGGGGCAAGAGAAAGCCGGCCCTTAACTACGCTCTTAAGGGTGTTGACCTTGAGATAAAAAAGGGCGAGACCGTAGGAATCATCGGAACCAATGGTTCGGGCAAATCAACTATTCTTAAGATCATAACCGGCGTTCTTTACCAGACTTCCGGCGATGTTGATATCAACGGCCGTATTTCCGCTCTTCTTGAGCTCGGCGCAGGCTTCAACATGGAGTACACCGGCGTTGAGAACGTTTATCTCAATGCTACCATGATGGGCTTTTCCGATGAAGAGATCGAGAAGAAACTTCCCGAGATCCTTGAGTTCGCTGATATCGGCGATTATGTTTATCAGCCCGTAAAGACCTACTCCAGCGGTATGTTCGTCCGCCTTGCTTTTGCGGTTGCAATCAACATCGATCCCGAGATCCTTATTGTCGATGAGGCATTATCCGTTGGTGATGTTTTCTTCCAGGCAAAGTGTTACGCAAAGTTTGAAGAGTTTAAGAGAAAGGGAAAGACCATTGTTTTCGTTAGCCATGACCTTTCCAGTATCTCAAAATATTGCGACAGAGTTTATCTCTTGAACAAGGGAAATCTCTTGGGCGAAGGTTCTCCCAAGGAGATGATCGATCTTTATAAGAGAGTTCTTGTTGGGCTTTACGATGAAAACGGCGAAGTTGGCGGAGGCGAGGCTTCTGCTGCGGATGGGGAGATGGCTTCAATGCTTAATCCCGAGACCCTTGAGTACGGCACGAGACAAGCTCTTATCAAGGACGCCTACATTACCGACGAGGGCGGAAGAAGAACTTCAACTATTATCAAGGGAACAAAGTTTACGGTTCATATGACCGTTGGATTTGAAGACCATGTTCCGGGACCTATTTTTGCTCTGACTTTCAAGGACGCAAAGGGAACGGAGATCACCGGAACCAACTCCATGTACGAGAAGGCCTACACCGGATGCGGCGAAAAGGGCGACGTCATGGAAGTTACCTTTACCCAAACTATGAGCCTTCAGGGCGGAAATTACCTTCTTTCCCTTGGAGTTACAGGCTTTTCACAGGCTGATTTCGAGGTTTATCACAGACTTTACGACTGCCTTGATGTAACGGTTGTTTCAGACAAGGACACCGTTGGTTATTATGATATGTTCTCTGAGGTGAAGGTTAGTAAAGTAGAGAAGTAAGGCTGACCCCGGCGCAAGCGGGACAGCTGTTTCCAAGAGAGCATAATTACAAGATTTAGGATATTTTATGGAAAACGAGAAGATCGGAAATATCATATTGGACTACAAGCACTATGCTGGCAGGGACCTTTACTGTGACGGCGATGTTGAGCAGGAGATCCTTGACGCGGTATTATCCGGAGAAGACGCCGGGCTTGTAATTGAGAAAAAGGCTAACTGGCCTTTTCTTTATCATTTATCACCACTTCGTGAGAACATCGTAAACTGGCTCCCAATCGACAAGGACATGAAGGTTCTTGAGGTGGGCAGCGGATGCGGCGCCATTACAGGAGCCCTTGCAAGGAAGGCGGGAAAGGTTGAGTGCGTCGATCTTTCAAGACAGCGCAGCCTTATTAACGCTAACCGCCACAAGGATGCGGGAAATGTTGTTATCCATGTCGGCAATTTCAGCGACATCGAGCCCGACCTTGATAATGATTTTGACCTTATCTGCCTTATCGGCGTTTTCGAGTATGGCCAGGCTTATATAAACGGTGACAATCCCTTTGCTACTTTCTTGAATATTTTAAAGAAGCACTTGGCGAAGGAGGGTTCCATTGCCATTGCTATCGAGAATAAGTTCGGTCTTAAGTATTTTGCAGGTTGCAAGGAAGACCATGTAGGCAAGTACTTTGAAGGAATCGAGGATTATCCCGGAGATACACCTGCAAAGACCTTTACAGAGAAAGGCCTTTTAAAGATAGCGGAAGAGTGCGGATTTTCAAAGGATTCATGCCATATGTACTATCCTTATCCGGACTATAAGTTTATGAATACCCTGTTCTCCAAAGAAAGGCTCCCCCACATCGGCGAGCTTAAGGATAATCTCAGGAACTTTGACCGCGACAGGCTCTATTTGTTTGATGAGAAGCTTGCTTTTGATAATATCCTGAAGGAAGAGGAGTTTCCTCTTTTCTCCAATTCATATATGCTGATCCTCGGCAAGAAGCCGGAGACTATTTATGCGAGATACTCAAATGACAGGTCCGATGACAAGAGCATCGTAACCGAGATGAGAGACGGAAACCGCGTAGTTAAGCGGGCTCTCAGCGATTCTGCCAAGGCTCACTTAAAGAAGATGGCAGATAACTATGAATCTCTGAGTAGTATCTATCCTGACTCATCTTTGCAAATTTGCAATTGCGAATTATCAAGTGACGGCTCCGAGATCAGTTTCCCCTTCGTATCCGGAAGAAGTCTCGAAGAGCTTTTTGATGAGAAGCTTTTAAAGCGCGATAAAGAGGGATTCAGAGCCCTTTATAAGGAATTCTACGAGAGAGTTAAGGCCGGCGAAGGCGGAAAGGTTTCAAATCTTGACCTTATTTTCTCTAATGTTATCGTAAGCGGGGCGGATAGTGGCTCCGGCGATGTAGCGGCTGCTGCTAAGTCAGATTCCGTTTGGACAGCCATCGACTACGAGTGGGTAGTGGAAGAAAGCATCCCGGCCAAGGAGATCGCTTATCGCGCCCTTTATTGCTATATCCTTGAAGATGAAAAGAGAAGAGACGTCCTCGATTACGGTCTTCTTGATATCATAGGCGTTACCGCTGATGAGGAGGAGCACTTCAAGGCAAGGGAGCTGGAGTTTCAGAAGAAGGTTACTTCAGGCCACAAGTCTTTGGCAGAACTTCGCGAAGCCATCGGTAACGAGGTTGTTGACGTAACCGGAAAGTTCGGCGCTGCAGGGGGCTCTGCGAGTGGAAAACTGAAAGTTTATTTCGATGACGGAGCAGGATTCTCTGAGGAGAAGTCATTCTATCCCGAGCGCAAGGGTATCGGCTTTGAGTTTGAAATCGGAGCTATAAAGGAAAGATTCGGAGTCGGTAGTTTGAAGGCTCTTAGATTTGACCCCTGCGACTATCCCGCGATCGTAAAGATTGGCGAAATCACTCCCTTCTCTAAGATCAGTCGCGCAAGCGGCGCCAAGATCGGAGACGGAGTTTATGCATTTGGAACTGCGGACCCTTACTTTGTTGTAAATATCAAGGAAGAGAGTGGAGTTGTTAGGGCAAGTTTTGAAGTAAGCCCCATTCCAGCCTCCATCGCGGAGGCTCTTCCTAAGGAGAGTGGCAGCAGAAATCCTCTCAAGCGACTGAAAGGTTAAATATGGCAGGTGCAGCAAATCTGAAAAACTTCATAAAAGATGTAAGAGATGCTGCAGCTAGAAAGGCCGTAAAGCTGAAGTACCCTGACCTTGCCTCTGACAAGAACACTGCGGGCAATCCTTTCTTTGAGGAGTGCGTCTCCGAATATGAGAAAGAGCTTCAGGATTGGCTTAATCCCTACGGCTATTGGATAGAGCATGATCCCTGGGAAGTAAGGGCGAAGGGACTAACCGACGAGGAAGGTACCGTAACGGCAGGGGGATTCGAGTATGTCTATATCTGCACCGAATCCGCAGTCCCCGCAAAGGGATGGAAGACCGCAGTCAAAGAGGCGCTGAAGGCAGTTGAAGATATTAAGGGTAGCGAGATGCCCATGATCATCTATGGCGATGAGGATTTATTGCCAAAGGCTTCAGGCGAGGACTTGAATTCCGCAGGCGCGGCTTCAAACGCCCGCCGTGATCCCTTCTTCAAGCCGGATTACTCCCATGAACTTCTTAAGCAGTTTAATTATCTTGGCGAGATGGTGCTTATCCGCAGGGATATCCTTGATGCCATCGGTTATAATGCCGCACTTTTAGTTGACGCGATCTCTCCAGAGAAGCTCTATGAGATCATAAGAAAAGCTTCAAAGCATCTGCCTGTTGCGACCTTTAATGAGAAGGAATTGAAGGCTCATGTTTATAAGGGCGTTCTTCATGTACCCCATATTTTGAGCCATAGAACACAGGGAACCGTTATTGATTTATACAAGCCGCTGATTGAAGAATCGGAGAAGAACGGTGAGGAAAACAATGGCACTGCTACTTCAACGCATACGCCTTTATTAACTTATCAAGACGCACCCCACCCCCGGGTCTCCGTCATTATCCCCACCAAGGATCATCCGGAGGTTCTCCGTACTTGTCTTTCTTCCTTTAGAGAAAAGACTCTTTACGAGGGCGAGATTCAAATTGTCGTTGTGGACAACGGTAGCGCTGCCGATAAAAAGGCTGTTTATGAGGAAATGTCCTCTGAATATAATTTTGAATATATCTACGATCCCCAGCCCTTCAACTATTCCCATATGAACAATGTGGGACTTTCAAAGGCAACCGGGGAACTGGTTTTATTATTAAACGATGATACGGAAGTCATCACGGGAGACTGGCTCTCTAAGATGGCTTATTATGCATCAAAACGAGAGATCGGCGCTGTTGGCGCGAAGCTTCTTTATGCGGGAACGGACAAGATCCAGCATGCGGGAGTTACAAATCTTGCGGTTGGTCCTTCTCACAAGATCCTTGCGCAAAGCGACGCCGAGGATCATTACTTCGGACGAAACAAGCTGGATTACAATATGCTTGCTGTTACCGGAGCCTGCCTAATGGTATCGAGAGAAAAGCTTTGCGAGGTGGGAGGTTTAAACGAAGATCTTAAGGTTGCTTATAACGATATGGATCTTTGCTTTAAGCTTTTTGAAAAGGGTTACCGTTGCGTACAGTGTAACGGCGCGGTGCTTTATCATTACGAGTCCCTGACGAGGGGTATGGACGAAGGGGACGAAGGCAAGTATTTAAGGCTTCTTGATGAAAAGGAAAAGCTTTATGCGCTGCATCCCTGGGCTAAGGGATTTGATCCTTTCTACAGCGAGAACATGATCGACAATTCAGCGGATTATCTCCCGAGTACCAAGGACTGCACCCGTGATACAAGTGCCTTTTCAAAACTCCTTGGCAGGGCTCACGGATATCCTAAGAGTTCAAGTCTTGTAAAGGGACGCATCGATCGCATCAGCCGCCAGCTTCGTAACACGGATAAGGACAAGGATTTTATCTGGATGGACGGCTGGAGCTTTGTAAGGGGCTGTGATAACAGAAGATTTACCAAGAGCTTGGTATTGACAAGCGTAACCAACGGTGAGATTCTTAACTACGAGCTTTTCCCGACCTACCGTAAGGATATCTCCGCTGCTTTTAAGGGCGAGAGAAATCTTGAACTTGCGGGCTTTTACTTTAGGGTTCCGACGGAGGAACTGGGAGAAGATTCATATAATGTGGGGGTTTTAGAGTGTGATATTATAACCGGAAAGCGCCTTTATCGGGATTTAGGCAAGACCATAAGCGCCAAGGGTTAAAAAAATATTTAATGAGCACCTTATTTGTGATAAAATTAAGGGTGCTGATATCTTACATTATATTTCAAGGAGGAATGACCTATGGGTTATAAAGAAAGTTACGATTATTGGATTAATGATGATTATTTCGATAAGGCAACTAAAGATGAGCTCCTTGCACTTAAAGGCAACGAGACTGAAATAGAAGAAAGATTTTACAAGGAGCTTGAGTTCGGAACCGGCGGACTTCGCGGCGTTATCGGCGCAGGTACAAACCGCATGAACATCTACACTGTTCGTACGGCAACTCAGGGCCTTGCAAATTATATTTTAAAGCACGGCGATCCCAAGAAGGGCGTTGCAATCTCATGCGACAACCGTCGTATGAGCCCCGAGTTTTCAAGGGAGACCGCTCTTTGCCTCGCAGCAAACGGAATCAAGGCTTATATCTTTGATTCACTTCGCCCCACTCCCGAGCTTTCATTTGCTCTTCGTGAGCTTGGATGCACTGCAGGAGTTATGGTTACTGCATCTCACAACCCTCCGGAGTACAACGGATACAAGGTATACTGGGAAGACGGCGCACAGATCACCGCACCCATTGATAAAGACGTTATCACCGAGGTTAAGGCCATTACCGATTATCACGAGGTAAAGACCATGGACCTTGAAGCTGCAAAGGCAGCAGGCCTCTACGAAGTTATCGGAAAAGAAATCGATGACAAGTACATGGCAGAGCTTAAGAAGCAGATCATTCATCCTGAGGTAATCAAGGCTGTAGCCAAGGACCTCAAGATCGTATACACTCCTCTCTGCGGAACCGGAAACCTTCCCGTTCAGCGCGTTCTCAAGGAGCTTGGATTTGAGAATGTTTATGTTGTAGAGGAGCAGAAGGGACCCGATCCCAACTTCACTACTCTTGAATATCCTAACCCCGAAGATCCCAAGGCATTTACCTATGCCCTTCGTCTTGCTAAGGAAAAGGATGCGGACATCGTTCTTGCAACCGATCCCGATGCAGACCGTCTCGGTGTTTACGCTAAGGATACAAAGACCGGCGAGTATGTTTCCTTCACAGGTAACATGTCCGGAATGCTCATTGCTGAGTACATTTTAAGAGAGCGCACTGCGACCAAGACCATGCCCGCAAATCCCGCTCTTGTTACAACCATCGTTACAACAAACATGACCCGCCCCATCACCGAGGCTTACAACGTTAAGCTTATCGAGGTTCTCACCGGATTCAAGTTCATCGGTGAGCAGATCAAGTGGTTCGAGGAGCGCGGAACTTACAATTACGTATTCGGTCTTGAGGAGTCCTACGGATGCCTCGTCGGAACCCACGCAAGAGATAAGGATGCCATCGTTGCAGTTATGGCTCTTTGCGAGGTTGCTTCCTTCTGCAAGCAGCAGGGCAAGACTCTCTGGGATATGATGATTGACGTTTACGAGAAGTACGGCTACTACAAGGAAACCCAGTACACCATCACCATGAAGGGTATCGACGGTGCAAAGCAGATCGCTGACACCATGGAGAAGCTTCGCAACAATCCTCCCAAGGCTTTCGGAGATCTTAAGGTTCTTAAGTTCCGTGACTATGAGAAGGATGTTATCCTCGATATGGCTACCGGCGAGAAGACTTCAACCGGTCTTCCTAAGTCCAACGTGCTTTATTTTGAGCTTCCCGATGACAATTGGTGTTGCGCTCGTCCTTCAGGAACTGAGCCCAAGATCAAGTTCTACATGGGCGTTAAGGGCACCTCTCTCGAGGATGCGCAGGCCCGCGTCGACAAGCTCACATCAGACTTGAAGGCTGTTCTTTAAACTGACTAAGTTACGCGCTTGGCCACGTATGTATGCTTCCGGCATCGACTCTCGTCTATGGGTCCTCGAAGCAGCGGTACTAAGCTCATTCTTCGAATTCGCTAAGTGCCGGCCTCGGACACATTGCCGTCAGCACACAATACTAGGCCGAGCGCTGTTTTATGTAATTTAATAGATAACAAACTCAGCGCCGTCACTAAGACAAATACAATGGAAAACAAAAGTACTAAGAAATTAAATAAGGTCCAGAAAGCAGCTAAAGTGCTGAAAGAGAAGGGCCCTTTTGAAGTAGTAAAAAAGACAGTATCCAGCTTAAATCGTCCTTACGTGTACATGAACTGGTTCAAGAAGAATCGCGCAAGCAAGCAGGAGCTGGAAGCTCAGAGGAATTCGCACTTCGACTACGAACCAAAGGTTAGCATATTGGTTCCGACCTACAGGACTCCCATCCCCATGCTCAAGGAAATGGTAGCTTCCGTTACTTCCCAGACCTACGGGAACTGGGAGCTTTGCATCGCCGACGGCAGCGTGGGCGCGCGGATCGACGAGAACGGAAATGCGGTGGAAGAGGATAAGTCAACTTTAAAGGTTAAATCACCTCTCCAGGACGTCCTTTCCGAGCTTAGCGCAGCGGATCCCCGAATCGTCTACAAGGTCCTTTCAAAGAACGGCGGAATTTCCTACAACACCAATCAGGCCCTTGAAATGGCAACCGGAGACTTCATTGCTCTCCTTGACCATGACGACATTTTGGAGCCCAATGCTCTTTATGAAATAGTGGAGGCGCTGCAGGATCCCGATGCAAGAATCGTCTACACCGACGAGGACAAGGCGACCTACAATCTCAAGAAATTCATGGATCCCAACTTTAAGCCTGAGTTTTCCATTGATCTTTTCAGAAGCCATAACTATATCACCCATCTTTTCGTTTGCAAGACCGAGATCATGCGTAAGGTAGGTGGCTTTAATTCAACATTTGACGGAGCCCAGGACTTCGAGATCATGTACCGCTGCATCGAGGAGGCTCTCTGCGAGAATCTTGTTCCCGGAACGAGAATCCCCACCAACGAGATCAGGTACGGCGAAGAAAGAGTCCGCAGGATCATCCGTCATGTTCCCAAGGTGCTTTATCACTGGCGCCTTGTTAAGGGCTCAACTGCGGAGAACCCGGAGAGCAAGATGTACGCTTACGAGGCGGGCAGACTGGCAATCCAGGAACATTTGAACCGCGCAGGAACCCCTGCTAAGGTTGAGATCACAAGTCTTTGGGGCATGTACCACGCAAAGTACGAAGTGGTTGGCTTGCCATTGGTTAGCATTATCATCCCCAACAAGGATCATGTAAATGACCTTGATAATTGCATCAGATCAATAATTGAAAAGAGCTCATATAAGAATCTTGAGTTCATCATCGCAGAGAATAATTCCACTGATGATGCGACTTTTAAATACTACGAAAAGATCAAGGACGAGTTTAAGAATGTAAAGATTGTAAAGTGGGAGAAGGAATTTAATTATTCTGCCATTAACAATTTTGCTGCAGGCTTTGCGGGGGGCGAGTACCTTCTTTTCCTGAACAACGACACTGAGCTTATTACCGATACCGGAATCGCTGAGATGCTTGCTATCTGCGAGAGAAAGGACGTCGGTATTGTCGGCGCGAAGCTGATCTATCCCGATGAGACCGTTCAGCATGCCGGAATTGTTCTTGGATTCAGGGACTACGCCCAGCATGTATTCTGTGGTATCGGAAGAGAAGACTACGGATTCATGGTAAGAGCCCGTATCAACGTTAATTATAACGCTGTAACCGGAGCCTGTCTCATGGTTTCAAAGGCTGATTTTGAGAAGGTTTCAGGATTCTCCGAGGACCTTCCTGTGGCAGGAAACGATGTGGACTTTTGCCTTAAGATAAGGGAACTTGGACTTCTTGTTGTCTTCAATGCTTTCTCAGAGTGGTACCACTTTGAGTCAAAGTCCAGAGGCTACGAGGACACTCCCGAAAAGAAGGCTCGTTTTGAAAAGGAGATCGATCTCTTTAGAAAGAAGTGGGGAGAGAAGATCGACAAGGGGGATGAGTTTTACAATCCCAATTTCTCATTAAAGAAAGCACCCTACGAGGTGGGTTAATTTATGAAAGCAACGGTAGTTATCCCCAATTACAACGGGGCGGCTTACATCGAAGGCTGCATGGACTCTTTGGCCAACCAGAACAGCAAAGAGTTTGTAACCATTGTCATTGACAATGCATCAGTCGATGGAAGCGACAAGACAATTGAAGAAAAATACCCCTTCGCAAAGCTTGTCAGAAACAAGGAAAACCTTGGCTTCAGCGGCGCTGTAAATCAGGGCATCGAGATGACGGAGACCCCTTATGTTATCCTTCTTAACAACGATACGGAAGTGGATCCGGATTTCGTGGGCGAGCTCATCAAGGCTATGGATGAAGATGAAAAGATCTTCTCTGCCAGCAGCAAGATGATCAGCTATAAAGAGCGGGACATCATGGACGATGCGGGAGATACCTACAACACCCTTGGGTGGGGCGCTCAGCGCGGCGTTGGTCAGAGCGTTGATAAGTACACTAAAAAGAAGAATGTGTTCACTGCCTGCGCCGGAGCAGCGATATACCGCAAGTCCATCCTTGACAAGATCGGTGGCTTTGATCCCATGCACTTTGCGTATCTTGAGGATATTGACCTTGGTTATAGAGCTCGTATTCAGGGCTACAGAAATGTTTATTGCCCCACCGCCCTTGTTTATCACATCGGAAGCGCAACCAGCGGTTCAAGATACAATGACTTCAAGGTTAAGCTGGCGGCAAGGAACAATATTTATCTTATCTACAAGAATATGCCCCTTTTCCAGGTTATCTTAAATATCCTTCCTTTAACCGTCGGATATTTGGTAAAGATCCTGATGTTTAACAAGTGGGGCTTTGGGAAGGCCTATAAAGAGGGAATCTCCGAGGGCTTTAAGACAATGAAGAAATGCAAAAAGGTTCCATTCAGATGGAAGAACTTTGGGCATTATATAAAGATTCAGTTTGAACTTATCGGCAATACCTTTGCATACCCCGTGGACTATATCCGCAGGGCAATGACAAGAAGGGCGAGAAAAGCGCAGTAACGCCCAAACTTCGGCCGATAATAACTCGGAAAATTTTTCATGGACAGAACGCAGTTTTACGGACAAAAATTCAATATGATCCAGGTCCTTCGAGGCATCGCGGTTATCTTTGTTCTTCTTGAGCATATTGAGCTTTGCGGCTTCGGAGCTTTTGGCGTGGACATCTTTTTTGTCATCAGCGGGTTCATGGCCATGTATTCAACCTCTGATAAGTCAAAGCAGAAGGGCTTTTCCTTCTTGATCAAGAGATTTTTCAGGATCTCACCACTTTACTATGTCATGACTTTGATCGTTGCGATGGCAACCCTTCTTGCACCGCAAGTTTTTGAACAGACCGAATTCTCTGTTTGGTATATCCTTAAAGCGTTTCTCTATATTCCCTACACCATTAACGGTGATGCTACTCCTATTTTAAGAGTGGGCTGGTGCCTTAACTACGAGATGCTCTTTTATCTTGTCTTCTTTATCGCAATGAAGATCTCCCACAAGTACAGAGGGCTTATTACTTCAGCTGTTTTTCTTGCCCTTACTGTAATTGGCGGATTTGTGGAATTTGAGAGCGTCATACTCCGCTTTTGGTTCGGCGAACTCTGCGCCGAGTTTGTTCTCGGAATATTTGCATTTTATATTTGCTACGCAGCCTATCCTTTCTTCAGATCCGTTAAGGAAAGAAAGTTTTTAAAGGGTTTGCTCAGCGTTTCCGTTGTTTTGACAAGTATTTTGCTTTTCATCATGATGGCAAAGAAGATCACTGTATTTTCAGCTTCCGGTTTCTTAAGACCTTTAAACTGGGGCGTTTCCTCATTTGTGATCTTCATAATTGTCTTTTGGCTGGGCTGTATCATTGATGTTCCTGATACTGTTGTAAAGCCCGGAAATATAAGCTTTTCACTGTTCCTTGTTCATTATCCCATCATCATGGCTGTGAACAGGATCGGGGAGAACTTTGACAATATCGGTACTCGTATTCTCATAACAATTTTGGGAGTGGTCATATCTGTTGTGATTTCAATCCCTGCCTATTATCTTTTCGAGAGGAAACTCTACGGAATTTTTAAGAAAACTTAAGTTGTGGCATACCTGTTCCGGCTTTATAATCGTAATGTAAGAAAACTTGAAAATAGGGACTTTATTATGATCAAAGATAATCAGTCGGTTATAAACAGGCTGCTGGTTTTTATCGATGCGATAATCATAGGCGGATCGTTTGTTCTGGCATATCTTATCAAATTCTATATTTTGCGACCGGAACCGGGCGTCGGAGTTCTTCCTCTTATCAGTTATGTGTACCTGATGCCCTTTGTCGTAGCCGGTTACATTTTGGTGTATCTTCTCTTTAATCTGTATGCACCCAAAAGAACTTCAACCATCACAAAGGAAATATGGGCCCTTTTTCGTACGGATGTGATCTGTCTTGCGCTTTTGGTGATCGTTGTTTACGTCATCATGCACATGACTTTGTATGCGCGTTCGGTTTTTGCGATCTTCTTCGTTGGAAGCTTCGTTGCTCAGGCAGTGTTCAGGATAATCTTAAGAACCATTGTCAGGGCATTTCGCGAGAAGGGTATGAACGCCAAGCATGTGCTTTTGGTCGGCTACTCAAGAGCTGCCGAAGGCTACATCCAAAGGATCGTTTCCAATCCTCAATGGGGATACAAGATCTTCGGTATCCTTGATGATGATGTTCCCATTGGAACCAAGTATTACGAGAGCGAAGTCATCGGAAAGCTTTCGGAACTTGAAAAATATATTAAAGAGAATGATTTCGATGAGGTCATTGTTACCATCGCGCTGAGTAAATACGGTGAGTTTGAGGATCTTGTTAATATCTGCGAAAAGAACGGTGTCCACACCAAGTTCATTCCGGATTACAACAGCATCGTGCCCACAAGGCCTTATACAGAGGATCTTGACGGACTTTCAGTCATAAACATCCGCCGTGTTCCTCTTGCACTTCCTTTTAACCGGCTTATAAAGCGCAGCTTTGATATCCTTGCCTCCCTGCTTGGAATAATTGTTGCATCCCCCATCATGCTGGTGATAGCGCTTCTTGTTAAGATAACAAGCCCCGGCCCCGTGCTTTTTAAGCAGGAGCGAGTTGGCTATCAGGGAAAGAATTTCAATATGCTGAAATTCAGGTCCATGGTGGTTCAGGACAAAGAAGAAGAGAAGAAGGGATGGACCGTAAAGGGTGACCCCAGAGTTACCCCGGTCGGCAGGTTCATTCGAAAGACAAGTATCGACGAACTGCCCCAGCTTTTTAATATCCTAAAGGGCGACATGAGTCTTATCGGTCCAAGACCTGAGAGACCTCAGTATGTTGAAAAGTTCAGAGAAGAGATCCCCCGCTACATGGTTAAGCACCAGGTTCGTCCGGGACTTACCGGTTGGGCCCAGGTTAACGGCCTTCGCGGAGATACTTCAATTAAAAAGAG
>JAEEGF011397267.1_pt1 | contig 13823 bp, 12 predicted proteins | sample 9134171 | NCBI WGS metagenome assembly JAEEGF01 (sample SAMN16246542, study PRJNA631951) | gut metagenome | biome: gut microbiome; feature: rumen; material: AP-attached | host: Bos | place: Iran: Karaj | collected 2018-10
ACAATGACCGGCATTGACATTCATAATGCCAACGGGATACCCTTTCATGTGGAATGCTATTTTGAATACACAGTGTATTCTCTGACAGCTTATCTTGAATGTGTACTGTTTGCCTCTGTAATTATAGCCATAGTGTCCGCAAGACATATTCCAAAGTTTGATAAGGACTATATCATAATTCTCGGCGCAAAGATGAGAAATGACGGAAGCCTCACACCTCTTTTAAAGGGCAGGGTCGACCGCGCCATAGAATTTGCAAGGATGCAAAAAGAAGCCACCGGAAAAGACATCTTCTTTGTCCCGTCCGGTGGGCAGGGCAGTGATGAACCTCTTGCTGAAGGCGATGCCATGAAAAACTATCTTTTAAGCACCGGCATATCGGAAAACAGGATCTTGGCCGAAACAGAATCCTTAAATACCTACCAGAATTTCACCTATTCAAAAAAACTGATAGATGAGCATTTTAAGGGCACGGATGCATCCATTGCTTTTTCCACCACCAACTATCATGTGCTGCGCAGCGGCTTTTACGCATACAAGCAGGGCATAAAGGCAGAGGGCATAGGAAGCAAAACAAAAGTCTATTTCTGGGTAAATGCCTTTGTGCGTGAATTCATAGCGACCATGGAGGTCAAGGCAAAGACACATATCTTGGCGTTTGCCGCCATAGCAGGCATAAATGCGCTGTTCATGCTTTTCATCTATTATTCAAACAATACATAGAGAAAGAAAAATTGCAGAGGGTAAAATATGTCGGAAGAGGACGAGATCATAAAGATAATTGAAGCACAAATGAATAAGGGCGTCAGCAGGCTTAAGGTCACAGCGTCCGAAAATTTATCCGAAGGAGAAATAAAACAGCAGTACCATCACGGAAGATGCGATGTCGGCTCGCCTTTTGCAAAAGGGACTGTCGGCAACTGTGACGCGGTAGATACTCCCGCCGAAGAGGATTTATAAAGTTTTATGAATCTGCCGTAAGCTTTTTTATTGATTATACAGCGAAAATATGCTATCATATTCCTGATTATGGCCTAAGGACCATACTACAAAATAAGGAGGATTATATGATCTACTCAACAGAAGTAAAGAACATGTGCCCTATTACCCAGGGGGTACATCACGGCGCAGCGCCCATCCCCGAAGAAGCAAAGTGGGTAAAGGCAAAGAAGATCGAGGATATCTCCGGCTATACACACGGTATCGGCTGGTGCGCACCTCAGCAGGGAACCTGCAAGCTTTCACTTAACGTAAAGGACGGTATCATTCAGGAGGCTCTCGTAGAGACTATCGGATGCTCAGGAATGACACATTCTGCAGCTATGGCAGCAGAGATCCTTCCCGGCCTCACACTCCTTGAGGCTCTCAACACCGACCTTGTTTGTGACGCTATCAACACAGCAATGAGAGAGCTTTTCCTTCAGATCGTTTACGGAAGAACTCAGAGTGCATTCTCAGAGGACGGCCTTCAGATCGGTGCAGGTCTCGAAGACCTTGGAAAGGGAACACGTTCCATGATCGGTACCACATACGGTACTCTTGACAAGGGACCTCGTTACCTTGAGCTTACAGACGGATACATCACACATCTCGCACTTGATGAGAACGATGAGATCATCGGTTACAAGTACATCAACTTCGGAAAGCTCATGGACGCTTTGAAGAAGGGCGAAGATGCTAAGGTCGCTATCGAGAAGGCAAGCGGACAGTACGGAAGAGTTGCAGACGCCGTTCGTCTCATCGACCCCAGAAAAGAGTGAGAAGGAGGAACTTAAAATGGCATTATTTGAATCATATGAAAGAAGAGAGCCTCAGATTCTCGCTAAGTTAAAGGAGTACGGCATCTCATCCATCGAAGAGTGTAAAGATATTACTATGGCAGCAGGCATCGATGTTTACAAGCTCATCGAAGGCATCCAGCCCATCTGCTTTGAAAACGCAAAGTGGGCTTACACAGTAGGTGCAGCCATTGCCATCAAGAAGGGTTGCCGCAAGGCAGCAGACGCAGCAGCAGCTATCGGCGAAGGCCTTCAGGCTTTCTGTATCCCCGGTTCTGTTGCAGATACAAGAAAGGTTGGTCTCGGACACGGTAACCTCGGAAAGATGCTTCTTGAAGAGGATACAGAGTGCTTCGCATTCCTTGCAGGTCACGAGTCATTCGCAGCTGCAGAAGGCGCTATCGGTATAGCTGAAAAGGCTAACAAGGTTCGCCAGAAGCCCTTACGCGTTATCCTTAACGGTCTCGGAAAGGACGCTGCTCAGATCATTTCACGTATCAACGGTTTCACATTTGTTGAGACTCTCTATGATCCTTATACAAATACAGTTAAGGAAGTTTCAAGAAAGTGCTACTCTAAGGATGCAAACAGCCCTCGTGCAAAGGTTAACTGCTACGGCGCTAACGATGTTTGCGAAGGCGTTGCCATCATGTGGAAGGAGAACGTTGACGTTTCCATCACCGGTAACTCAACAAATCCCACAAGATTCCAGCATCCCGTTGCAGGTACATACAAGAAGGAACGCCTCGAGGCAGGCAAGAAGTACTTCTCAGTTGCATCAGGCGGCGGTACAGGACGTACACTTCACCCCGATAACATGGCGGCAGGTCCTGCTTCATACGGTATGACAGATACAATGGGCCGTATGCATTCGGACGCTCAGTTTGCAGGTTCTTCTTCGGTTCCCGCTCACGTTGAGATGATGGGCCTTATCGGTGCCGGCAACAACCCCATGGTAGGTATGACTGTTTCAACAGCCGTATCCATCGAAGAGGCTGCAAAGGCAGGAAAGTTCTAAATATAGTAAATTCAAGACAGCGTCTCTATGATCTATTTGCAGAGCTGGACTCTGTCCTGCGTGCAAATAATCATAGAGACGTTTACAATAAAACAGGGGCTGTCTTTTTACAGCCCCTGTTTTATATTTTGTTTTAAAAGATCAAAGGCCTGAGCTTCCGTCATCATCCGGACCGTCAAATATATCCGGAATACCATCGCCATCCACATCGATCGGGCCGCCGTGAGTTCCGTGCATTCCGCTGTAGAATTCTTTTCCGACAATGTTTTTGTTGTTACGGATGTTTTCAATGAGATTTGAGAACATCTTTTTTGTTTCCTTGGGTTTTTTTATGTTGTGAAGAAGTATCGTGCCCTCTGAATCGGCCTTGGCATAAAGAGTGATGTCTCCGGTACCAAAGATCTTCTGACCCAAAGTACGTGTGAGCTTTAAGTCGAGGATACGGTAAAGGAGAGTCTCATTATAATCTGTTTTCAAGAGGCCTTTTTCAACATAGAGCCTGTCGTTTGCCACATAGTATTTTGTGAAGCTGAAAGGAAACCACATGTGGTGTACCCTGTCTTTCCAGATGATGTCTTCATTTTCTACATTCCCCATAATTAACCTCCATACTGTAATGATTTTTGCAGATATTTCATAATTACGTAAATCATTATAATAAATTTATTATTTTTTGGCAATAAAATTTTTTTTAAAAAAGTCTTTACAAATCTCTTAAAAAGATGTATCCTTTAATTAGCACTCAAGTAAGGAGAGTGCTAACAATTATAAAGGAGGTTAGCCATGAATATAAACAAGTTTACACAAAACTCATTAACTGCATTAAATGAAATGCAGTCCATCGCAACGGAGTATGGCAACCAGGAAATAGATCAGGAGCACCTTTTTGCCGCTCTTTTAAAGGAGGACGGGCTGATTCCGCGTCTTCTCGAAAAGATGGGAAAAGACTACAAGGCCGTAAAGGAAAAAACACTTGCAGCCATCAACAGAAAAGTAAAGGTCTCAGGAAGCGGACAGTCATACTTCAGCAAGGATCTTAACCAGACACTTGTCACGGCAGAAGATGTAGCAAAGAGAATGGGGGACGAATATGTCTCCGTAGAACATTTGATGTTAAATCTTCTTGAAAAGCCCGGCAGGGGCATGAAAGAGGTATTTCGCGACTGCGACATCACAAAGGACGCATTCCTTGAAGCCTTAAAAGAGGTAAGAGGAAATGTAAGAGTCACGAGCGATAACCCCGAAGCCACATATGATACTTTAAACAAGTACGGCACAGAGCTTGTGGAAAAGGCAAAGAAGCAAAAGCTTGACCCTGTTATAGGGCGTGACAGCGAGATAAGAAATGTGATAAGGATCCTTTGCCGTAAATCCAAAAACAACCCTGTGCTGATAGGTGAGCCGGGCGTCGGTAAAACGGCGGTAGTAGAGGCTCTTGCCCAGAGAATTGCCGCGGGCGATGTTCCGGACGGTCTTAAGGACAAACTCATCTTTTCTCTTGACATGGGAGCTTTGGTTGCCGGCGCAAAATACAGGGGCGAATTCGAGGAAAGGCTCAAAGCCGTTCTTGATGAAGTCTCAAAGAGCGAAGGCAAGATCATCATGTTTATCGATGAGCTTCATCTTATAGTCGGGGCAGGGAAAACGGACGGCGCAATGGATGCCGGAAACATGCTTAAGCCCATGCTTGCAAGGGGCGAGCTCCACTGCATCGGTGCGACCACATTAAACGAATACCGCGAATACATAGAAAAGGACAAGGCGCTTGAAAGACGTTTCCAGTCCGTGCTGGTATCAGAGCCTACGGTGGAAGATACCATCTCCATCTTAAGAGGTATTAAGGACAGGTATGAGGTCTTTCACGGCATAAGGATAGCCGACAGCGCTCTTGTGGCAGCGGCAACACTTTCACACAGATATATATCTGACCGTTTCCTTCCCGATAAGGCGATAGACCTTGTGGATGAAGCCTGCGCTATGATAAAGACAGACCTCGATTCTCAGCCCGCAGAGCTTGACGAACTTACAAGAAAAGTCATGCAGATGCAGATAGAGGAAGCCGCCTTAAAGAAAGAGGAAGACCGGTTAAGTCAGGAAAGACTTGCGGAGCTTCAGAAAAACCTTGCCGAGATGCAGGGCGAACTTGCAAAGCAGAAGGCAGAGTGGGAAAACGAAAAGGCTGCCATAGAAAAGATCGGAAAGATCCGTGAAGAGATAGAAAACTGCAACAATGAGATAGCCATAGCCAAGAGAAATTATGACTTTGAAAAGACAGCCGAGCTGCAGTACGGCAAGCTGCCGGAGCTTAAAAAACAGCTCGAAGCAGCGGAAGCCGAAGGTGCAAACGGACTTACTCTCGTTCACGAGGCTGTTACGGAAGATGATATCTGCAGGATAATCTCAAGGTGGACCGGCATCCCCGTAAGCAAGCTCAATGAAACAGAGAGAAACAAGGTGCTTCACCTTGACGATCAGCTCCACAAAAGGGTGATAGGTCAGGACAAGGCGGTAGAGCTTGTCAGCGATGCCATACTCCGTTCAAAGGCCGGCATTAAAGACCCCGGAAAACCCATCGGATCGTTCTTATTCCTGGGGCCTACGGGCGTCGGTAAGACGGAGCTTGCAAAGGCTCTTGCGGAAAATCTGTTTGACGATGAAAACAACATCGTCCGTATAGATATGTCCGAATATATGGAAAAGCATTCGGTATCAAGGCTTATCGGAGCTCCTCCCGGATATGTGGGATATGACGAGGGCGGTCAGCTTACCGAAGCGGTCAGAAGAAAACCCTACAGCGTGGTACTTTTTGATGAGGTCGAAAAGGCACATCCCGATGTATTCAATGTACTTCTGCAGGTGCTTGACGACGGCCGTATCACCGATTCACAGGGACGTACGGTGGACTTTAAGAACACCATACTTATCATGACTTCAAACCTCGGGGCAATGTCACTGCTTGACGGCATAGGCGAAGAAGGAGAGATAACTCATGAAGCCGAAGAAGCGGTAATGAATGAAGTCAGAATGCATTTCAGACCTGAATTTTTGAACCGTCTTGACGAGATGATATTATTTAAGCCATTGACCAGAGACAATATTGACGGTATAATCGATCTGCAGCTTAAGAGGATCAATGACAGGCTTGCAGACAGAGAGCTTAAGGTCGAGCTTTCGCCTGCGGCTAAGCAAAAGTGCATAGACGAAGGCTACGATCCTTTGTATGGCGCAAGACCCATCAAGAGATATCTGCAGAAATATGTCGAGACGCTTTCTGCAAGGCTTATTCTTGAAGGGGATATTTCAGAAGGAGATGTCATACTGCTTGACGTAAAGGATGGCCGGATGACAGCTTTAAGGAAGGAAGGCTAAATGAATCTAATCGCAGCGGTCGATAAAAACTGGGGCATCGGAAACAAGGGGGATCTTCTTGTGAGGATCCCTCTTGACCAGCAGATGTTTCGAAAAGATACACTCGGTAAGATCTGCATCATGGGCAGAAAGACCTTTGAAAGCCTGCCGGGGGGCAGACCGCTTGACGGCCGAATAAATATCGTTCTTTCCTCCAAAAGAGATATTAAGCAAAAAGGAGTATATGTCTGCAGGAATAAAGAAGAAGTCCTGGATCTGCTTGAAAAGTTTAAACAGGAAGGATATACCGAGGATGACTTCTTTGTGATAGGCGGAGAAGAGGTATACCGCCGGTTCCTTCCGTATTGCGATAAGGCGCATATAACCATGATAGATTACGAATATGTCGCAGACAGGCATATGATAGATCTTGATGCGGACCCCGACTGGGTACTGGCCGCAGAAGGCGATGAAGAAAGCTATTTCGATCTGCTTTTTAAATTTGTTTTATACGTAAGAAAAGGCCCTAAGGAGCAGTAGCTCCAAAGGGCCTTGTTTATTTATACCGCCGGTGATACTTTTTCTTGATAAAAAACACAAGATATGATAAAATAATGTAACTATTCAGAACCATGCAGGAATGACCGGACGAGTCATGCCACGCATGAACTCGGATGGTTATTTCTGCGTGGTTCTAATAGCAGACGTCCGTCACATGAGCAAAAACCGATGCCTTTGGCAGAGGTTTTGCGAATGTGATGGCCGGGTGCTGAATAGTTACAAAATACTCTAATATTTGATATGAGTCTGGAGGTAAAAAGGTGGAAAGAGAGGCAGGATCCGGCAGGAGGGCTCGTGAGATGCGCAAATACAGGCGCAACGAGCTGTTAATACTGTTTTTGATCTTGGCTGTTCTGGCCGGCTTTTTTTTGATACTATACCTCGGAAAGCTTCATAAGGTCTGGGATCCGGAAGAAAACGCTCCTGTCGAAAGCACCGCGGATGCGGAAAAGGAAAGGCTTGAAAACGAACACATAAATGAGCTTATCGCTGCAGCCGAAAGGATAGCCGCAGGCTATGATTTTGACGGCGCGGTGACTTTCTTAAAAAGCGACCCTTTATATTCAAAAAAGCTCGTTCTGCTTGAAAAAGCGGAAGAGATAAAAAAGAGAAAAGGCGAGATGAAGGCCTGGGCGGATGTGAAGAATATCACCCACCTTGCTTTCAGGCCGCTTATCGCGGATACGTCGGTAGCATTTACGTCTTTAAATGCCGCTAAGTACAACAAAGAAAATACAACGGTAGAAGAATTCAAAGCCATATTAAACGAACTCTACAGCAGGGGATATGTGCTTGTCAGCCTTCATGACATCGCATATTCAAAGGCCTATACGGACAGCCTTAAAGGAATCGTTGAAACCACCGCCGAAGGCGATACGGCCGACGTAAATATTTCCCTTACGGAAAGCGAAAAGGAGACCGAAGAGCCTACGGAGGAGACTACCGAAAGCGAAGCCGAGAGCGAGGCAGAGGTTATGGACGAATCCAATGACGAATCCGATGAATCGGATGACGAATCGGAGGAAGAGACCTCAAAAACCACTGCGGTACCCACAACGGCAGACCCCAAAAAGCTGAAGGCCGGCAGGATAATGCTTCCTGAGGGCAAGACACCCATAGTTATTTCCGTAGAAAATATCTGCCCGCTGCCGGCCATGCAGACAGAAGGTTTTGCAAAAAAACTTATTCTTGGAAAAGAGGGCGAAGTGCTTTGCGAGCTTTCAGATGGCCGCACGGGCCGCTTTGATCTTGTGACGGTTTTGGAAGAGTTCATAGACGAACACCCCGATTTTTCATACAGGGGCGCAAGGGCAGTGCTTGGAATAAGCGGAGAAAACGGTATTTTCGGATACAGGACTGCATCCATATATGAAGATGAAGAGGGTTATAACAGCGAGATAGAAAGCGCAAGGCTTATCGCCGACACCTTAAAAAAGCTTGGATACGAATTCGGCATGAACGGCTACCATTATTCAAACATGGGAAACATGTCGCTTGAAGAGATCATGGTCGAGTGTCAGGCATGGAATGATGAGGTCGCAAGCATAATAGGAACGACGGACATAATCGTTTTCCCGAACGGAAGCGATATAGGCGACTGGAGATATTACAGCGGCGAACGCTACGATTATCTTAAGGATAACGGATATGTCTACTTCCTGAACATGAATTCCTCCGAACGCGCATGGAACCAGATACTTAACTATTACATGCGTCAGGGAAGAAGGCTCGTTACGGGACTTTCGCTTTATAAAGACCTAAGCGCAGGCGGTTTTTCGGATGTTTTTGATGCGGCAAAGGTGTATGACAACTCACATTTGCCGATGTAATAACTATAAATGATCAAAAGGAGAATTATCATGAGTTTTTTTGACAACGTTAAAGAAGGCGCAAAAAACATTGGAGAAAAGGTTTCGGGAGCAGCAAAGACAGCGGCAGACAAGACTACCGAGGCTTATGAGGTCGCAAGGTTAAAATCTGCCATCAATACCGAAAAAAACAGTATTGCAGACATCAAAAAAGAGATAGGAAATCTTATCTACGATGAGTTTACAACAGGAAAGGAACTTCCTTTAAATGTTTCCGAACTCTGCCTTAGGATAAAGGAGCACCTTGACAAGATAGAGTCTCTTGAGGCGGAAATAAAGGCGCAGAAAGAAAAGACAAATGAGTCTTGATCGAAAGGATGTTAAAATGTACGATTATCTGGTAGTCGGCGCAGGGCTTTTCGGCGCTGTATTTGCTGCCGAGGCAAAGAAAAAAGGCAAAAGCGTTCTGGTCATAGATAAAAGGGACCACATAGCCGGAAACATTTATACAAAAAAAGATGACGGGATACATGTCCATGTCTACGGAGCGCATATATTCCACACAAACAACAAAAGGGTCTGGGAATATGTAAATACATATGCGGAGTTCAACAGATTCACAAATTCGCCCGTGGCAAATTACAAGGGAGAGCTTTATTCGCTTCCTTTCAACATGTACACCTTCAACAAGATGTGGGGCGTTGTGACCCCTGCGGAGGCGGCCGCAAAGATAGAAGAGCAAAAGAGGGAGGCGGGCATCACCGAGCCTAAAAACCTCGAGGAACAGGCAATAAGCCTTGTGGGAAGGGATATCTACGAAAAGCTCATAAAAGGCTATACCGAAAAGCAGTGGGGAAGACCCTGCGATGCGCTTCCGAGCTTTATCATAAAAAGGCTTCCCGTAAGACTCACATTTGACAACAACTATTTCAATGCACTCTATCAGGGCATCCCCATGGGCGGCTACACAAAGATGGTCGAAAACATGCTGGGCGGCATCGAGGTAAAGCTCGGCTGCGACTTTTTAAAGGACAGAGAATACTATGAAGGCCTTGCAAAAAAGATCGTATACACGGGCCCTGTAGATGCCTATTTTGACTTTGAATATGGTCCTCTTGAATACAGGTCGGTAAGGTTTGAGACAGAAAAGCTTGACACCGATAATTTCCAGGGGAATGCCGCCGTAAATTACACATCCGCAGATGTTCCCTACACGCGCATAATAGAGCATAAGTGGTTCCAGTTCGGGCTCGACGATGACGGAAACAAGGTGGATACTACCATCATAAGCCGCGAGTATTCATCCGAATGGAAGCCGGGGGATGAACCTTATTACCCCGTAAATGATGAAAAGAACGGAAAGCTTTACGAAAAATATGCAGCCCTTGCCGCAGGCAAAGAAAATGTATATTTCGGCGGAAGACTCGGACAGTATAAATATTATGACATGGATGCCGTTATAGCATCCGCACTTGATTATTGCGACAAGGAACTTTGATTATAAGGGAGGATAAAAATGGCAACAGTAAGACCGTTTAAGGCGCTTCACCCCGCAAAGGATATGTTTGAAAAAGTGGCTGCGCTCCCATACGATGTTTATAATGCAGCAGAAGCAAGAGAGGTTGTGGAAAAAAATCCGCAGAGCTTTCTTGCTATAGACAGGCCCGAAACACAGTTTGAGGCGGGGCATGACATGTATGCCCCCGAGGTATACAAAAAAGCAAGCGAAATGCTTAAAGAGTGGGAAGATAAGGGGATATTCGTGCAGGATGAAAAAGCCTGCTATTATATCTATACGCTCACAATGGACGGAAGAGAGCAGAACGGTATCGTGGGCTGTTCTTCCGTTGATGATTATCTTTCGGGAACCGTAAGGCAGCATGAGCATACTCTTGCAAGAAAAGAGCAGGATAGAATCGACCATGTTGATGCCTGCAGCGCGCAGACAGGCCCCATCTTTTTGGCATATAGATCAAGGCCCGATCTTAAAGCGGTAATAGCAAAGGTGAAGAAGGAAGAGCCGATGTTCGACCTTGTTTCCGAAGATGGCATAAGACATGCCGGCTGGAGAGTCGATAAGGACGAGGATATCCAAACTATCAGCAAAGCCTTTGAAAACACCGAAAGGACCTATATAGCCGACGGTCATCACAGATGCGCATCCGCTGTAAAAGTTGCATTAAAGCGCAGGCAGGAGGCCGGCGAATATACGGGAGAGGAAGAGTACAACTATTTCCTTTCTGTTCTGTTTGCCGATGAAGAGCTTTACATCATGCCCTACAACAGGCTCGTTCGCGACCTTAACGGAATGAGCGCATCAGAGCTTCTTTCAAAGATGGAAGAGAGCTTTATCATAAAGGAGAGCGGCGAGAAGGTGGTTCCCGCATCAAAGGGAACGTTTGGAATGTACCTTGACGATAAGTGGTACGAGCTTAAGGTAAAGCCTGAAAAGGCAGGCACAGATGAAGTCTCAAGCCTTGACGTATCCTATCTTCAGACATATTTCCTTGACGGAATACTTGGAATATCCGATCCTAAAAAGGACCCCAGGGTTGATTTTGCCGGTGGTATAAGAGGTATAGATTATCTTGTGGAAAGATGCCATGAGGATGCAAAGCTTGCAGTGGTTATGTACCCCACTTCGATATACGAGCTTCTTGCGGTTGCTGACGCACAGAAGATGATGCCTCCCAAATCGACATGGTTTGAGCCGAAGCTCAGAAGTGGTATATTTATTCATAAATTTTAAGGAAGAAATAAATGAATTGGTTTGCTAAACTGGAAAGAAAAATAGGGCGTTTTGCCATAAAGAATCTGATGATATACATAATCGGACTGTATATCGTAGGAATGGTCATATTCCTTTGGGACAGCTCGTTTTATTACAATTACCTGTGCCTTGACATAGGAATGATCTTCAAAGGTCAGGTCTGGAGGATAATAACCTTCATGATCATGCCTCCCGGCGGAAGCAACATCTTTTTCATGCTCATAAGCCTTTATGTCTATTGGATGCTGGGGTCCACTTTGGAGAGATGGTGGGGCGCTTTCAGATTCAATGTGTTCTTCTTCGGAGGAGTGTTCTTTACCGTACTTGCATCATTTATCGTATATTTTGTCTATGCGTGGGTACTTGGATACGGTTTTGGAACGAACGAAACACGTGCATGGTCATTCCTGGCCACATGCTTTGTCGGAACTACATACATCAACTTCTCGCTATTTATAGGCTACGCATTTACCTTCCCCGAGTCACAGTTTCTACTGTTCTTTATCCTTCCGATAAAGGCAAAGATACTTGGATGGATCGAAATAGCCGTTTATGTGATCTTCTTTATAGTCGGCAATTTCTCAGACAGAATAATGATCGGAGTGTCACTTCTTAACGTCCTGATCTTTATGATAGTCACAAAGAAGATCCCGAGGTTTTCACCTTCGGAATTTAAGCGTAAGGCCGATTTCAAAAACAAAGTGAAGGAGAACAGAAAGGTCAACCGTCACAAATGTGCCATCTGCGGAAAGACCAGCGAGGACGCACCGGATGAGACATTCAGATACTGCAGCAAATGCGAGGGCAACTATGAATACTGCAGCGAGCATTTATACACACATACACATGTCACAAAAGATCAGGCAGAAATATTAAACATGCCCAAATAAATTTTCATAAAAGAGGAGAAATATGGAAAAGAGACCATTTGTTACAAAACAGCAGATAGAGGAACTGGTAAAAACAGTTCCCACGCCCTTTCATATCTATGACGAAAAGGGTATTCGCGAAAATGTCAGAAAGATAAAAAAGGCATTTGCGTGGAATAAGGGCTATAAGGAATACTTTGCCGTAAAGGCAAATCCCAACCCCTATATTCTTACCATCTTAAAGGAGGAGGGCTGTGGAGCCGACTGCTCATCCCTTACAGAGCTCATGCTTTCAAATGCACTTGACATAAACGGGCGCGAGATCATGTTCTCATCAAATGCAACACCTGCCGAAGAATATGTCTATGCAAAAAAGATAGGCGCCACCATCAATCTTGATGACATCACGCATATCGATTTTCTTGAAAAGTGCGCAGGGATACCCGAGGTCATCAGCTGCCGTTTCAACCCGGGCGGAACCTTCCAGATCACGAACGGGATCATGGACAACCCCGGTGATGCAAAGTACGGAATGACAAAGCCCCAGATGTTTGAAGCATTTAAGATCTTAAAGGAAAAGGGAGTAAAGGAATTCGGGATACATGCCTTCCTTTGCTCAAACACCCTTACAAACCTTTATTATCCTCTGCTTGCAAAGGTGCTTTTCGAACTTGCCGTAGAGCTTCACACAGAGCTCGGAGTTCATATCGGATTTATCAACCTTTCAGGTGGAGTAGGTATTCCTTATCGCCCCGAAGATGAGGCAAACGATATCGAAAAGATAGCAGAAGGCGTTCACAAGGTATATGATGAGGTCCTTGTTCCCGCCGGCATGGGCGACGTTGCGATATATACCGAAATGGGAAGATTTATCATGGGTCCTTACGGTGCGCTTGTCACAACGGCCATTCATGAAAAGCACACCCATAAGGAATACATAGGCTGCGATGCCTGTGCGGCAAACCTCATGAGACCTGCAATGTACGGCGCATATCACCACATCACCGTTTTGGGCAAGGAAAATGAGCCCTGCGACCATGTATACGATGTCACAGGTTCCCTTTGCGAAAACAATGACAAGTTTGCAATAGACAGAGCTCTTCCTAAGATCGATATGGGAGATTATATCTATATCCATGACACCGGCGCTCATGGTTATTCCATGGGATACAACTATAACGGCCGCCTTAGAAGCGCAGAGGTGCTTTTGCAGGAAGACGGCACCATGAAGCTTATCCGCAGGGCTGAGACACCGAAGGATTATTTTGCAACATTTGATTTTTCGGATATCTTAAGCAAGATGGATTATAATATTTAAATGTATTTTTGGGGGCCTAACAGCCTCCATGCTTTTAAGGAGGAATAAATGAGATTAAAAAGAATGATGTCAGCCTGCATGGCTGCAGCCATGGTCTGCGGCATGACAGGCTGCGCGAGCAGCTCGGATAATAAAACATCAGAAAGCACAAAAGAGCAGAGCATAGAGCAGTCAGCTGAAAAAAAGACAGAGAATAATACTGAAGGCGAAACTGAAAGTGAGCCGGGTAACACAGAAACTGAGTCGCAAACTGAAACGCAGGGCGAGACAAAGGGCGATGACGATATGAAAAAGACAGTCGATCAGATATTACAAGGTATGTCGCTTGATGAAAAAATATCGCAGATGATAAT